>ERZ773070.223-NODE-223-length-43061-cov-5.714110_pt1 | contig 43061 bp, 39 predicted proteins | sample MGYA00580618_ERZ773070 | MGnify/ENA primary metagenome ERZ773070 (study PRJEB29015, sample SAMEA2738023) | human oral metagenome | biome: human oral; feature: human-associated habitat; material: dental | place: China | collected 2019 ...
ATTGGTTTTAAAAAGAAAAGTTAGAATGTTCATTTGGCATTCTAACTTTTCTACTTTTGTGTATCGTGAAATATTTTTATTTATTTGTCTCCTCTCAACTAAGAATGAGTCAAAAGTTGACATTTTGTCAAAAAAAACAACTTTAAAAAATCTGTTTTTTTTGATTGGTTTGAGGTATAATATAAGACGAACATAATATCAATAGTTATGCTCTAAGCTTATAAAAAAATTAGAAGAAGGAGAAATTTATTATGAAGACAAAGAGGTGGATAGGCTTCTTTTTATCTTTACTAACGATTTTTACTGTTCTAGGATTTTGGAATGTCCAGCGGGTATCTGCTGCTGATGTTACCGATAAGGCTAAATTCGAGAATTTGAAAGTCACAGTTGCTGAAACTGGGAGTGACTCACATATCATTATCGGTCCAAGCACAAAAACTGTTGAACTAAAATACTCGGGCGACTTCTCATTTCCTGGTGTACAGGCGGATGAGATTAAGCCGGGGGATTACTTTATAGTAAAAGCTCCAACTAATTTGGATTTACAAGATCAGACTCTAGATCTCATCGATAAAAATTCAAATACAAAGATGGGGACTGTACAGGTAGATAGCAAGAACCATCAACTGCTTTTCACTTTCAATGACAAGGTCAAGGATAAGCAAAATATCCGTGGGAGCTTTGTTGCGACTGCACAGCAAACAGTTGAAGGAGTAACTAAGAAGGTCACCTACACTTTGCCAGGAGGCGTGACGCGAGAAATCGAATTTGAGGTGAAAAAGTATCCTAAGCTCCCCCATGAAGGCGAACTGGTTTTTAAAAGTGGTATCAATGATCCGAAATTACCTAGAATTACATGGCATGTGCGGATTAATCGTTCTAAGACAGATATGGGGAACCACACTATTAAGATTACAGATAATATCGGCTTAGGAGCCTTTATGTCTTATATTGAAAGTTCCTTTGAACTATCTGAAGTAGAGTACGAGACGACAGATACCAACTATGCTGCTTTAAAGCATAGAATTAAAGTGTATAAAGTGACAATGGATCCGGAGGAGTATAAAAAGGATCCAGACAACACGGGCTTGCTGACTTTTACAAATGGTAAACGTGGCTTTGAATTGCTCATGCCGACCAATATGGGGACAAAGAGTTTTTACCTAAGATATCTCACCACCTCGCCGGCAGATACCTCAGAGGTGAAAAACTCCGCTCAATACTTGTTAGATAACGAACCTCAATTAATTTGGAAAAAACGGGACAACACAATCGAAACAAGAACCGAGCACTCTTCAACTCTTAAAACGGTTAAGTCTGTAGGTGCTACTGTTACTGCTGATATCGCTGGAAAGATCAAAATCACAAAATTCGATGAAGCTGATGCAGATGTTAAGTTGGCAGGCGTTGTCTTTGAAATCCTACGAAAAAGTGACAGGGTTAAAGTTCAGGAAGTAACAACGGATGCGGACGGGATTGCCGTTTCAGATCATCTCAATGATGGTGAGTATATCGTTAAAGAAAAAACTCCTAAACCAGGCTATCAGGTAAATAGTCAAGAATTTGAAGTAGAACTGAAAGGTGGACAAGGTGTTCCTCTCAACATCTCTAACAAACGTGTGACAGTTAATTTTAAAGCAACCAAGACTTGGGTAGGCGGAAAGAGAACTGACTACAAAGAAGTCAAACTTGGCTTGTATGTCCATAAGAAAGGACAAACTGTTGCAGATTCAAAACCTGTCTCAGGGAACTATACTCCTGAAGTAACTGAGTCCAATGGTGTTTATACTTACAAGTGGGAAAAACAACTCCCTAAGTATGACGTAGATGGAAAGACAGAGTTGGTTTACTCTGTTCGTGAGCTTCAAGATACTACTGAACTTTCTTTGAAAGAAGGAGAGAAAGTCGCATCTGGCGATCATAACTACGTCGTCTCTTACAATGCGGACAAGACACAAGTAACCAACACTTATGAGGTTCCAAAAACAAAAGTAACTGCTAAGAAAGTATGGTCTGGTGGTAAGGCTGATGCCCGTCCAAAATTCTATTTCAAACTGTATCGTACATTAGAAGGTGGAACTGAGGAAGCTGTAGCTGATGCTGAGAAGAAAGAAGTTCCAAAGACAGATGGAACTGTTGAATGGACCAATCTTCCTGCGACAGATGCAAATGCCAAGAAGTACACTTATAGTGTTAAAGAAGTAGATGCTCAGGAAAAACCAGTCACTACTGTAAGTGGCTACACAGCCAATCAAACAGATGCTACGACTGTCACAAATACATATAAATTATTACCAACTAAAACTGATATCTTCGTTGATAAAGAATTGACTGGTAATCGTCCGACTCCTCTTCAAGCAGATGAATTTGAATTCATCTTGAAAGATGAGAAAGGAACCGAAGTTCAACGTGCTAAAAATGATGCCAATGGTCATGTTGTCTTCAAGGATATTCCTTTCGACAAGGAAGGACAGTACAAATTCACTATTGTGGAAGCTCATGCTGGTCAAACGATTAACGGTGTGACTCACGATTCAAGAAGTGTTCATGTCACCGTTTCTGTGTATGATCCTGGACAGGGTAAACTTGTTGCAACCCCTCTTTATAATCAGATTTCTGCTTTAATAGCTCCTTTTGCGAATTTCGCAAGTTCGGACTCATCACTTCCTCCTGGAGCCATTTCTGTTATTGATAACGGCGGAATTCAGAAATTTGTAAATACTTATAAAGCAACTGAAGTGAAAGTTCCTGTTGCTGCAACGAAAACATTGATCAATAAGAACACAAATGAACCGATTCAGCTTAAAGGAGGGGAGTTTGAATTCACTTTAACTGACTCAAATGGTGTAATTAAAGATACTAAGAAGAATGACAAGGACGGAAACGTTCAGTTTAAAGAATTGGAATTCGACAAAGCAGGTGTTTACAAGTACACCATCAAAGAAGTCAAAGGTGGTACAACAGAGAAGGGTACTACTTATGATGGTAAGACTGTGAATGTTACTATTACAGTAACTGATGACAGTAAGGGGGCTCTGAAAGCAGCTGTTTCTTATGACAATGATGACAAGCACTTCGAAAATACTTACGAAGCTGAAAAAGCAAAAGCAAGTCTCGAAGTCATGAAGAAGCTGACAGGTCGAAATCTCGAAGCGGACATGTTTGAATTCACTTTGACAAACACCGCAGATAATAGTGTTCAAGATACTCAGAAGAATGGTGCAGATGGAAAAGTCAAATTTAAAGAATTGACATTTGAAAAAGCAGGTACTTACACTTACGCTATCAAGGAAGTGAAAGCAGGTACAACAGAAAATAATATCACATATGATGCTAAGACAGTAACAGCTAAAGTAACGGTAACCGATGATGGTAAAGGTGCCTTGAGTGCAGCTGTTGAGTACAGCAGTGATGCAAGTGATGGTAGCACAACATTCACCAATGTCTACACACCAGCCAAAACTCAGGTTTCTGTAACGAAAGTCTGGGACGATGATAACAACCAAGATGGTCTCCGTCCGACCAAGATTACAGTCAATCTTCTAGCAGATGGCGTTAAGCTTGAAACAAAAGAAATTCAAGCTGCTCAAGATGGTACTTGGTCTGCTACATTTACAGATCTTCCAAAATATAAAGATGACAAAGAAATCAAATATACTGTAACAGAAGAACCGGTTGAGGGTTATGTTTCAGAAATTACTGCAGATACAGCGACAAACTTTACCATTAAAAATACCCATGCCCCAGATACAGTCTCAGTTCAAGGGACAAAAACTTGGGATGACGGCAACAACCAAGATGGCAAACGTCCAGACAAGATTAAGATTCTGTTGAACAAGACAGTTGACGGCGTAACGACGAAGGTTGCGGAACAAGAAGTAACCAAAGCTAACTGGACTTATGAGTTCAAAAACCTGCCGAAATTTGAAGGCGGTAAGGAAATCACTTACTCTATTGACGAAGAAGCTGTTGAAGGCTATGTCAAAGCCATTGACGGTTATAACCTGAAGAACAGCTACACTCCAGCTAAAACGCAAATTCCAGTGAAAAAAGTCTGGAATGATGCCGACAACCAAGATGGCAAACGCCCGGCTAAGATTATTGTTAAGCTCTTAGCGGACGGTCAAGATACAGGCAAGACTCTTGAATTGTCAGAAGCTAATGGCTGGGCCGGTAGCTTCACGGAGCTTGATGCTCACAAAGGTGGTAAGGCAATTGATTACAAGGTTGTAGAGGCTACTTCAATCACAGGTTACACAACTGAAGTGACCGGAGATGCAGCAACTGGCTTTACGATTACCAATAGCTATACCCCAGAAACAGTGGATATCAAAGCAACGAAGAATTGGGATGACGCCAATAACCAAGATGGTAAACGTCCAAGCAGTATCACGATTAACCTCCTAGCCGACGGTGAGAAGGTTGATTCCAAAGAAGTGAAAGCAGCCGCAGATGGTACTTGGAGCGCTGAGTTCAAAGCTAAAGCTAAGTATAAAAATGGCAATGAAATCAAGTACACTGTAACAGAAGAAAAAGTGACAGAGTATGAGACCAAAATTGAAGATTTCAATATCATCAATAAATATATTCCAAAAGCTATCGAATACAAAGTCACCAAGGTTTGGAAGGATGCCAATAACCAAGATGGCAAACGCCCAGACTCTGTCACAGTACAACTTTACAAATCAGTGAATGGTTCAGAACCAACAGCAGTTGCAGGTCAGACATTAACCTTAACGGCTGCAGGTGCAACCGATGCGAATACATGGGTTGCCTCCTTCACAAACTTGCCGCAATTTGAAAATGGGCAAGAGATTGCTTATTCTATCCGAGAAGTCAATGTACCAGAAGGCTACAAAGAATCTGTGACTGGTCAAGTGGTGACCAACACCCATGAACCAGAAACAATCGTCATTTCTGGTAAGAAAGTCTGGGAAGATGCTAACAACCAAGATGGCAAACGAACAGCTACAGTGAAGGTCCAAATTCTGAAAGGTAAAGAAATCGTTGATGAAATTGAAACTTCAGAAGAAAAAGGTTGGGCCTTTGAGTCAAAACCATTACCGAAGTATGAGAATGGTCAAGAAATCAAATATGAAGTGAAAGAAACCACTAAGATTGAGGGTTACACCACTATCAATCCAAAAGAACCTTCTGCAGACGGCAAATACACAATTACCAACAAGCGTACTCCAGAAAAGGTAAAATTGACAGGTCAAAAAACTTGGAATGACAGTAATAACCAAGATGGTAAACGTCCTACTGAAATCAAAGTACGTTTATTGGCAGATGGCAAAGATACTGGCAAAATGGCGACAGCGAGTGCAGCAACTGGATGGAAATACAGCTTTGAAGGTTTGGATCGTTACAAGGATGGCAAAGAAATTGTTTACTCTGTTAAGGAAGTAAAAGTGCCAGAAGGCTATACATTTGAACCAAATGGCATGAATCTGACTAATAATCACATTCTAGCTACTACTTCAGTCAGCGGTCAAAAGACTTGGGACGATGATAATGACAAAGACGGTCTTCGTCCAAAAGAGATTCAAGTGAAATTGCTTGCAAATGGCAAAGATACAGGCAAAGTAGCAACAGTAAGTGAAGCAACTGGTTGGAAGTATAGCTTTGAAAAACTTGCTAAATATGAAGCAGGTAAGGCAATCACTTATACGGTAGAAGAAGTTTCGGTACCAGAAGGTTACACACCGAAGGTAGATGGTATGAATATCACGAATCGTCATACACCAGAGAAGCCACAAATTCCACAAACCCCACCAAGTACACCAGAGAAGTCGAAGAAGAAAATTCTCCCTTCAACAGGTAGTCAAAATTCATTCTTTGCATTACTTGCAGGTCTGTTCACCTTAAGTGGAGCTGCTTACTTGTTAAAGAAGAAGGCGTAATTCTATCATCAGATAGATCGAGTAAAGTCCACTAGATAAATCTAGTGGACTTTTAAGGGTTCTTTGTCAATTGAAGTAGGTGACGGTATTGAAAAAGCTGCCAATGATTTTGAATCAGAAGTAGCTGCTACAATGGCTGCTGCTCTTGGTCAAAACTAAGGCAATCAATAGTTAGTGTTTAAATCATAAATAAAAAGGTTAGAGAGCTGGTGTAACTCTCTAGCCTTTTCTAATAGTGTCTGCGATTATTTTACAATTTTTTTCGTGAATCCCTTGTGAGAAATCACAGAGTCTACAAAGATTAAAACGATTAAAGAAATTAGTAGATAGGTAATTTCGGAGTAGGTGAAAGCAATTCGATAAGTTTGTGTAAAAAGAATAGCAAAAATACTGGTAACAACGATGGCTAAATCAATTGTCCATTTTGTTTTAGGGTTTATTGAAGACGGTTCAAATAAAAATGGAGCAAATAAGCAGATGACTAACGGGACGACTTGGACATCCACATAATCAGCGGAAATAACTGTAAAAAAGAATAAAGTTGAAACCAACCAAACCAGTACATGACGTGTATATTTGAACCAATCCATTTTCATTCATTTGGCCTCCTTTTATTATTATCGTCAAATTTTCATCTATATTATAACGCTTTAAAATTAAAAGGCAAGCGTTTACACTCGAATTATTCCTATTCTATAAGCTTTTTCACTTGCTTGAATAATCAGACTTTTCAGTTTTTCATTTAGGTCTTTTTCTTTCAAAAACAAGAGATTTTCGGTATAATATTAGTCAAAGATAGTCAATGTCAGTTGCTCATTTATGGAGCAAAAGAAAGAACTGGAAGAAAGGGTTGTCATGAGCCATAAGAATACGTCAGACAGTATTGAGGAATATATCAAAGCGCTTTTAGCTCAAGCTGGGATTGCAGAGTTGAAGCGCAGTGAAATTGCAGATGTTTTTCAGGTTGTTCCAAGTCAGATAAATTATGTCATCAAGACACGTTTTACGGAAAGTCGTGGCTATGTTGTTGAAAGCAAGCGTGGTGGAGGCGGCTACATTCGGATTGGTCGGATTGAGTTTTCCAATCATCATGAGCTGCTTTGTGATTTGCTGCATAGCGTTGGCGAGCAGATTAGTCAACAGGTCTTTACAGATATCATTCAGCTATTGTTTGATGAAAAAATCATGACAGAACGAGAAGGGAATCTTCTTTTAGCGACGACAACAGACAGGGTATTGGGAGTAAATGCTGCACAGATTCGTGCGCGGATGTTAAAGAAAATTTTACAACAAGTTGATAGAAAAGGGAAAAACTAATATATGAAATATTCAAAAGCTTTGACAGAAAGTATTGAGTCGGCGCAACTGCTAGCAAGCCATTTTGAAACAGATTATTTGGAGTCTTGGCATTTGTTGATTGCCATGGCGAATAATCCTTATAGTGTTGCGGGTTCTGTTTTAAATGATTATCCGCTTGAAATTGATGATTTTGAGAAAGCAGCCTTTCATATCACAGGAAAGATTTATCAACAAGAGGGGAGCTTTACCATTTGGCCATTTTCTCATCGTATGAAAGTGTTGTTTTTAACAGCTGAGCGAATTGCAGAGGCTGTGCATGCTAAGAATCTTGGGACAGAGCATGTGTTGTTAGCTATGCTATTTGACCGAGGAAGTTTGGCGGCACGTCTCCTTGAATTTATAGGATTTAGCTATGAGGATAAAGAAGGCGTTTTGCGCATGACTGATCTTCGGAAAAACTTAGAGCATAAGGCTAGCTGGGGTAAAGAAGATATAAAGGCTATTCGCCATTTAAATAAAAATACTGCTGCAGCGAAACAAACGATGGCCAATATGATGGGGATGCCTCCTTCTACCAGTGGCGGACTAGAAGATTATACCCGTGATTTAACCGAAATGGCTCGTGCTGGTCTTTTAGAACCGGTTGTCGGACGTGATAAAGAGATTTCTCGTATGCTTCAGATTTTAAGTCGCAAGACGAAAAATAATCCAGTGTTGGTTGGAGATGCAGGAGTTGGGAAAACAGCACTGGCCCTTGGTTTGGCGCAGCGTGTGGCTGCTGGTCAGGTTCCAAATGAGCTTGCAAAGATGAGAGTTCTGGAGCTGGATTTGATGAATGTGGTAGCTGGGACTCGTTTTCGCGGTGATTTTGAAGAGCGGATGAACAATATTATCAATGATATTGAAGCAGACGGGCATGTGATTCTCTTTATTGATGAGCTTCATACTATTATGGGTTCTGGCAGTGGGATTGATTCGACATTAGATGCAGCGAACATTCTCAAGCCAGCTTTGGCTAGAGGAACACTTAGAACGGTCGGCGCAACGACACAAGAAGAGTACCAGAAATATATTGAAAAAGATGCGGCTCTTTCACGGCGATTTGCCAAGGTTACTATTGAAGAGCCGACGGTAGCCGATAGTATTGCGATTTTACAGGGGCTCAAGAAAAGTTATGAAGAACACCACAAAGTGGTGATTACAGATTCAGCGATTGAGACAGCTGTTAAGTATGCTCATCGTTATCTAACAAGTAAACATCTACCTGACTCGGCGATTGATTTGCTAGATGAAGCTGCCGCAACGGTACAAAATAAAGGTCCGCAAAATCATGTAAAAACAGAATTGAGTGCAGCAGACGAGGCTTTAATGGCAGGCGATTGGAAAAAGGTTGGCACTTTGTTGGAGAAAGAAAGTCAGCCAATTGTCTACAAACTAAAGGTTAAAGATGAGGATATTTTGGCAACACTCAGCGGTTTATCGAGAATTCCTGTGCAAAAGTTGACGCAAACAGATGCGAAGAAATACCTCCATTTAGAAAAGGAGTTGCACAAACGGGTCATTGGGCAAAATGAAGCAATTTCTGCTATCAGTCGAGCGATTCGGCGCAATCAATCCGGCATCCGCACCAGCAAACGTCCCATCGGCTCCTTTATGTTCTTGGGTCCAACCGGGGTCGGAAAGACCGAACTGGCTAAGGCTTTGGCGGAAGTCCTCTTTGATGATGAAACAGCACTGATTCGTTTTGATATGAGTGAATACATGGAGAAATTTGCTGCTAGTCGTCTCAATGGAGCGCCTCCAGGTTATATCGGTTATGAAGAAGGGGGCGAATTGACTGAAAAAGTTCGCAATCGTCCTTACTCCGTTCTCCTCTTTGACGAGGTGGAAAAAGCTCACCCCGATATTTTCAATGTGCTTCTACAAGTCTTAGATGACGGGGTGCTGACCGACAGTAAGGGACGTAAGGTGGATTTTTCCAATACCATTATCATTATGACCAGCAATCTTGGTGCGACAAGTTTGCGGGACGATAAGACGGTCGGTTTTGGAGTGCGTGATGCCCGCTTTAATCATGAAAGCATGGAAAAACGGATGATGGAAGAGCTCAAGAAAAGTTATCGTCCGGAATTTATCAACCGGATTGATGAAAAGGTTGTTTTCCATAGTCTGACTAGCGAAGATATGCAGGAAGTGGTAAAAATTATGGTGAAACCACTCATTGTCAGTCTTGCTGAAAAAGGAATTGAGCTTAAATTCCAACCTAGTGCTTTGAAACTTCTGGCTAAAGAAGGTTATGACCCTGAAATGGGAGCAAGACCACTTCGCAGAACTCTACAAACTCAGGTAGAAGATCATTTATCCGAATTACTTTTAGCTGGTGAGTTACAGATGGGACAAAGTTTGAAAGTCGGTGTCAAAGCTGGACAGCTGAAGTTTGAAGTGCTCTGAGTTTTTATACGAAGCATTCATCTGGGAATAGATAAGGTATTTTAATATGAACATTCGTGAAATGACAGAAACGGATTATGATCAGGTTTATCAATTGTGGTTATCATGTGCAGGCATGGGATTGAATGATTTAGATGATTCAAAAGAGGGAATTGCTCGGTTTTTGCAGAGAAATCCTCAAACTTGTCTGGTGGCAGTAGAAAATCAAACGATTATCGGAGCGATTTTAGTTGGTTCGGACGGACGAAGAGCCTATATCTACCATACAGCTGTTCATCCGAATTACCGTAGGAGAGGGATTGCTCGGCAGTTGGTTGAGACAGTTTTAACTGTCTTAGATGAGTTAAAAATTCACAAGGTCGCTTTGGTCGTATTCAAAAGGAATACAGAAGGAAATCGTTTTTGGGAAAAATTAGGTTTCTCTGTTCGAGAAGATCTCATTTACCGCAATCAAGCAAGGACTGAAATGACTCGGATAGATACCTGGTAGAAATTACTCTTTAAATAAAAAGCACCAACCATTTGGGAATAATTTTCCAGATGATTGGTGTCTTTTTTTGGTGTTTAGACTTGCAGCAACTCTTCAATTTCCGCAAGGCTGTTAGCTTGGGAAATAGCACCGCGGAGTTTGGCCGCGCCAGCAGTTCCGCGGAGGTAATGAGGAGCTAAACCACGAAATTCTCGAACGGCGATATGCTCTCCTTTAAGGTCAATCAAGCGCTTCAAATGATCGTAAGCGACTTGCATTTTATCCTCAAAGCTGAGATCAGGCAGGATTTCTCCTGTTTCAAAATAGTGGTTAATCTGATGAAAAAGATACGGATTGCCCATAGCAGCGCGCCCAATCATGACAGCGTCAGCACCGACTTCTTCTATACGTTGTTTTGCATCTTGAACGGTGCGAATATCGCCATTGGCAATGAAAGGAATCTTGGTTATGGCTTGCGCAACACTGTGGAGGGTTTCAAGATCGGCGTGACCGGTATACATTTGTTCGCGTGTGCGTCCGTGCATAGCAAGAGCTGCCGCACCGGCACTTTCCGCAGCTAAGGCATTTTCCACAGCTAGTGAGGCGTCCGACCAACCAGTGCGCATTTTCACGGTTAACGGAATATCTAGAACAGAACGAACTTTATTGATAATAGAATAGATTTTTTCTGGATCTTTGAGCCATTTTGCCCCAGCTTCGTTTTTAACAATTTTATTGACGGGACAGCCCATATTGATGTCCACAATATCTGTTTTGGTATTTTCTTGGATAAATTCGGCTGCGCGCGCCAAACTATCTTCGTCACTGCCAAACAACTGAATGGAAACGGGATGTTCTTCTTCGTCAATATGCAGCATATGGAGTGTCTTTTTGTTATTGTATTGAATGCCTTTGTCTGAAACCATTTCCATGACGACAAGTCCTGCGCCAAGCTCTTTTGCAATTGTCCGAAAAGCCGAATTGGTCACTCCTGCCATAGGAGCGAGAACCGTTCGGTTGGGAATTTTCACATTGCCAATCAGAAAAGGGGTGTTAAGATTTGTCACGAATGAGTTCCTCCAAGTCTTTTTCGTCAAAATGATATGTGCTTTGGCAGAATTGGCAAGTGATTTCAGCACCGTGGTCTTCATCTCGCATTTCTTCAAGATCTGACTTAGGTAGACTTGAGAGGGCATTTAAAAACCGATCTTTGCTGCAATCACATTGGAAGCGGAGTTCTTCTTCTGACAATCGTTTGTAAGGTTCGTTGCCGTAGATAGCTGAAAGCAGGGCTTCAATATGGTTTTCGGATTCTAAAAGTGTTGAAATAGCAGGCATTTCTTGGATTCGCTTTTCAAAGCGAGCGATTTCTTCTTCTTTGGCACCAGGAAGGACTTGCAAGAGGAAACCACCAGCAACCTTGACCTTGTCATTGGCATCTAGTAGAACATTTAACCCGACAGCTGACGGAGTTTGCTGGCTTTCTGTTAGATAGAATGCCAAATCTTCGCCAATCTCACCGGATACAAGTGGTGTCATAGAATGATAAGGATTTCCAGTTCCATAGTCTGTAATGACGAGGAATTCGCCATTTCCAACGAATGGTCCGACCAGCACTTCGCCAGTCGCGGTTTTTTTAATGTCTACGCCGGAATTTTGCACATAACCTTTGACAGTACCTTTTGTATCTGCAACGGTGATAATAGCACCGAGAGAGCTTGTCCCTAGCACTTTGACGGTGATTTTTGTATCTCCTTTTTCGTTTGCGGCAAGGATTTGACTGGCAATGAGCGTGCGACCTAACGCTACGGTTGAGCTAGCAAGGGTCTGGTGTTTTTCCTGAGCTGTCCGAACGGTTTCAGTACTGTCTAGTACATAAGCTCGGAAAGCTCCGTTTTCTGAAATAGTTTTAATAATCTTGTCCATACCTTTTATTGTAACATAAAAAAAGAAAAGGGAGCAGGACAAAAATCGGTATTTCGTAAGAAATTGATTTTGTTGTCCCACCCCGCATAGTTGACGAGGTTGTTGTCATTCTTTGCATAGCAAGGAATGACAACAACCAAGCACCTATTTCGTTTCGGTGAAAAAATAGTATATTATAAGAATTTAGGAAACTTTTGTCCTAAACTCTTGTTCCAGTCCATTAGTTTTCGTTTGTAGTCCGTTCATCCACTTCTTTTTGAGTTTCTTTTCCCTGATCTAGCAAAGCTTGGATAATCTTTTGGTCGCGTAGTTTAACAGAGTCGTTAATGGTTTCAGCGGATTGGATAACGGTCGCTTCAAGGAGAGCGCGTTTTTCCCGTCCTTTGTCAATGGCTTCGATAATACCTTGGTTTTGAGCGACTAAGCTTTCAGCCAACTTAGTGACAGATTCGACTGCAATTGTTGGATTTTGCGAGATTCTCTCCATTTGTGGAATGACTTCTTTGCTGGTTTCAGCCAGCATTTGAAGCGCTGCATTGTTGGCATTAGAAATAGCGTCCGCTACCTGACCAGATTTCATTGATTGTTGCAAAATACCTAGTTGAGCAATAGAGAGCTTCATGGTCGGAATGGTGTTGCGACGGAGCATGCCGAGTTTTTGGCGCATATCAGAAGACACCTTCACGAGATTACGCATTTGCGGGGTAGTAGCCCAAGCAACATACAGACGGCTGATGTATTCAGTGTGTTGCTGTTCCAATGTATTGACAACTTCAGTCAAGCGGGCCAATTCTTGTGATTTGGTTTGGTAATCAAGAGTGGCAGTATCTAATTGTGCCACTTCATTTTGAAGAGTCAAGGCACGCGCACCGGCTTCTCTTTGACTGGCTTCGATAAAGGAAATGACACCGACTAGATTTTCAATGGATTTGGTATTATCTTCAATCAACATCTCAGCAGAAACGATATTGCGTGCGAGTACATCTTCTTGCTTGACGACAGTAGCAGCCATTCCGTCCATTTTTTGCTCGATATTTTGTGAATCAAAATAGAACTCTTGCAAGGTATTCTTACTTTGTTTAAAGAGTTTTTCTAAGAAATTTGGCTTTTTATCTAGTTCTGCAATTTGAGCATCCTTGTACTTAGCAACAAAACCATTTAACTCTTTATTAGTGTTTTTTAGCAATTCATCGACTTGTGGGATTTGAAGTTTCTTTTGCTCGGCTAAAATACGGTTGACAGTGTTATTAACATCTTCGACCGCGGCTTGTCCAAAATCTAAAAGAGCATTTTGGTCGGAAATAAAGTTATCTACCAACTGAGGGGCTTTTGCCATGATAGCATTTTGTTGTTCAGGAGTTAATTTCTCCAAAAAAGTTAACTGCCCATTTGCTTGAGTTTTGGTTGATTCAATGATTTCGGTGGTTTTATCCGTTTTCGTAATGGCATTGTTAGCGATTTTGTCAATGTCGAAGTTAAATTCTTGGCTCATAAGGTCTCCTTTTGATGTTATAGTTCTGTGTTCGTCTCTTTTTTAGTTAAAATCCGCAAGCTGATATCAAAGTCTCGTAGGTCAGCTTCGTTGAGCTGACGGAGTGTTTCATCCAAGTCTAAATCAAACTGCTCAATAGCCACTTTGGCACTGGAGAGCCGTTCCTTGGCATTGTAAAAATCTTTCGGGGAAGTCTTGATTTTTAGGTAGCCCTCCAAAATATCCTCATAATGCTCCATTTGAGATTGATGGATAGCAGTTAATTCTTCCTTATTGTTGCTTTCTGACTGAGAAATTTTCTTGAGAATAGCTTCATGGTCGGTTTGGATATTGTGAATGGTTTCGAGCAATTCTGGTGCTAATTCTTCAAGGTTTGACTTTGTACTCTCAGCATCTTGCGTGCGGAGGTTGTAAAGTTGAGCATGAATATCTGCTGTTACGTCTTGCACTTTCCGTTGAATCCGCTGGTAAATCTCAGGTGAGATATGTTTTTTCAAGGTATCAGTCCGACTTTGGATATAGCTTAATTGAGGTAAGAGCTGTTCAGCCAACTGTTGGTATTTTTCATAAGCCTTTTCTTCCAGATAAGCCTCTAACTGCTTGATTCGACTATCTGCGGCACCGATTTCCTCTTTCAAATCTTCAATTTGCTGACTGGCGCTAGGTCCTGTAATTTTTTTCGGCTGATGGGTTGCATAGTAGTAAATTCCGTAGCCTATACCGATGGCAAAGAGGATCGGGATGAGGTACTGCATAATAATACCGACTGCGATAAAAATAAGCAGTATACCAATCCATCTTCTAGAACGTACATTTCTATAATCTCTTCTGGACATAAATTCTATAATCCCGTTTCTTCTGAAATTTCTAAGTCTATTTTAGCATAAAAATGTATAAAAGACGGTACTGAACGATATGTTTAATAAAAAGTTTAGTTGAAAATAATCATGGACTGCTCAGATTTTTCAAAAATTTCTTGACTTAGAGTGCACTCCAAGGTATATAATAAAAGTGTAAATATTTTATCTTTTTGATGAATGTGGAGCATCATCTTTTTAATAGAGAAAGGAACAATAAGATGAAAGCAGCACTTTTTGTAGAACCAGGAAAAATGGAGGTAAGAGAGGTTGCGCGTCTAGATGCTATTTGTCGGACGCGTCGGTGTGCCACATACAGGGGACATCAACATAGGTGACTACTGGATGGTCAACTTGGCAATAGCTGGTGGACCGGCTTCTTGTACAACTTATGACAAAGAAATCTTGCTAAAAGCAGTTCTAGATGGTCAAATCAATCCTGGTAAAGTTTTCACTCAATCTTACAAATTAGAAGACATTGACCAAGCCTACAAAGACATGGCTGACAGAAAAACGATTAAAGCCATGATTGTGATGAATTAAGAATTCCGAAAGAGGTTGGTAGAATCCGACCTCTTTTATGATTGGGAATGTTAGTCCAATAGTTCTCAAATACCTTCATTTTTGATAAAATAAAAGAAAAGCAGTTAAAAAGGGAGAAAGTCATGTCTTTAACTAGTCAGATTATTACAGCTGAATTTCCGGATTTAGAAAAAGTAGAGCAATTGAATATAGAAGCCTTTCCTGAGGAGGAGCGTGCACCGCTATCAGAGCTGCTACGCTATGGAGATGGAGAATTTTCTCATTTCTTTGCCTTTTATGATGAGAATGAATTTGTCGGTTTTGCCTTTTCAGTCTACAATGACAAAGCCTTTTATGTTAGCTTTTTTGCGATCATGCCTCATTTACGCAGCCACGGTTATGGTGGCAAAATTATTGATAAATTGGTGGATTTTTACCAAAGGACAATGGTTTTAGAGGTAGAACGCCTTGACGAGCCTTGTGATAATCTGGAACAGCGAAAAGCTCGTATGGATTTCTACCAGCGAAATGGTTTTCGCTCTTCACATGCCTACTTAGAATACGACGGTTTAAGTTTTGAAATTCTTTATAAAGGACCGTTTTTTGATGAAGAAGCCTATCGTGACATTTTCAAAAAAATCCAAGAAGACGGTTATTTTGAATTTGAAATCAAACATGGTCATGGAAGAGACTGGGAGTAGTTGAGAAATTCTAGCAGATATTTCTATTTTTCATTGAAAGTTATACATAAAAAACGAGCTGTTGTTTTCAGCTCGTTTTACAGTCTATTTAGTATTTAATGAATTTCTGGGAAGAGTTTAGCCAATATTTTAGGTGTAATGCTTTGACCGGGACCTTCTGCACAATAAGTGTGCATATACATAGAAGGATTGAAATTGAGCTCAATGCAGGTACAGTTAGGATTGTTTTTGCTGGCTGGAAGTGTGCTATTCGGGATAATTAAATCCACGCCACAGACCCAAGCTCCCATAGCAGCTGCCATTTCTGCTGCTAGTTCCTTATAGGAGGTGTGCATGGTTTCAGTCACATCTACTGAGTCTCCACCAGTAGAAATATTAGAATTACGGCGAAGAAAAACTTGAATTCCTTGCGGTAGGACATCATCTGCTTTATAACCTTGCTGGGCTAGCATGAGTAGCTCAATCTCCCCAAGATCAATCATTTCCAGTGGAGAGCGATGGTCGCGACCTCGTAGGGGATTGGTATTTTTAAAAGCTACCAATTCTCGAATAGTATGCTGACCGTCTCCTATAACGTTGGCTGCTAAGCGCAGAAGCACTGCCTCACATTTTCTGTCGAGGACAAAGAAGCGATATTCGGTTCCTGCGATAAATTCCTCAACAAGGACAGAGCTATCCTCTGAAAAGGCAATCTCCAATGCTTTTTGGTAACTGTCTCGATTGGCAGGTGCTTGAAAAATAGAAATTCCTAACCCGAAATTGGTGGATTTGGGTTTGACAACAATCGGCTTATTTTTGATAAAGGGATAGTAAGCTATTCCTTCTTCCAGAGTGAAAAATTCGGCTCCAGCAGGAACAGGAAAGCCAGCAGCAGATAAAATTTTCTTAGTTACTGTCTTATTTGCCATCGCAAGAGGCACGATATAGTTGTCCTTTGAGGTCATATTGCCATTTTTGACATACTCGATATGATCTTTATGTTGAAGCTTTAAAAACTGGTCACTTTCGTCTAAGATTTCTACTTGCACTCCTTTTTGAATAGCGTCAAAGAGGAGCATTTGAGTGGAGAGTTCCATGCTCTCGTAGCCTTTCAGAGCGTATGGAGCAGTACAGGCGTAGTTGTGATATGCTTTGGCTTTCTCCAAACCAAAGGCTTCTAAGGACTGATTGTGAATATAAGGCAATAGTTGGGCGGAAAGGGTTAGGCTGGGATTAGCAACTGCATTTTTCACATGATGAAGCAGGTCTTGATAATAGGAGCTTAATCCGAACTGGTGGATGACAGCTTGCATAGCTCTAAGGAGCAGATCGCTATCAGCTTCAACGGGCAGAGGAGTCAGAGGGTGGCTAAGAGCTATTTTTTCATTTAGAGCATGAGCTTGCTCTAGGATCTCATCAGGGTCTGCTATATCATCTAGCCAGAGCAAGGCAAGCAAAAAGAGATGAACCGTGTCCATTGTCTCCTGACTGATTCCCAGCACCTCAAAAGGATTGAGGTCAAAACAACGGAATTCCAAATAGGTAATTCCTTTTTCCAAGTAACGCCGATTTTCTTTTTGCCCACGGAAACGAACAGGCATGTAGCATTCTTTCTCGGCAATTAAATCGCCTTGTGCCACGTATTTCTCTATATCGATCACATAAGACTCTAGTGAAGCATAGGAAATGTGAATCTTTTTATCGTTTACATATCCTAAATCACTGTTGCGGATAGAACGTACAGGTTGAGAAATCTTTCTTGTCAAAAACCCTTCTTCAGCAATTGGTGCTGCCCCGTATAAATAAGTCAGAAACCAGCGAAAACGTAAAAAGTTTCGAGCCAATTTAAGATAGAGGTCGTTTTTAAAAAGTTGAATATTTTGGTAATCACTGACCTTGAAAAGGGCTTGAATCAGGTCTGTTCCTAATTCCACATTGTAGTGAATGCCTGAGATGGCTTGTAGCGTTTTTCCATATTTTTCTGCTAAACTTTCTCGATAATGACGCTCAAAATCGTTTTCTAAATGAGCGATTTGAATTTCTGCTGGTGACAATTTGGGGGGCATAGAGAGTGGCCAGATTGCTTCATTTTTTGGAATCGTTCGTCCAGCTACATCGGTAATGGCAGCGAGAAAACGCCTTGCTTCCTTTGTAGAAGTTGCAGTCGAGGTGATGAGTTCTAATTGCTGCTCACTAAAATCGGTCTGAATCGTTGGATGAAAATTGCGACTGCCAAATGCTTGAGGGTGAGAAGTTTGCGCTAATTTTCCGTTTTGATTGATGCGCAAGCCCTCCCTTTCCAACCCAAAAGTAGCTTGTAAAATAGGTGTGTCTGCTGCTAATTTTTCGAATAAGTGATTGATGTTCATGGGAAATACCTGTTTATTTTCTAATACTTTTAGTCTATTATAAAAATGCTCAGAAAACAAATTTCTACTACGTTTTCCGAACCTTTTTTAAAAGAAAACGATTCTATTTTAGATAGGATAAGAATTTTCCAAAAGAGGGGGACTCAAACTTCGTCATTTGCAAACAACTGCGATAGTCTTATCTTGAAAAAAGAAGGAATTTTTCTTATAATAAAGTGTAAGACATAATTGCGGGTGAAACTCCTGCCATGTAGACAAGAAAGGACGAGCGCTTAGCTCAGACAAAATTATGACATCAGTTGTAGTTGTAGGAACCCAGTGGGGAGATGAAGGAAAAGGAAAGATTACAGATTTCCTTTCAGCTAATGCCGAAGTTATTGCCCGTTATCAAGGCGGAGACAATGCCGGTCATACCATTGTAATTGACGGTAAAAAGTATAAATTGCACTTGATTCCATCCGGTATTTTCTTCCCAGAGAAAATCTCTGTTATCGGAAACGGAATGGTAGTCAATCCCAAGTCTCTTGTAAAGGAATTGGCTTATTTGCACGAGGAGGGTGTCACGACAGATAACCTTCGGATTTCAGATCGTGCCCATGTTATCCTTCCTTATCATATCGAGTTAGATCGCTTACAGGAAGAAGCCAAAGGTGATCACAAAATCGGGACGACTATTAAGGGAATTGGTCCAGCTTATATGGACAAAGCAGCTCGCGTGGGAATCCGAATTGCTGATCTTTTGGATAAGGATATTTTCAGAGAACGTTTGGAGCGTAATCTTGCCGAGAAGAACCGTCTTTTTGAAAAACTCTACGACAGTACAGCTATCCAATTTGACGATATTTTTGAAGAATACTACGCATACGGTCAGCAGATTAAACAATACGTGACCGATACGTCGGTTATCTTGAACGATGCTCTCGATCAAGGTAAACGTGTCCTTTTTGAAGGAGCGCAGGGAGTTATGCTAGATATTGACCAAGGCACCTATCCATTTGTTACCTCTTCCAATCCTGTCGCAGGTGGCGTAACGATTGGTTCCGGTGTGGGTCCAAGCAAGATTGACAAGGTTGTCGGAGTTTGTAAAGCCTATACCAGTCGTGTTGGTGACGGGCCATTCCCGACAGAACTATTTGATGAAGTAGGCAACCGCATTCGTGAAGTCGGGCATGAATATGGAACGACCACAGGGCGTCCTCGTCGTGTTGGTTGGTTTGATTCAGTTGTTATGCGTCACAGTCGCCGTGTGTCTGGAATTACCAACCTTTCTCTCAATTCCATTGATGTTTTGACGGGACTGGATATAGTTAAAATCTGTGTCGCTTACGACCTAGACGGTGAGCGTATTGACCATTACCCAGCTAGTTTAGAGCAACTCAAACGCTGCAAACCAATCTATGAAGAATTACCAGGTTGGTCAGAAGACATTACAGGTGTTCGCAGTTTAGAAGAGTTGCCAGAAAATGCACGCAACTACGTCCGCCGTGTGAGTGAACTTGTCGGTGTCCGCATCTCTACTTTCTCTGTTGGACCAGGTCGTGAACAAACCAATATTTTAGAAAGCGTTTGGTCAAGTTTGTAATAGAAATTATAATCGGAAGCGAGTTCAAGCTCGCTTTTTATGCGTAAAAAACAAAGAATTTAAAAATTTTTAAATAATACGTCTCTTCTTAAGTTAATTTTAAGCTAGCTGGGTTATACTAAAATCATCAGATGAAGACCTCCTAACTTTATTTGATAGAAATCCTAAACTTTTCATAATAATCTCCTGAAAGCCACTGTAAAGTGGCTTTTTTTCTTTATCTTTGTCTTATGATATAATGGAAAGCAGAATGAAAATGAACTGAAGAAGAGATGAGAAATGGAATATACGCGCGAAGAAAAAGAAAAATTTATGCGGGAGGCTTTGAAAGAAGCAGAGATTGCGCTTGTTAATGATGAAATTCCGATTGGCTGTGTCATTGTCAAGAACGGGGAAATTATCGGTCGCGGGCACAATGCGCGTGAGGAGCTACAACGAGCTGTGATGCACGCAGAAATAATGGCGATTGAAAAGGCAAACGCTTATGAAAAAAGCTGGCGACTGCTAGACACCACTCTTTTTGTCACAATTGAGCCTTGTGTCATGTGCAGCGGTGCCATTGGTCTGGCTCGCATTCCGCAGGTTATCTATGGTGCAAAGAATCAAAAATTTGGCGCAGCCGGCAGCCTTTATGATATTCTAACAGATGAACGACTCAATCACCGAGTTGAGCTTGAAAGTGAGATTTTGGAAGCAGAATGTGCTCAGATGATGCAAGATTTTTTTAGGAAGAGGAGACAAAAATGAAACATTGGCTAAGTGCTTTGTTCTTTCTTTTAACATTGCTGTTTATTGGGTTGCTGATAGGCAATTTAGAATTTCAAGCTTGGGCTTTTACACGTCATCAAAACCAGCTATCTTGGTATATCCGCCCGATTCTCATTTTACCGATTATCTATTTCTCTTATCGAAAGAGCCTTCTTGGCATTTCTGCTAGTATCTTTGCTCTCTTTACCAGTATGATTTGGTTTTGGGTGCCAAAGACGACCCCTCCTTTGGTAAAAGAGTTTCTAGCTTACGAGCAAGATTTCTTGCAGGCAGATTGGAATCTCAAAAAAGTTTTGTTTGCTTTTTTGGTAATTAGTTTCTTTCTGCTTCTGATTAGAGCAACTTGGCTCCATAGTTGGAAGTTGTTGACATTACTGTTAATTATCACGGCCATTTTGAAAATGATCTGGTCCTATCTAGATAGTGGTAGAGCTGGTTTAACGATTGTCGTGCCAGCGATTCTAGGCTTATTCGTCTGCTTATTTTTCCTTTCTTTTTGGAGAAAAGGAAAATCTTAATTGGCACAAAAACAAATTTATGGTATAATACTTATCGGAGCAACAATTCTGCGTGAAGCGGGTCAGGGGAGGAATCCAGCAGCCCTAAGCGAGTGTGAATTGTGTGCTCTTTTTATGTAAGAAGAATATTAACGAGAGCCATTACTAAAGAGTGTGTTAAAAGGTTGAAAAACTTCTTCAAAAAATAATGTTTAATAGTGAATCAATATCATTTTTCAGAAAAGGAAAGACATATGTATTACATGGGTGAAATTTTTAGAGAATTGCGAACAGGTCGGCACATCTCTCTTAAAGCTGCAACAGGAGAAGAATTTTCCTACTCCATGCTTAGTAAATTTGAAAATGGAGATTCAGATATTTCGGCTTCAAAACTGTTAATTGGTCTAGAGAATATCAGAACAGAACTAGAAGAATTTGTCTATTTGGTGCGTGGTTTTCAGCCCACTTCTTATACTTTGTTAAAAAACAAATTGTGGCAAGCTCAGGAAAAGAAGGATATGAATACATTATGGGAAATGTACCAAAATGAAATGAATCAATATCAGTCTGAAAAGGAAGAAAAGTATATCCTAAATGCGATTGTTATCAAAGGTCACATGTTTTTCTTAGATGAAACCATTCAAGCAACAGAGATTGAGTTGAATTTTTTATATGATTATTTATTTTCTGTTGAAATCTAGGGAGAGTATGAATTACGCTTGTTTTCAGATATTGCCGCCTTGCTCCCTCTTGATCTTTACTTTCGATATGCTCGAGAAATGCTTCAAAAGGTTGATTTTTTAGGAGATTTACAGAAAAACAAAAACTATATTTACACGATTCTTTTAAATGGTTTGTTTAAATCCATTGCAGAAAAAAGTTTAACAAAAGCTGCTTATTTTGATAAAAAAATCAAAGAAAAATTTTTTGATGAAAATGATGCATACTTGAGAATTGTCTATTTATTTGCAGATGGACAGCATGATTATATTTTGGGAAAGAGAGATGAAGGTCTTACAAAAATGAAAAATGCTATATCAACCCTTGAAATTATAGGTTGCAAGCAGAGTGCTGATTATTACTCTAAAAATATGTCTGACTGGTTAAAAGAATGTGAATAAATGACAATCGGAACTTTTTTGCAAAAAAATTTAAAGTGAGGAAATGAGTCTATGGAATAAAAAAATAGACTGCTTTCCTTATTTTTTTTGCTCAAAAACGGAGTTGAATATATGACAATTTTGTTTTGGAAGTCGCTTTTCAAGTTATACTTAGTGCAACAAAAGTTTGAAAGGAAACTTGATATGAAATTATTCTTCTCAAATGCATTATATAGAAGTATTACGCTCTCTCGGATGCTTAACCTAATGGGGTCTTATTTATACAATATTGTGTTTGTGATTTATGCTGCTAGTTTGCCTTATGCCAATACAGCTGTGTTTATTGCAAATATCATTACAATTATTCCTACACTTTTCACATTTTGGATAGGAGTACAAGCCGATAGGACAGGTAGAAAAGGCGATTTCATGATTTTTATCGGCTTTGTTCAGGCACTTCTATTTACAGGGGTAACTTTTCTGATTTCTAATAAGACATTTCTTATTTTTGCAATTATCTGTTTTTTGAATGTGCTAACAGATATGTTAAGTGACTATGCTGGTGGGTTAAGAATGCCGATTTTGCAAAAGAATTTAGAAAAAGATGATTTATTTGAAGCCTATTCCTTTACGCAATTTATCACTTATTTATGCAGCATTACTGGACAAACAGTAGGGGTCTGGTTGCTCGCAACTTCAGACAATAATTTTGCACTAGTTGCCATAATCAATGCGTTGTCATTTCTAGCCTCTTCTTTAGTGCTTTTGCACAAGCGTCGTCAATTAACCCATGAAGCTGTGGTAGCAACTCCTGAAAAAATTTCTCTTTTTACGCAATTTAGAATGCTTTATCAAAATATGGAGTTGATTTTTCAAGAATCCGAAAATGCTTCATTCATTCACTTGTTACTTGCGATTTTAACTTTGAATATGATGGGAGGAGCTATTAACAGTATTTACAATTTTTATTTTCTAAAACATACCATTTTTCATCTTACTTATGCACAATCTCTTTTGATCGTAGAAGTTGTTTTGTTAGTTGGCGCCATTTTAGGAAGTTTAACACCTCACGATTATTTTTCAAAAAAATCATTCTCATTTCTGCTCATAATGAATAGTTCTTCATTTGGATTAGTTGGCATTAGCAACTTAGTAGGATTGCCATCCATCATTGGGATTCTTATTTTAGCTTTTTCTGCTTACATAATGGGGAAATCCACGCCTAAACTAGATGCTATGTTAATGGCAAATCTACCGTCTGATGTCTTGGCTCAAAGCAATAACTTTCTCGGATTATTATTTACCTTTTCTCTGTCATTGGGAACGGTCCTCTTTTCAGTTCTCTCTGCCTACAATATCTACTTGTGCTGGTTTATTTTTGTTGTCTTTTCACTGTTGGCACTTTTGCTGTCTCTGCAAAATAATCGACTCAAAAAAGGAAACATTAGTTAAACTCTAGAACCTAAGATTAGGCTACTATTTATTTTCCTCTATTTTTTATTTTAGAAGTATTCTGTGGGTGATTATTTTTTGATTTACGCAAACGATTGCTTTAAAGGTTGGTATGAGATTGCGATTTTTGAAAGTTAATTATAAAAAAACAATTTGGAAACGTTTTATTCAAGAAAATTGCTTGATAAAAAAGTAGTAAAGCGGTATCATAGTAGAGAAGAAAAATTGGAGGACTATAATGACACATATTCAGTTTAATTACTCAAACGTGTTTGGAAAATTTGTTGCACCGCATGAAGTAGATTACATGCAAACACAAGTTTCTGCGGCAGATGAACTGTTGCGCAAAGGAACTGGTGCAGGAAGTGACTTCCGTGGCTGGCTTGACCTTCCAGAAAACTATGACAAAGAAGAATTCGCTCGCATTTTGAAAGCGGCAGAACAAATCAAATCAGACAGCGATGTTTTGGTCGTGATTGGGATTGGTGGGTCATACCTTGGAGCAAAAGCAGCGATTGATTTCTTGAGCAATCATTTTGCAAACTTGCAAACCAAAGAAGAACGCAAAGCTCCACAAATCCTTTATGCTGGAAACTCTATCTCATCTACTTATCTTGCAGACTTGGTGGAATACGTTTCAGATAAAGATTTCTCAGTTAATGTGATTTCTAAATCAGGGACAACGACAGAACCTGCCATTGCTTTTCGTGTCTTCAAAGAACTTTTGATTAAGAAATATGGTGAAGCTGAAGCTAACAAACGAATCTATGCGACAACTGACCGCAAAAAAGGTGCAGTTAAAGTGGAAGCAGATGCTAACGGTTGGGAAACATTTGTGGTTCCAGATGACATCGGTGGACGCTTCTCAGTATTGACAGCAGTTGGATTGCTTCCAATCGCTGCATCAGGCGCTGACATCAAAGCCCTTATGGAAGGTGCCAACGCAGCTCGTAAAGATTACACTTCAGACAAGATTGCAGAAAACGAAGCTTATCAATACGCAGCTCTTCGTAATATTCTTTACCGCAAAGGTTATGCGACTGAAATTTTGGTTAACTATGAACCTTCTCTGCAATACTTCTCAGAATGGTGGAAACAATTAGCGGGTGAGTCAGAAGGAAAAGACCAAAAAGGTATTTATCCAACATCTGCTAACTTCTCAACAGACCTTCACTCTCTTGGACAATTTATCCAAGAAGGTGCGCGTATTATGTTTGAAACAGTTGTCCGTGTGGACAAACCACGCAAAAACGTAACGATTCCTGAATTGGCAGAAGACTTGGACGGACTCGGCTATCTTCAAGGAAAAGATGTTGACTTTGTTAACAAGAAAGCGACAGACGGTGTACTTCTGGCTCATACTGACGGTGACGTGCCAAATATGTATGTGACGCTTCCTGAGCAAGATGCCTTTACTCTTGGCTATACTATTTACTTCTTTGAGTTGGCTATTGCTATTTCTGGCTACTTGAATGCTATTAACCCATTTGACCAACCAGGTGTAGAAGCTTACAAGAAAAATATGTTTGCTCTTCTTGGAAAACCAGGATTTGAAGAATTGAGCAAAGAATTGAACGCTCGTTTGTAATGTGTAAATAAAGGAACGGCTTCTGGAAGGAAGTCGTTTTTATATGCTTGAAATAGAGTTTAAGTGAAATTTTCACAAAAAACAGGAGAAAAGAATAGAAAGAAAGCGCTTTATTGTGTATAATAAAAGCAGAACATACAATGGAGGCGTTTTATGTCACAAGAAACCTATATTATGGCGATTGACCAAGGGACAACCAGCTCGCGGGCGATTATTTTCAATAAAAAAGGTGAGAAGGTTGCCACGAGTCAAAAAGAGTTTACTCAGATTTTTCCACAGGCGGGCTGGGTTGAGCACAATGCAAATGAGATTTGGAATTCTGTGCAGTCGGTCATTGCAAATGCTTTTATTGAAAGTGGCATCAAGCCCACAGAGATTGAAGCAATCGGCATTACCAATCAACGGGAGACAACAGTTGTATGGGATAAAGAAACGGGCTTACCCATTTACAATGCCATTGTCTGGCAGTCTCGGCAAACAGCTCCTTTAGCAGAAAAGCTCAAGCAAGATGGATATGTAGATTTCTTTCATCAAAAAACAGGTTTGATCATAGATGCTTATTTCTCTGCGACCAAGGTACGCTGGATTTTAGATCAGGTAGAGGGAGCGCAGGAACGTGCAGAGCGAGGAGAATTGCTCTTTGGTACGATTGATACCTGGTTAGTCTGGAAATTAACGGATGGTGCAGCTCATGTGACTGATTATTCAAATGCAGCGCGGACGATGCTATACAATATCAAAGAGCTCCAATGGGATGATGAGATTTTGTCCTTACTCAACATTCCTAAAGCGATGTTGCCAGAAGTTCGCTCGAATTCAGAAATTTACGGTAAAACAGCACCTTATCATTTTTATGGTGGAGAAGTGCCGATTGCAGGAATGGCAGGCGATCAGCAAGCTGCTCTCTTTGGGCAATTAGCATTTGAGCCGGGAATGGTGAAGAATACTTATGGGACTGGATCTTTCATCATTATGAATACTGGTCAGGAGTGCAATTTATCCAAAAATAATCTTTTGACGACCATTGGCTATGGGATAAATGGCAAAGTGACTTATGCTTTGGAAGGTTCGATTTTTATTGCGGGTAGTGCCATTCAGTGGCTTCGTGACGGTCTTCGTATGATTGCTAGCTCACCTGAATCTGAGAAATATGCAAAAAAATCCACCAATGAAAATGAAGTGTATGTTGTTCCAGCCTTTACGGGACTTGGAGCGCCTTATTGGGATCCAGAAGCAAGAGGTTCTATTTTTGGCTTGACGCGTGGAACAAGTAAAGAAGACTTCATCAAGGCAACTCTGCAATCCATTGCTTATCAAGTGCGCGATATCATTGATACGATGCAAATGGACACAGATACAGCTATCCAAGTCCTGAAGGTAGATGGTGGTGCTGCCATGAATGATTTCCTCATGCAGTTTCAAGCAGATATTCTGGGAATTGAGTTAGCGCGTGCGGCAAATTTGGAAACAACGGCTCTTGGAGCAGCTTTTCTGGCCGGTCTTGCGGTCGGCTATTGGAAAGACATGGAGGAGCTAAAAACATTAAATGCGGTTGGGGAAACGTTCCAACCTGCGATGCTAGAGGCGGAGCGCCAAAAATTGTACCAAGGCTGGAAAGCAGCAGTTGCAGCCACGCAATTTTTTGCAAAAGAATCTAGCAAATAGTTGAAAAATATAACTATGAATTACAAGTGTCGGTAATCATTTAGTATAAGATACGAGAAGAGGGATTAGGAGCCAATCTTAGTCGCTCTTCTTTACTTTACTAACTCTTTTAGCATTAAATTTTCAGACTAAGAGTGAATTACATGCGTTTTGTATCAGTTGGATAGAGTAAAATGGTGAATATGCCTGCTCTTATTGGTTTTTTTGAAAATTATGGTATAATAGATATAATTTTGGTAGATGGAGTTGAGTTTTGAAGAAAAGCTATCGCGTCAAGAGCGAGAAAGATTTTAATGCGATTTTCAAAAGTGGGCAAAGTTTTGCCAATAGAAAATTCGTCATTTATAAATTAGAAAAGAAGCAAAAACACTTTCGAGTAGGAATATCTGTCAGTAAAAAACTGGGAAATGCAGTAATGCGCAACAAGATTAAGCGCCGTATTCGACACGTTTTGATAGCTCATCAAGCAGAGCTAGCGACGCTTGATTTTGTCGTCATTGCACGGAAAGGTGTAGAATTTCTGACCTATCAAGAATTGGAACAAAATTTACTTCATGTACTAAAAATAGCAAAAATTTATCAGGAAGGTTTGAGTTGTGAAAAAGAAAAGTAAGTTGGCGGTGCTTTTAGTTCTGGCTTTGCTTATGCTAACAGCATGTGGAACGAGTGAGGTCACAGCGAGTTCGCCAGATTTATGGGAGAGATTTGTCTATTTTTTCGCCGTAACAATTCGGTTTCTCTCCTTTAATGGAAGTACAGGGATTGGGATTATCCTTTTCACGTTGATTATTCGGACGGTTCTTTTGCCTGTTTTCCAATTGCAAATCAATGCTTCTCGGAAAATGCAGGAAGTCCAGCCGTTAGTGAAAGAATTGCAGGCGAAGTATCCAGGACGCGACATGGAAAGTCGCAGTCGTTTGGCAGAAGAAACACAAAAGCTGTATAAGGAATTAGGAGTAAAGCCATCGGCATCATTTTGGCCCTTGCTCATTCAAATGCCTGTGTTGATTGCCTTGTATCATGCTTTAACGCGTGTTGAATTTCTCAAAGTAGGGCATTTTCTCTGGCTGAATCTGGGTGCGACAGACCCTTATTATATTTTGCCGGTTTTAGCAGCTGTTTTCACCTTTTTGAGTACTTGGTTGAGCAATAAAGGAATGGCAGAGCGTAATGGCTTGATGACAGGAATGATGTTTGTCATGCCGCTATTTGTCTTCTTCTTTGCCATGAGTGTAGCAAGTGGGGTTGCTTTATATTGGAGCACATCGTATGCGTATCAGGTGTTCCAAACGCTTTTACTGAGCAATCCATATAAAATCATTGCAGAAAGAGAAGCGAAAGCGACTGCTGAGCGGGAACGTGAAGAAAAGAAAAAACGTGCTTATCGCAAAGCACAAAAAAAGAAAAAGTAAGGAGGCGCTTGTATGGTATTATTTACAGGAGCGAGTGTTGAAGAAGCCATTCAAAATGGCTTGCGCGAGTTAGATATTCCACGGATGAAAGCACATATCAAAGTGATTTCTCGTGAGAAAAAAGGATTTTTGGGATTATTTGGCAAGAAATTAGCCCAAGTTGATGTGGAACCCATCAACGAAACGACAGTAGTAAAGGCGAATCAAAAGGCTGTCAAAGGTGTTCCGGAAGCAATCAACGCTCAAAATGAGCCCGTTAAAAGCGTGAGTGAAGCAACTGTTGACTTAGGACATGTTGTTGCAGCCATTAAAAAAATCGAAGGAGAAGGCAAAGAAATCTCAGATGATGTCAAAGCTGAAATTTTGAAGCACGAAAAAAAAGCCAGCACGATTCTTGAAGAAACAGGCACAATTGACTTATTGAAAGATAGTGACATCGTAAATTTTCAAAAATCGGTCGCTCAAGAAGAAAAGACAACTGACAAGATTATTTCTTTTGACCAGGCTGTAGAAAAGCGCTCGGAAGTCCAACCGATAGCTGAAGAGCCGGCTGATTTTGAAGATTTGGGCATTCAAGTGGAAGAAAATTATGATGTTGAAGAAGTTGTTGCGAGTGTGACGGGCTATGTGCAAAACATCGTGGACGAAATGGATGTTGAAGCTAGTATTGCAAGTGCTCATAATCGTCGGACAATCAATATGCAGATTGATACCAATGAGCCTGGTCGCATTATTGGCTATCACGGAAAAGTGCTGAAAGCTCTTCAATTGTTGGCACAGAATTATCTTTATAATCGCTATTCTAAGAGTTTTTACATTTCTATCAATGTTAATGATTATGTAGAACATCGAGCAGAAGTTCTGCAAAGCTACGCTCAAAAGCTAGCTGATCGTGTGTTGGAATACCAACATAGTCAAAAAACCGACCCAATGTCCAACAATGAGCGGAAAATTATCCACCGTATCATTTCTAAAATGGATGGACTTACTAGCTATTCAGAAGGTGATGAACCGAACCGTTATGTTGTTGTGGATATTGACAGTGAATAATAAACTGAGGACTGGGAAGAATTTCTTTTCAGTCTTTCTTTCCGCTTAGTCCACTAATTGGCGTGCTTGAGATTGAGAAGAAAGGAGCTTACATGTCTACTTTTTCAGCTATTGAAACTTACTTAGCATTACAAGGACATAAATATATTTCTCCTGATAAAGCGGGAGAATTAAGAGAAATGATGCTTGATTTCAAACAGAAAGGTCAGGCAGCACGCGCGGAATTTTCGGACTTGGTTAAGCAATTTCAAAGATCTTATCCAAAATTAACTCTGGAGCGTACCAGCAACTGGATGAATCAAGCTCAGATACTGCGGCCTCATTTTTGGAATTATCTTAAAGGCTATGGGGAAATCACAGAACCAATGTTTGCGCTGCGTTTATATGGGAAGCCAAGAGATTTTGGAGTATCGTTAGAAGTCAGCTTTATCGAGCGCAAGAAAGATGAAACCAGTCTGACGAAGCAAAATCGAGTTTTGCAGGTGCCAATCGCAACTCCAGTTTATTACTTGGCTCAAATAAATGGTGTCAGTCAACGATTTGCTGGGACAGAAGAAAATCGGCAGTATTTGAGCCAGCAAGTAAAAATAGGGCAAGTTCGTAAAGTTTTAGTAAAATACGATGTAGATTTAGCCCAATCCGCATCAGTAAGACAAGTGTTGGAGCAACTCCAGAAGGCTATGACAACTCTCATTCCTTTTTATGAGGCAACCAGAGAATTATAAGAGGTTTAAGCAACCTTTCTTTAGATTTACCAAAAACAATTCCACGCTGCTATTGACAAAAGGCGTAGAATCATATAGAATAGTAAAGTATGTTTAGTAACTGATCACAATAGCCGGCTAAACGAATACAAGAATCTAAGAGGAGGTATTCAAAGTGAAACGTACTTATCAACCAAGTAAAATCCGTCGTGCGCGCAAACATGGTTTCCGTCATCGTATGGCAACTAAAAACGGTCGTCGCGTACTTGCTAGCCGTCGTCGTAAAGGACGCAAAGTTTTGGCTGCATAATCCAAACGAATACAAGATGAAAAACCAACGGAAACTCGAGACCGCTGGTTTTTTTGTTGGAGAACAAAGGGACAATCTGCATTTGCTCAGAGATTTTGATATAATAGAAACTGATATAAAGAGGAATGAATGATGAACATTTTTGATACGCACACACACCTCAACGTGGACAATTTTGCAGGCAAAGAAGCTGAAGAAATTGCTTTTGCACGCGAGTTAGGTGTCACCAAGATGAATATTGTGGGATTTGATGCAGAAACCATTGAAAAGTCGCTTGTACTGTCTCATCAATATGATGAGCTTTACAGTACGATTGGCTGGCACCCGACGGAGGCAGGTTCTTACACGCAGGAAGTGGAGGGCATGCTTATCAGTCATTTGTATGATCCCAAAGTTATTGCCCTTGGTGAAATTGGATTGGATTATCATTGGATGACAGCACCGAAAGAAGTGCAAGAGCGTGTTTTTCGGCGGCAGATTCAGTTGTCAAAAGACTTGGACTTGCCTTTTGTAGTGCACACTCGTGATGCTTTGGACGACACATATGAGATTATTAAAAGCGAGGGTGTGGGTCCTCGTGGGGGCATTATGCATTCTTATTCAGGTTCTTTGGAAATGGCAGAGCGCTTTATCCAACTTGGTATGATGATTTCATTTTCGGGTGTGGTCACGTTTAAGAAAGCTGTAGATGTGCAGGAAGCTGCGCAAAATCTCCCTTTGGATAAAATCCTAGTTGAAACGGACGCACCTTACTTAGCTCCTGTTCCCAAGCGTGGGAGTGAAAACCGAACGGCTTATACTCGCTATGTTGTAGACAAGATTGCAGAACTTCGTGGTTTGACTGTCGAAGAAGTTGCGCAAGCAACGTATGAAAATGCGCTGCGAATATTTAATTTGAAAGAAGATTGATGAAAGAAAAGATTTCTCAGGTTCTAGTTGTAGAAGGTCGAGATGATACGGCCAATCTCAAACGGTATTTTGACGTCGAAACTTACGAAACAAGAGGGTCTGCAATTTGCCAAGAAGATATGAAGCGTATTAAACGTCTTCATGACCTGCATGGAGTGATCGTTTTTACTGACCCAGATGTCAATGGTGAGCGGATTCGTAGGATGATCATGACTGCTATTCCTAGTGTTCAGCATGCTTTTTTAAAGCGCAATGAGGCGGCTCCCAAGTCTAAAAGTAAAGGAAAATCATTAGGTATTGAGCATGCTTCTTATGAAGATTTGAGGACAGCTCTTTCGCAGGTGACTAAGAATTTTGGGAAAACGACTGATTTTGACATTACGCGCTCAGATTTGATTCGTTTAGGATTTCTAGCTGGAAATGATAGCCGCAAACGTCGTGAGTTTTTAGGGGAAGAACTCCGTATTGGCTATTCAAATGGGAAACAATTGCTTAAACGCTTGGAATTATTTGGGATAAATTTAGCAAAAGTTGAGAGCGTGATGGCGCATTATCAAGAAAGTGAAAAGTAAAGGAATAGTATGAAAAAATGTATCATAACAGGTGGAAATAGCGGGATAGGTTATCAAGCAGCTAAACAGCTAGCTGATAAAGGCTGGCAGGTAACGTTTTTTTGTCGTAGTAAAGAGAGAGCTGAGAGCGCCTGTGAGACAATCATTAGTGAAACTGGTAATTCTCATGTCAGCTACCTATTAGCAGATCTTTCTGACTTGACGAGTATCAAAACAGCTATTGAAAATTATATCCAGACTCAAAGAGCGCTTGATGTCTTGATAAATAATGCTGCTGACTTTGATTTATCAATTAAGCAACCAGTTTTAACCAAAGATGGATTGGAAAAGCAGTTTGCGACCAATGTTGTAGCTCCTTTTTTGCTATCCCAGTCTTTTATTCCCTTATTGAAAGAGTCCGAGAGTGGTCGCATTCTCAATATTTCATCGCAAGGTTTACAAGCCTATCCTTTTATTAAATTGAATTTTGATAATCTAAAGGGCGAACAATCTTACACCTCTTCAAAAACTTATTACCAGAACAAATTAGCGCTTCTGATGCTGACCTTAGCTATGAGAGCAAGGTACAAAGACGTTACAATTCAGGCTATCAGAGTACCTAGTGTTAAGGTAGATATGAAGCGTTATAGTCACCTTTCTTCCTTTATGAAAAACCTATACAAACTGAAATCTCGATTCTCAATTTCGCCTGAAGAAATGGCACAAACTTATGTCGCTCTCGCCACGGGAAACAGCTATAACGGCTTTTTATACAATGAAAAATGCCAAGAGGTCAAAGCCAATCGCTCGGTTTATGATCAAGAGGCACAAGAGAAACTCTGGCAGCTCCTGAGCCAGTTGACCTTAGAAAAGAGAAAAAACGCGAATAGCAGACTGGGTTAATATTGAAGTGTATAAGAGAAATAATTCATATTTTTAATATGATATGATCTCATTTATTTCTATTCAAACAGAAAATTTTGTGTTAATATATAATTGCGTATGATTAGATTTTTGACTTGTGTGTTCGCAAGTATTAACGACAATGTTATAGGAGTGTCTAGCTCACTCCAGCATTCCCGCTTAAGAGGAAGGGTAAGGATGACTGCTGCTGGAAAAAATTCTTAGTGTTATTTATTTTACCATTCGGAATTATTCTATTGCTGTCGTTCGCCTAAGAGTTGTCATACGCTTTTTTCTTTTTTAAGGAAGACCTTATGAATAAATTGAAACAGTTAGAAACAAAAGATAATTTCGCAAGTCTGCTTGGGTTTAAAAATAGCAAATACATTAATTACATATTGTATAGTGTTGGGACGGATCACCTATATAAGACATTTTCTATCCCCAAGAAAAACGGTGGAGAGAGAATTATCCATGCTCCTAAAGAGAAGCTAAAACGTCTTCAAAGGAAATTAGCAGCTGTATTGTGGGATTGTTATGTTGAAAGTTTAGAAATAAAATCAAAGAATAAAAAATTTAAAATTCCAGCTATATCACATGCTTTTGAGAAAGATAAAAGTATTATTACAAATGCACAGATACATAGAAATAAAAAATATGTTCTAAATGTCGATTTAAAAGACTACTTTGATAGTTTTAATTTTGGTCGGGTAAGGGGGTTCTTTCTAAAGGATGCTACTTTTAAAGTTCCTGAAGAGATTGCGACTGTTATTGCTCAAATTGCCTGCTACAAAGGGAAGTTACCTCAAGGAGCGCCGTCTTCCCCCATTATAACTAATTTGATTGCAAATATTTTAGATTATCGAATTGTGAAAATTGCTAAAAAATATAGGTTCTCATATACCAGGTACGCAGATGATATGACTTTTTCTACAAATCGAGATTTAAGCTCCAATAAGTCGAGAGCTTCCAAAGAATTGCAACATTTTATGGAAGAGTTAGAAAATGTAATAACGTCATCAGGATTTAAAATAAATCCTAAAAAAACACGCTTATCCGATGAAACACAACGGCAAGAGGTTACAGGACTAATTGTAAATAAGAAGGTTGGTGTGAAAAGAGAGTACATCAAGAATACCCGTGCAATGGCTTTTAAGCTATATAAAGATGAAAAGTTTGAGATTGATGGAAAACAAGGGACAATGGAACAGTTAACGGGCCGCTTTGCTTTTATCTTGCAAATAAGCCAATATAACAATTATCTTTTGTATAAAAAATCTTTAGTTGAAAACAACTTCGAATATCAAAAGAATCTTTTGGGGAGAAATTCGTCAAAAAAATCTGCATCTAAATATTATTGGAAATATATTTTTTACAATAGAGATTTGAGAAAAGAATTATTTTATAATAAGCAGCACAAAAAATACAGCCTTCCTCAAGAGTTTTATAGTATTAATGAAGCTGAAAAAGAAACTTATATGTCTTTATTTGATTCTAGAGAGAAGGAATATAAAAAGTTTCTGTTTTACAAATATTTTTTTGGGAATGATAAACCGATGATAGTAACTGAAGGAAAAACTGATTCAAAGTATATAAAGGCTGCGTTAAAAAAACTTTATAAACGATATCCTGAATTAATTGAGAAAATTAATGGTAAATTTATATTTAAAATTGATTTTTTAAAACATAGTAACACAGCAGAATACCTTTTTTATGTACCAGAGGGGGGAGAAGGCTTCAAATATTGGTATAATTATTTTTCGAGTAAAATACCTAGTAATATTTTTAAACAAAAATTTCCTATAAAAGATTTAGGGCAAGATATATATCATAAGATATACCCGAATTACATTGAGTATTTTCAGACTCTAACATCCAGAAAACCGAATCATCCAACTATATTTTTATTTGATAACGAACCTGTAGGAAGTCCGCTTTATGAGTTTGCGAATCATGCGAGTGAATTACAAATTGATACAAATACTTTAAATCAAATTAGAGGAAGTAATTTTTATAGAATTAGTAAAAGAAATAGTTTGTACGTAATGGCAATACCTTTAATATCTAATATGAATAACGGAAAGTCATCTGATATTGAGGATTTACTACTTGCTTGCAATCAACCACCTGTTTTAAATGGGAAGACCTTTTCGAAAGGTGGAGGGTCAAATCATTATGGGAAAGAAATATTTTCAAAATATGTATTAAAAAATTATAAACAGTTTGATTTTATGGAATATATTCCCTTGCTAGATGGGATAAGAGACAATATTCTAGATTATAAGTAACATTATTGATGAAAAAGAGAGCCTGAATCTATTGGAAGAACTATCAAGAGAAGTGTATCATCACAGGTGGTAACAGAAGACGACTTGACTGAGTAGCCTGAAGCTTAATCAGAAGTACTAGTAATCATTGGTAGTGTACCTTAATATCAGATAAATTATCTATTTGAATTTGTTTGGTAAAATACGAAAGGAATCGACATGGCAAATAGAAGTTATATTTATTTAAAAAACGGAGATGAGGCACGTGTTTTAGCGGAGGGAATTTATACGATTCCTTATTTCTGGCAACTATTTTGGGGTGAAGAAGAGCTGCAATCAGCTATTGCTCTATGGAAAAAAGCAGAAGAGCTTGAAAAAGAAGATAAAGGAAAAACAGAAGAATTTTATCGGACACAGGATATGGGGATTGCTCTTTCTGTTGAAAACTTTCATCAGAATGCTCGTCGCAATCGCTCCTTTTTAGAGCAGCATGCTCCACAGACTTTGCAACTGTACGATGACTTTGTTCGCTACATTACTGCAAATATCAAAGAGGGCGATACGCTAGGATTTGACGTTTTAGAAATTATTTCTATGGACGAGTTGCCTATTGCTTCTGACAAACTTTTAAAAAATGTCCGTGCTATTCAGCAAAATCAACCGGAAGATTTGGATTTCTCTCTAACGGATAAGGACTTGCTTGGGTTAGCTATGGGATTTCCAGATGATTATGCTTCAGACATGTTGCCAGAAGACAATATTCTAAAATCGGTTGCTTACCAAGATGAGTTTAAGAAACGTAAAAATCAAAAAAACAAGCAAATGACTGATGTGACTGAATCTACTTCAACAGAAACTAAACGCCGTATTCATCTGGCATTTTGGATTTTGCTTGTGCTGGGAATTATGCGAATTTTATATATTTTATTCAGCTAATAGATAGAAAAGAGATTTATGAGAATTGCGGATTATAGTGTGACGCGAGCTGTGCTTGAGCGTCATGGTTTTACTTTTAAAAAATCATTCGGTCAGAATTTCTTGACCGATACCAATATTTTACAAAAAATTGTGGACACAGCTGAGATTGATAGGAATGTTAATGTTATCGAAATCGGACCAGGCATCGGAGCTCTAACTGAGTTTTTGGCAGAAAATGCAGCCGAAGTTATGACTTTTGAAATTGATGAGCGCTTGGTGCCGATTTTGGCAGATACTTTGCGGGATTTTGACAATGTGCGTGTGGTCAATGAAGATATTCTTAAGTCAGACTTGCAAGCCCGAATCAAGGAATTTGCTAATCCAAATCTTCCTATCAAAGTGGTGGCCAACCTGCCCTACTATATTACCACTCCTATCCTCATGCACTTGATTGAGAGTGGCATTCCTTTTAGTGAATTTGTCATGATGATGCAGCGAGAAGTGGCTGATCGTATCTCGGCGCAACCCAATAGTAAATCTTATGGCAGTTTGTCAATAGCGGTGCAGTATTATATGACCGCCAAGGTCGCTTTTATCGTACCACGAACAGTCTTTGTTCCTGCTCCAAATGTGGATTCGGCTATCCTCAAGATGGTCCGCAGAGACCAGCCAGCAGTTGGGGTCAAGGATGAAGCTTTCTTCTTCAAAGTCTCAAAAGCTAGTTTTACCCACCGCCGGAAAACCCTCTGGAATAATCTGACCAGTTATTTTGGAAAGTCTAATGAAGTCAAAACAAAGCTAGAGTCCGCTTTGGACAATGCTGAGTTATCTCCAAGTGTACGAGGAGAAGCGCTTGATTTGCAAGAATTTGCACGTTTAGCAGACAGCTTATATGACGAGGGATTCAGATGAGTTGAATAATATTGTAAACAAAAAGCCTCACTAAGTTCATTTTAGTGAGGTTTTTCATAAGGAAAGGACGGGATTTGAACCCGCGTATGAATAAAATCCATTTGCCGGATTTCGAGTCCGGTGCCGTACCAAGCTGGGCCACCTTTCCAAAATTTAGAATAAGCAATTTTTGAATGGGCTCGATAGCAGCATTCAAAATAGGCTATTTCGTTTTAGGCGAGAAAGTAAAGCGCAGCATAAGCTGCAATACCAAAACACCTAACAAAATAAAAATGCGGAAAAAGGGATTTGAACCCTCACGTCCGAATGGACACATGCGCCTGAAGCATGCGCGTCTGCCGTTCCGCCATTTCCGCTCGGTATCTATTATACCACATTGGCGACGTTTTTCATCATTTTTTTGCACTAAAAAGCAAAATACTTGTTTTTTTGATATAATGAACTTATTAAGGTTAAAGGAGTTCATTTGAAAGGAACAATTGTGAAAGCCTTGGCTGGCTTCTATTATGTAGAGTCAGAAGGCAAGGTTTATCAGACTAGAGCTAGAGGAAATTTCCGCAAGAAAGGACAAACTCCCTATGTGGGAGATGAGGTCGAATTTTCTGCTGAGAAAGATTCTGAAGGATACATTTTAAAAATAGCAGAGCGAAAAAACAGTCTGGTACGTCCACCTATTGTTAATATCGATCAGGCTGTCGTGATAATGAGTGCCAAAGAGCCAGATTTTAATTCTAATCTTTTGGATCGGTTCTTAGTTCTTTTGGAGCAGAAAGCCATTCATCCGATTATTTATATCAGCAAATTGGATTTGTTGGAGGATGACAAGGAGTTAGATGTTTTTCTTGAGGTTTACCAAGCGATTGGTTATGATACTGCCAAAACAGTCGCAGAACTGTTGCCATTTTTGACAAGTAAAAAGACGGTTTTCATGGGGCAGACGGGAGTTGGCAAATCCACTTTGCTCAATAAAATTGCACCGGATTTACAGTTAGAGACGGGTGAGATTTCAGATAGTTTAGGCCGCGGCCGTCATACGACACGAGCTGTCAGTTTTTACAATCTTAATGGAGGAAAAATTGCGGATACTCCGGGATTTTCTTCCTTGGATTACGAAGTGGACAATGCGGAGGATTTAAACCGAGCATTTCCTGAAATTGCTGAAGTCAGTCGCAGCTGTAAATTCCGAACGTGTACCCATATGCATGAACCGAATTGTGCGGTGAAACCTGCTGTTGAAAATGGAACAATTGCAGCCTTTCGATTTAAAGATTACCTGCAATTTTTGAGTGAAATTGAACATCGTCGTGAAACCTATAAAAAAGTAGTTAAAAAGCAGCCTAAATGAGGAGGAAGCCAAATGAAATCATATAAAATTGCACCGTCTATTTTAAGTGCCGACTATGCTAATTTTGAATCAGAATTGAAAAAATTAGAAGCCACAGGGGCAGATTACGCTCATATTGATATTATGGACGGACATTTTGTTCCCAATATCAGCTTCGGTGCGGGTGTGGTAGCGAGCATGCGACCACATAGTAAGTTGGTGTTTGATTGTCATCTCATGGTCTCCAATCCAGAACACCATATTGAAGATTTTGCTCGTGCGGGTGCAGATATTATCAGTATCCATGCTGAAGCAACGCCGCATATTCACGGAGCTTTGCAAAAGATTCGGGCAGCTGGTGTCAAGGCAAGTGTTGTTATCAATCCGGGAACGCCCGTTGAAGCGGTGAAAAATGTTTTGAATTTGGTTGATCAAGTCTTGGTTATGACTGTTAATCCAGGCTTCGGTGGGCAAGCTTTTCTACCAGAAACAATGGATAAAGTACGCGAATTAGTCGTTTTGAGAGAAGTGAACCAACTAGACTTTGATATTGAAGTAGATGGTGGTATTGATGATGAAACCATTGGCATTGCTAAAGAAGCTGGTGCTAATGTCTTTGTAGCGGGCAGTTACGTTTTCAAAGGAGATGTCGCTCATCAGGTTCAAACATTGAAAGAAGCATTGCATGACTAAAATTGCTCTTTTTGCTGGCGGGATGATAGATAGTTTTCAAGTGGATTTTGACATTTTTATCGGAGTGGACAGAGGAAGCCTGTTTCTCATTGAACAAGGCATTTGCCCAGATTTAGCGGTCGGTGATTTTGATTCTGTTTCGGAGGAAGAGTTGGCTTTGATTTGTTCTCAATCGAAAGAGGTACTTCAAGCACAACCTGAAAAAGATGATACGGATTTAGAGTTGGCTGTCAAAGCTGTTTTTGCACGTTCTCCACAGGCGCAAGTGACGATTTTTGGTGCTTTTGGCGGGCGCTTGGATCATACTTTGGCAAATATTTTCTTGCCGAGTAATCCAGAAATTACTCCTTATATGCAGCAAATTCGACTGTGCAATGCACAAAATCAGCTCTGCTATTGTCCTCAAGGGCGGCACGAGGTAAAGCCAGTGGCTGGTATGAACTATTTAGCTTTTATGCCTGCGGACAATAGTCGGTTGAGCATTGAAGGCGCCAAATATCCTTTAAACGAATCCAATTATTTTTTTAAAAAAGTGTATGCTTCTAACGAATTTATAGATGAGCCCGTTTTTTTAGAGTGCCAATCGGGTTATGTTATTATCATTTATAGCAAAGACAGGAGTTAGTATGGAGTTTGTAATCATCTTCTTATTGCTGGGAAATCTTATTGTGACCTTTCTTTTGTGGCAAAAGAATCAGCAACAGACAGATCAACAGAAGAAGATTTTTGAAGATCAAGCCGATCAATTATCTGATCAGTTGGATTACCGTTTTGAGAAGGAGCGACAGCAACGCCTTCTAGCACAGCAACAGCTGGAATTGGCTCTGGGAGATCGTTTGGGAGAGGTGCGCACGGATTTACATCGAAATTTAACAGAAATGCGGTTAGAGATAAGCGAGAATCTAACCAAAAATCGTGATAAGACAGACGAACGAATGCGCCAGATTCAAGAGTCAAATGACCGTCGTTTAGAACAAATGCGCCAAACAGTGGAAGAAAAATTAGAGAAAACGCTGCAGACGCGGTTGCAAACCTCCTTTGAAACGGTTTCTAAACAGTTGGAGTCAGTCAATCGTGGTCTAGGTGAAATGCAACATGTAGCGCGTGATGTGGGCACTCTAAATAAAGTGCTCTCCAATACCAAAACGCGTGGAATTTTAGGTGAATTGCAACTCGGTCAGATTATTGAAGATATCATGACACCGAGCCAGTACGAACGCGAATTTGCGACAGTTGCAGGCTCTAGTGAACGCGTAGAGTACGCGATTAAATTACCGGGGCAAGTAGAAAAAGAATACATTTATTTGCCGATTGATTCCAAGTTTCCGCTTGCTGACTACTATCGCTTAGAGGATGCTTACGAATCAGGGAACAAAGAAGAGATTGATTTGTACCGCAAGTCTTTGCTAGCGAGTGTCAAACGTTTTGCCAAGGACATCAATAAGAAATACTTAGCGCCTCCTGCAACAACAAACTTTGGCGTGATGTTTTTACCAACGGAAGGGCTTTATTCAGAAGTCGTTCGCAATCCGGAATTCTTTGATAGTTTGCGTCGAGACGAGCAGATTGTGGTTGCAGGACCATCTACGTTGTCTGCCCTACTCAATTCGCTTTCGGTCGGTTTTAAAACGCTCAACATTCAAAGAAGTGCAGATGACATCAGCAAGGTTTTGGGCAATGTCAAATCAGAATTTAATAAATTTGGTGGCATTTTGCTCAAGGCGCAAAAACATTTGCAACACGCTTCTGGCAATATTGATGAATTGCTGACGCGCAGAACCAACGCTATCGAGCGAACTTTGCGCCATATTGAAATTTCGGACAAGTCGGACTTAAATGGTCTGCTAGATTTCCAAGATGAAGAGGAAGAATATGAAGATTAACCAAATGAAAAAAGACGAGTTGTTTGAGGGATTTTATCTCATCAAATCCGCTGAACTGCGTCAGACAAGAGCTGGAAAAAATTATTTGGCATTCACCTTTCAAGATGATACGGGAACGATTGAAGGGAAATTGTGGGATGCCCAACCGCACAATGTAGAAGAATTTACTGCTGGAAAAGTCGTGCACATGCAAGGGCGCAGAGAAGTGTATAACAACACCCCTCAAGTCAATCAAATTACCTTGCGATTGCCTAAAGTTGGCGAGCCAAACAATCCAGCTGATTTTAAGGAAAAACCACCAGTTGATGTCCAAGAACTACGTGACTATCTCTCGCAAATGATTTTTAAAATTGAAAATCCAGTTTGGCAGCGTGTAGTGCGGGCTTTGTATGCTAAATACGATAAAGAACTTTACTCCTATCCAGCAGCGAAAACCAATCACCACGCCTTTGAAGCAGGACTTGCTTTTCATACTGCGACTATGGTGCGGTTAGCAAATGCCATTGGTGAGATTTACCCGCAATTAAATAAGAGCTTGCTCTATGCAGGAATTATGCTCCATGATTTAGCAAAGGTGCTGGAATTGACAGGTCCAGAGCAAACAGAATACACCGTTCGAGGCAATCTCATCGGACACATCGCTTTGATTGATGAAGAAATAACAAAGGTGTTGGCAGAATTAAAAATTGACGACACAAAAGAAGATGTCATTGTTCTGCGACATGTTTTGCTAAGTCATCACGGTTTGTTGGAATACGGTAGTCCAGTGCGTCCAAAAATCATGGAAGCTGAAATTATCCACATGATTGATAATTTAGATGCGGAAATGATGATGATGACTTCGGCTCTAGCCTTGGTTGGCGAGGGTGAGATGACCAATCGAATCTTTGCTATGGACAACCGCTCTTTCTATAAGCCTAATTTTGATAAGTAAAAAACGAAAAACGAATGTTATTGCAAAAATAATGTTCGTTTTTTGGACTGATTATGATATAATGAAGAAAATAAAATAAATTGGTGAAAAAATGAAATTAAGAAGAAGTGAACGCATGGTAGTTATTTCTAACTACCTAATCAATCATCCGTACGAATTAACAAGTCTCAATACATTTGCTGAAAAGTATGAGTCCGCAAAATCTTCCATTTCCGAAGATATTGTCATTATCAAACGTGCTTTTGAAGGAATGGAAATCGGGCATATCGAAACCATTACAGGAGCAGGAGGAGGCGTTATTTTTACTCCCTCTATCTCGGATAAAGAAGCTAAAGCAATGGTGGAAGACCTCCGCATGAAATTGTCTGAAAGCAATCGGATTTTGCCCGGTGGCTACATTTATTTGTCGGATTTGTTGAGTACGCCTTCTATTTTAAACAACATTGGACGCATTATTGCTAAGACATTTCGAAATCAAAAAATTGATGCCGTAATGACCGTTGCCACAAAAGGAGTGCCGTTGGCAAATGCAGTGGCAAATGTGTTAAATGTTCCATTTGTCATTGTGCGCCGCGACTTGAAAATCACAGAGGGTTCAACGGTTAGTGTCAATTATGTGTCTGGTTCAAGTGGTGACCGTATTGAAAAAATGTTTTTGTCGAAACGGAGCCTGAAAGCTGGAAGCCGTGTGTTAATCGTAGATGATTTCTTAAAAGGTGGCGGAACAGTCAATGGCATGATTAGTCTTTTACGAGAATTTGATTCGGAATTGGCTGGTGTAGCAGTCTTTGCGGAAAATGCACAGACAGAACGCGAACATTTGGATTACAAATCATTGTTGAAAGTGACAGCTATTGATGTGAAGTCCAACAAAATCAGCGTAGAAGTTGGTAATATTTTTGACAAATAGATGAGGTGAAAATTTGAAAAATATATTGGACAAATTGGATCAAAGCTCCTTGTGGCTGAGAGTTTCGATTGTTACAGTTTTGGCACTCATTCTTGCTGCTGGATTATTTTTCGTTAAAAAGCAAGATGACGCGGCGCGTGCAGCCGCTCCGACTGTAAGACGAACAGTTTCAACGTCAAAATCCTCAGAGTCGAAAGCAGAAAAGGACAAAAAAGAACAAGCGAAAATTGTGCAAGGAGCAGAAGAGGCTGTTAAAAAACTGGAAGCGGAGCAGACAACAGCTAATGTAACAGCTGCTCAGGAAAAAGTAGATAAGGTAAAAGACGAAACACAAAAGACTCAATTTCAACAGCGGATTAAGGCAGTCAGTGATGCGATTGCGGCGCGTGCAGCTAGCGAAGCAGCTGCTACAGAAAGTCAAAATGCTGTGACGCCTCAAACAGATGCAGGGCAAACGTACCAACAAACTTATCCTCAGACCTATCAAGCGTCAGCAACTTCAGCTACCACAGGACAGGCTGAGACCAATTCAGCTCAAACTCCAACGACTAACGGAAACGGAGCAAGTGTCCCAACCACAAATACTACTGGACAATAGCTGGGATTTCAATAGGAAAACTATAAAAAATATATTGACAAAGAAAGTATCGTCGTGTTATACTAATAGACGGTACTTTTTACTTTTGGTCTCTCAAAAGTGTACAGAGACGTGCTGACAAATGTTGCAAAAGTACACACAGATGGTAGCTGTCACCAAGTGT
>ERZ773070.224-NODE-224-length-43044-cov-7.223406_pt1 | contig 43044 bp, 46 predicted proteins | sample MGYA00580618_ERZ773070 | MGnify/ENA primary metagenome ERZ773070 (study PRJEB29015, sample SAMEA2738023) | human oral metagenome | biome: human oral; feature: human-associated habitat; material: dental | place: China | collected 2019 ...
CCCGCCGCGCCGGCGTGGCGGGATAGGCACGGCTGGCCGTTTATTCAGCTCCTGTATCCATAGCATGATGTCCTAGTGGAAACTGCGCGAGACGGTATTTCAAGCCCCCTGAATTTGCTCCTGTTTTTGATCTTGCCTGATGGACAGAGCGGCCCGTTTTTTCAGCGCATCTCGAACAGCTCCTGATGAAAGCGCCCGGCAGGCAAGCCGGCGGCCGTCAGCTCGCGTTGCAGCGCCTGGCCGAAGGCCGTGGGGCCGCAGAACCACACGCTGGCCGTGGCCCATTCGGGCGCGCGCTCGCGCAGGCGCTGGGCGGTCAGGCGGCCTTCGCTTTGGCTGGCGATGACGTGCAGCGTCACGCCCGCGCGGGCGGCCAGGGCCTGAAGCTCGCTGGTGAAAGCGGCATCGGGCTGCTGCACGCAATAGAACAGGCGGATGTTTTGCGCGCCTTTTGCATTGCCTGCATCGCCTGCATCGCCTGCACTGCCCGCAGCATCACCCGCATCACGCAGCCGCGCCAGGTGTTCCATGCGCGCCATGAAAGGGGTGATGCCGATGCCCGCGCCCACCCAGATTTGCGCGCTCGCGCCGTCTTCAAACGTGAAGCAGCCATACGGCCCCTCCAGCGTGGCGCGCTGCCCCGGGCGCAGCCACTCGTGCAGGCGGCTGGTGTAGTCGCCCAGGGCCTTGACGAGAAAGGTGATTTCGCGCCGCTGCCCGTCCCACGCCGAGGCAATGGTGTACGGGTGCGCCCCTTCGGCGCGGCTGAAAGAAACAAAGGCGAACTGCCCCGGTGCGTGCCCCGCCCAGCCTGGCGGCACGGCCAGCCGCATGCGCAGCGTCTGCATGGGCGCCAGCCAGTCGGCGGCCTGCACCGTGGCCTGCACCCGGCGCTTTGCGCCCACGCGGCCGGCCAGCACCATCAACGCCGCCACGCTGCCAGCGAGCATCAGCGCCGCCTCCACCCAGCCCACCGGCTGCGTCCAGTAGGCAAAGCGCGAGCGAATCACCGAGTGATACACCAGCGCCAGATACGCCACCGCCAGCAGCGTGTGCGTTTTGGCAAACCAGCGGTAGGGAAAACGCTTGATGAGCGCCAGCACGATGAGCGCCGCGCCGCCATAAAAGGCCCACTCGCCCAGCGTATCGGCCAGCCCTTTCTGGCTGTTGAACCACAGCTGAACCGGATCGGTCACCTTCGGGCGCGGCCCGCGCTCGGGGCGCACCAGCCAGCCCCAGCCCACCATCCACTTGGTGCCCAGCGCCAGCCACCAGTGCGCCACCGAAGCGGCCAGCGCCGCAATGCCCAGCCACTTGTGCAGGCGGTAGGACTTGTCCAGCCCGCCCAGCCAGCGCTCGGCCCAGGCCGGGCGCGCGGCCAGCACGAGGATGACGCTCATCGCCCCAATGGCCAGCACCCCCGTCCACTGCACGGCCACCGAGCGGAAGGTGAAGTAGTGAAACGGCTGCGGCCACAGCGTATCGGCCAGCAGCCACAGGCCCGTCAGGCCCAGCAAAACGGCCCAGAGGGCGATGCGGATGTTTTTCATGGCGGAAAAAAAGAGAAAGGCCGCCGCAGAAGGCCGCCTGGGCAAAGCCTGGAAAGGCGCGGATTCTCGCGGCTTCCCGTCAAGCGCAGGTAAAGCTCGGGCGGAGCGCAGCCACTGGGCGGAGCATCCGCGCAGAGGCCGCAATGTCATCAAAAAAAGGAGCTAATCAAAGGGCCTTAAATAACCGGTCACGCAATATCTAATAGGACATCATGCTATGAATAGAGGAGCGAAATAAAGACAAAAGCCCCAAGCTGCACGCGCAGCCTCACACGTGCAGCGGCAGCCAGCCTGCGCGCGCGGCCAGCGCCACAGCCAGCAAGGTGCAGGCAGCGGCCACCAGGTCATCCAGCATGATGCCCAGCGCGCCCAGCCAGCCGCCCCGGTCATGAAAGAGCTGATCGGCCCAGCGCACGGGGCCGGGCTTGGCAGCGTCAAACAAGCGGAACAGCGCGAAGGCCACGGCTTGAGAAGCCCAGCCCCAGGCCGCAGGAATGAGCCAGAGCACCAGCCAGAAAGCGGCCACTTCATCCCACACGATGGCGCGCGGATCAGGCTGGCCCAGCTTGCGCGCCGTCACCGCGCAGGCCCACCATCCCAGCGGCAACGCCGCTGCTGCCAGCGCCCCTTGCGCGGGCGCTGGCAGCCAAGGCGCGACAAGCCAGGCCCACACGCCCCAGGCCCACAGCGTGCCTGCCGTGCCCGCTGCCACGGGCGCCAGCCCGGAGCCAAAGCCCAGGGCGATGCAGTGCGCCGGATGCTGCAAAAAGCGCCAGCCGGGGCGGGCGGCGGGCGGCGGTGCATTGCCTGCCTCGCGTGCGCTTTCGCGCCTGTGCGCCAGCTCGCGCAGGCGATCCAGTTGTTCCAATCGTTGTGGCGGCTCGGCGTTGCGGTCAGGCTCGGTCATGGCAGGGGCGGATGAAGGGGCTGGCTATCAAAAACCATCGTTAAAGGGTTCAGCAGAGACTGCGCAGGCAGGTGTTCATGACCTCTCTGATTGGCTCTTCTTGTGAGTGCAGCCTGGCTTGTCTTTCAGGGGGCGGGCGTTGCCGCAGGCACGTCAAACACCGCGTAGGCGAATGGCATGGTGCGGGGAAAGGCCCAGCCGTGGCGCTGCGCGGTCAGCACGCGCGGCGCGGCGGGCTGGCCGCGCGCGGCCAGCCAGGCTTGCGCTTGCGCCACGCATGGGGTGGCTGGCACGGCGGCAGGCTTCGGAGCCTGTGAAAGCGGCCCCAGCGGGCAAAGCAGCAGGCCATTGAGGCTTTGCCAGGGGCCAGGCCAGGTCAGGCGCGCGGGCAGGCTATCGGGCAGGCCGGGCACGGTGTGCAGATGGGGCTGTGCGTAAAAGGCGAGCATGGCGTTTTCCGCCCATTCGCCGCCTGCCCAGTGCAGGGTCTGGTCAGGATGGCGGGCCTGCCAGTCCTGCACGATGGCTTGCGCCGCTTCTCGCGAGGGGCGGTAGTAGTCGGCCTGCCCCGTGAGCGCCCTGAAGGCGGCCACGCCCAGCGCCAGCGCCAGCGCCACGGCCAGCGCGGGCCACCAGACGCGTTGCAGGCGCGCCAGCGCCGTGTTCAGCGCCGCCGCGTCCAGCGCGCGCAAATTGCGCAGCCATAGCAGCGAAAAGGCATAGCCGATGGGTATGGCCCAGGGGATGGACAGCTCCGCCACGCCCGCCACGCCAAAGCCCAGCGTGAGCGCCCAGGGGGCGAAAGCCAGCCAGAACAGCGTGTCGCCCCAGCCTTGCGGGCGCCAGCTTTGCCAGGCCGCGCGGACTGCCGCGCGCCGCCAGCCGCCGGCCTCGCGCCGCCCGGTTGCGGCGTGCGCCAAGCACAGCGCAAGCCAGGCGGGCAGCCAGTACAGCAGGGGCGAGAGCGCGAAGCGCAGCACGTGACGCCATACCGTCTGGCCGCCGTTCTGGTCGGCCGCGTAGGCCAGCGTGGCCCAGCCGTGTTGCGCCACCCAGTCCAGATGCGGCCACAGCGCCAGCGCGAACACGGCCAGCGCCAGCCAGGGCCGGGGCGTGAGCAGCCAGCGCCGCCCCTGCGGGTGCAAAAAAACAGGCGCCAGCAGGCCCGCCAGGAAGACGCCGCTGTAGTACTTGCCCAGCATGCAGGCGGCCGCCAGCAGGCCCAGCAAGACGCTGGCGCAGCCGCCGCGCCAGCCGCTGGCGCGCCAGCTGGCCAGCAGCAGCGCCGCCGTCCACGGCCACAACGGCAGAAGCTGGCTGTTGGCGTTGAACTTGCCCGCCAGCGTGGTGTAGGGAAAGCTCCACAGCAGCAGCAGCGCCCCCCATTGCGCCAGCGTTCCCAGCCCCAGGCGGCGGCCCAGCGCCGCCACTCCGGCCAGCGCCACCCAGACATTGGCGTACGAAAGCAGGCGGTAGGCCCAGTCCGTTTGAGGAAACACCGCGAACCACGCGCCCACCACCCAGGCAAATAGCGGCGGGTGCTTGTGCGTGCCCCAGCGGAAAGATTGCGACCAGGCGTAGTTCTCCAGCATGTCGAACTGGCTGTCCAGATTGCCATTGGCCACGGTGGACATCCATGCCCAGAGCAGGCACGCCAGCGCCGCCATTTGCCACCACGCCTGGCGCGGCGCGGCGGGCTGGCTGCCAGAAAAAGCTGAATCAACGGAAGGCGCAAGGGGCGGCATGGGCGGGCAGGCGAAAGCGAGAGGCTGGGCAAAGACGGCGATTGTGGCGATGAACCGGCCTGGCCAAGCCCCGCCGCCCGGCCTGGCCGCAGGAGGCGGTGCCATAATGCGCGGCTGCACATACACAAGGCAAACGGGTCACGGCCCGGCGGCGCCACTCATGCCCGCCCATGGCCGCTGGCCTCAAGTCCTGACGCGGCCCCACAAGGGCTGGCAAGGGGCACCCAAGGTTTTTCTCGACTGAAATTTCCGAAAGGTTGATCACGATGGACTCATGCACGTCTGACACGTCCGAGCGCGCGCCGCAGGAGCTGCGCGGTTCGGAAATTCTCATCAAGGCCTTGCAGGCCGAAGGCGTCAGGCAGATTTTTGGCTACCCGGGCGGCGCGGTTTTGCACATTTATGACGCGCTGTTCCAGCAAGACAGCATCCAGCACATCCTCACGCGCCATGAGCAGGCCGCCGTGCACGCGGCTGACGGCTACGCGCGCGCCACGGGCGAGGTGGGCGTGGCGCTGGTGACGTCCGGCCCCGGCCTGACCAATGCCATCACGGGCATCGCCACGGCTTACATGGATTCGATTCCGCTGGTGGTCATCAGCGGGCAGGTGCCGCTGCCGCTCATTGGGCAAGACGCCTTCCAGGAGTGCGACGCCGTGGGCGTGACGCGGCCCGTGGTCAAGCACAACTTTCTGGTCAAGGATGTGCGGCAGATGGCCGATGTGATGAAAAAAGCCTTCCACATCGCCCGCACAGGCCGCCCCGGCCCGGTGCTGGTGGACATTCCGAAAGACGTTTCCTTCAACAAAACGCTCTGGACGGGCTACCCCGAGTCCGTTTCGATGCGCTCCTACAACCCCGTGCGCAAGGGCCACGCGGGGCAAATCCGCAAGGCGCTGCAACTGCTTTTGTCGGCCAGGCGGGCGCTGATTTACGTGGGCGGCGGCGTGCTGCTGGGCAATGCCTGCCAGCAGCTGCGCGAGCTGGAAGACTTGCTCAATGTGCCCGTGACCGCCACGCTGATGGGGCTGGGCGCGTTTCCCAGCACCGACCGGCGCTTTGTGGGCATGGTGGGCATGCACGGCACGCTGGAGGCCAACCACGCCATGCAGCATTGCGATGTGCTGCTGGCCGTGGGCGCGCGCTTTGACGACCGCGTGATCGGCAACGTCAAACACTTCGCGCAGCAAGAGCGCAAGATCATCCACATTGACGTGGACCCTTCCAGCATTGCCAAGCGCGTCAAGACCGACGTGCCCATTGTGGGCGACGCCAGGGAAGTGCTCTCGGAGCTGATTGCCATGCTGCGCGAAAACCCGGCCCGGCCCGACGCGGCCGCGCTGGACGCCTGGTGGAAGCAAATCGAGCAGTGGCGCAGCCGCGACTGCCTGCAATACGACCGCGCCAATACCGAAGTCATCAAGCCCCAGCACGTGGTCGAGACGCTGTGGAACATGACGCGCGGCGCCGACGCCTACATCACCAGCGACGTGGGCCAGCACCAGATGTGGGCGGCGCAGTTCTACAAATTCGACGAGCCCCGGCGCTGGATCAACTCCGGCGGCGCGGGCACGATGGGCGTGGGCCTGCCCTTTGCCGTGGGCATCAAGATCGCCCGGCCCGACAGCGAAGTGTTTTGCATCACCGGCGAAGGCTCCATCCAGATGAACATCCAGGAGCTGGCCACCTGCAAGCACTACGACGCGCACGTGAAAATCATTGCCCTGAACAACCGCTACCTGGGCATGGTGCGCCAGTGGCAGCAAATTGAATACAGCAGCCGCTACAGCCACACCTACATGGACGCGCTGCCCGATTTCGTGAAGCTGGCCCAAGCCTACGGCCACGTGGGCATGCTCATCGAACGCCCGCAAGACGTGGAGCCTGCCTTGCGCGAAGCGCGCAAGCTGCGCGACCGCACCGTCTTTCTCGACATCCGCACCGACCCCACGGAAAACGTCTTTCCCATGGTGCGCGCAGGGCGCGGCATCACGGAAATGATGCTGAGAACGGACGCGGCCTGAAGCTGCGGCCTGCCAGCCTGCGGCGCAGCCTTGCCAGACGCGCGCAGGCCATGACCCACAAGCCAGCGGCGCGCCAGCGCAAGGCGCTTCGGCCAGCGCCGGCGGCCTTCAGAGGAACCAGACACCATGAAACACATCATCGCCGTTCTCATTGAAAACGAAGCCGGGGCGCTCTCGCGCGTGGTCGGCCTCTTTTCCGCGCGGGGCTACAACATCGAATCGCTCATCGTCGCGCCCACGGAAGACGCCAGCCTCTCGCGCATGACCATCGAAACGCGCGGCTCCAACGACGTGATCGAGCAAATCACCAAGCACCTGAACCGCCTGATTGAAGTGGTGAAAGTGATCGACCTGACCGAAGGCGGCTACATCGAGCGCGAGCACATGATGGTCAAGGTGCGCGCCATCGGCAAGGAGCGCGAAGAGATGAAGCGCATGGCCGACATCTTCCGAGGCCGCATCATCGACGTGACCGACAAGAGCTACACCATCGAACTCACGGGCAACCAGTCCAAGAACGACGCCTTTTTGAACGCCATTGACCGCAGCGCCATTCTGGAAACCGTGCGCACCGGCGCCAGCGGCATCGGGCGCGGCGAGCGCGTTTTGCGGGTGTGAAGGCCCGCCATGAATCAAGAAAATCACGAACCAATCCCACAGCCGGTTTTTCACCAACCTAGAGATTAAAAATGCGGGATATTCCCGATTTCAAGCCGCTGATTGTCAAAGGCGTTTATCTGCTGTTGTCGGCCTTCGTCATGATTGTCAAAGGCATTTATCTTCTGTTGTCGGCCTTCGTCATTGTTTGGTCCCTTATTCAGATGTTCAAAGGCAGATATTGGCTTGGCATGGTCATGCTGTGCCTGGGGCTGCTTGTCGTGCGCATATTCTTTGGATTGCTGATTCCGTTTTTCAGAATGCACAAAGCCCTGCAATCCATCGACCGCAAGCTGAGCAGCCAGCCCCAGCCGCCAGCCGCGCCATGAAAAGGTGGCAAAACGCCATGAGCGGAAAACCGGCGGCAGAAAATGCCGTTTCATGACGGGATTTCCCGTGAAAATCAATCCATTCAAACCAGGAGAAAATCCATGAAAGTGTTTTATGACAAAGACTGCGACCTGAGCCTGATCAAGGGCAAAACGGTGGCCATCATCGGCTACGGCAGCCAGGGCCATGCGCACGCGCAAAACCTGCACGAAAGCGGCGTGAACGTGGTGGTCGGCCTGCGCAAGGGCGGCGCAAGCTGGCCCAAGGCCGAGCGCGAGGGCCTGAAAGTGGCCGAAGTGGCCGAAGCCGTCCGCCAGGCGGACGTGGTCATGATCCTGCTGCCCGACGAGCACATCGCCAAGGTGTACCGCGAAGAAGTGGAGCCCCACATCCGCCAGGGCGCTTCGCTGGTTTTCGCGCACGGCTTCAACGTGCATTACGGCCAGGTGGCGCCCCGCGCCGATCTGGACGTGTGGATGGTCGCCCCCAAGGCCCCCGGCCACACCGTGCGCAGCACCTACAAGCAAGGCGGCGGCGTGCCGCACCTGATTGCCGTGCACCAAAACCCCAGCGGCAAGGCGCGTGATCTGGCCCTGTCCTACGCCATGGCCAATGGCGGCGGCAAGGCCGGCATCATCGAAACGAGCTTCCGCGAAGAAACCGAAACCGACCTGTTCGGCGAGCAGGCCGTGCTGTGCGGCGGCGCGGTGGAGCTGATCAAGGCCGGCTTTGAAACGCTGGTGGAAGCGGGCTACGCCCCGGAAATGGCCTACTTCGAGTGCCTGCACGAACTCAAGCTCATTGTGGACCTGATTTATGAAGGCGGCATCGCCAACATGAACTACTCCATCAGCAACAACGCCGAATACGGCGAATACGTCACCGGCCCGCGCGTGGTCACCGAAGCCACCAAGGCCGCCATGCGCCAGGCGCTCAAAGACATCCAGACCGGCGAATACGCCAAGAGCTTCATTCTCGAAAACCAGGCGGGCGCGCCCACGCTGCAAAGCCGCCGCCGCCTCAATGCCGAGCACCCCATCGAAATCGTGGGCGAGCAGCTGCGCGCCATGATGCCCTGGATCAAGGCCAACAAGCTGGTGGACAAGTCCCGCAATTAAGGACTTTTTTGCGGGCTTTTTCCCGGCTCCGCCCCACTCCCAAAGCTGCCTGCGGGCAGCTTTTTTTGCGCCCGCAGAAAAGGAAAGGGCGCGCGCGGGCAGGGTTTCCCCACGGCCTGGCATCACGCGCCTTGCGGGCCAGGCCCGCTGCTGGCCTTTGCCGCAGCCCGTTTGCCATGCGGCCCGGCAGCGCCTGCCGGGGCCACAATGGGCGCATTCAATCCATTCATGGAAAACGAGGAGAGCTGCCATGCACCTTCTGCACTTCAATATGGCCGCCGTCAGCATCTGCTGCCTTTTGCTGCTGGGCGGCTTTTCATACCGCCAGAGCAAGCCGGGCGTCTGGGCCATGCTGGCTGGCGCGCTGGGCCTGCTGGCGGTCATGGCCATCAATATCTACGCAACGCTGGGGTATGGCGACTGGCGGATGTGAGCGCCTGCCCGGACTTGCCCAGATACATCAAAAAGAAGAGCGAATTTAAGGGCTGGAAACACCGTTTCGCGCAATATCTACTAGGACATTGCGCTATGGATAACAGAGCGAAAGATACTGCTGAAGCAGGACGTGACCCATTCAGCCTTGCCCATGCTGATTCGCGGATATCTCTCCGCGCCGTGCAGCCATCTCAGTTCCCGGGCCTTTGCTCCTTGCGGCCCGGCTCTGAACAGCTTCTTACTTCACCAGCCAGCTTTTGATGCGGCTTTGCCAGTGCGGCGGCACGGCGCGCGCCAGGCTGGAGAGCACGGGCAGGCTGCGCAACCAGGCGAGCAGGCGCAGGGCGGCGCTGCGGGGGCCGCTGGCCTGGCCGGTGGCGGGCAGGTGGGCTTCGAGCACGGCGCGGTCGGGGCCGCCGGGGCGGGGCTGGACGGCGGGCAGGCGGGCCAGGTAGTCGGTTAGGTACCAGTCCACGGGGCGCTCGGGCGCGGGCGGGATGTGGTGTGTGGCTTCTGCCGGCTGCGCGGCGGCGCAAGGCTGCGGGGCCTGGCCGGTGAGCCAGTGGCGCTGGCGAATGTCTTCAAAGAAGGCCAGCCACTGGGCGGGTGTTTGGTCCCAGGGCTGCACCCAGGTCCAGCCGCGCCCTTGCAGCCGTTCGGCGAATGCGCCCAGATCAGGCGCGACGACGGGCCAGCCGCCCAGCAGGCAGGCGCTCAAGGTGTAGCTGTAGGTTTCGGGCCACTGGGCGGGGAACCAGACGAGGTCGGGCGCCAGCCAGTCGAGCAGCGCGGGCAGGTCGGCTTCTTCGTAGCGGCCATAGACGGTGAGGTGGGTGCGCGGGCGCGCGCGCAGGGTGCGGTAGCCGTAGCCGATGAGGTGGAATTCGACGGGCGCGCCGCTTTTGCGGGCGGCGGCGGCCACGTCTTCCAGCACGTCGGCGCCCTTGATGGCGCTGAGCGCGCCGACCACGGCCACTTTGAGCGGGCGGCCGCCTTGCAGCGGCTTGGGGTGCGGCGCGGGCAGGGGGCGGGCGGGGTCGATGTCGGTGTGCGGCACATGGCGCAGGGGCGCGCCGGGCAGGTAGCGGGCCAGGCGCTGGAGCACGTCGCGCCCCGGCCCGATGAGGTAGCGCGCCTGGTTGGCAAAAGCGATGTGGCTTTGCCGCCAGGCGGCCAGTGCGGCAGGGCTGCCGCCGGGCGGGCCGTCTTCGCCGCAGTAGCGGCCGTCGGGGCCGGTGAGGGTGATTTCGGGGCAGATGAGGTAGAAGTCGTGCGCGGTGAAGTCGTAGCCCACGCCCAGGCGCAGCGGCAGCCGGCGCACTTCGTCGCCGTGGCCCAGCAGGTGGTGGTAGTGGATGTGGCACACGCCGAACTGGCGCAGCACGTCCAGCAGCAGCGGGTATTCGCTTTGCAAGGAAAAGACCAGCTCGAAGCCTTCATCCGGATCGGGCAGGCGCAGGCTCACGCGCTGGCCGGGCAGGGGGCGCAGCACGATGAACTGGGCGCGCTCGCGCAAGGCGGCGGCCAGCTCGTGCACGTGGCGCTCGGTGCCGCCCTGGCGGTCGTGCAGCACGGCAAGGATGACGGGGCGCGGCTGGCCCTCCTGGTTGGGCGCGAGGATGCGGGCCACGTCCACGGCCATGCGCGCGGGGCGGGCCGGGTCGGCCTGCACGAAGCGCAGCACATCGCCCTCGTAGCGCGGGTGCAGGCGGCGCAGGGTTTGCATGGCGGCGCGCTCGCGCGGGCTTTTGGCCTCGCCAAAGCTCACGCCGCCAAAGTGGCGCACGAAGGTGTCGAGCGCGTGCAGGTTGCGCCAGCCCGCCTGGGCGGCGCGGATGCAGAAGTCGTTTTCTTCGCCATAGCCTTTGCCGAAGTGCTCTTCGTCAAACAGGCCCACGGCCTGCAAGGCGGCGCGGCGGATGTACATGCAAAAGCCTACGCCGGTGGGCACGTCCACGGCCTGGCCGGCGTTGGCGCGGGCAAAGAGGGCGTCCAGCCGCGCGGTGTTGTAGCCGGCGGGCAGCTCGTTGTCTTTGCAAAACTGCGGGTAGCTGCAAATGGTGGCGTTGTTGGAAAAGGGCGTGACGGTGGCCACGCGCTGGTCGCCATAGGCGGCGGCGCGGATGCGGTCGAGCCAGTCGCCAGCCACTTCGGCGTCGCTGTTGAGCAGGAGCACGTCATGCGCATCAGACAGGGCCATGCCGCGATTGACGGTGCCCACAAAGCCCAGGTTTTGTTCGTTTTCCAGCAGGGTGATGCGCGGCTCGCTGGCGGCCTTGGCGCGCAGCCATTCGGCCAGCTCCGGCTCCGGGCTGGCGTCGTTGATGACGATGAGCCGCCAGGCTGTTTTGCAGCCGCTGGCCAGCACCGATTCGATGCAGCGGCGCGTGTCTTGCAGCCCGCGATAGACGGGGACGATGATGTCCACGGGCGCATCAGGCGGGGTCAGGGGTTGGGGCGCGGGGGCGGGCTTGGGGCGGGCCGAGCCGATGCCCAGCAGGCGGTCGATGGACATCTTGGCGTGGACGATGGGGCGCGTGGCGCGAAAGACGGTGGAGTTTTCAATGTCGCGCAGCAGGCGGCGGGCGTCATCGTTTTCGCGGGTGAGGGTGCTGGCGCGTTCCAGCAGGGTTTTGCCCTGCTCGCGCAGGCTGTCGTTTTGCTGCTCCAGCGCGGCCACCTGGCGGGCCAGTTCGCGCCCGTGCGCCTCGGCGGCGTGCAGGGCGCTGGCGCGCTCGTGCATCTGGCGCTCCCACTCGGCGTGCTGGCTGGAAAAAGCGGCGTGATCCATCTGGCGTGCGGCGCGCTCGCTTTCGGTTTGCTCGCGGGCATCGGCAATTTCGCGCTGGGCCGCGCCAGCCAGCGCCAGCCAGTCGGCGGACATGGGCCAGCCCGCCACCACTTCCAGCGCGCCGCCCGCAGCCAGCGCCAGCGTATCTGGCGGGATGGGCAGCTCCATCCACGGGTCGTCATCCAGCAGCAGCGCCACCAGCGCGCCTTGCGGCGTGGCGGGCGGCTGCAAGATCATGCCGCCGTGCTTGGCTTGCAGCAGGGGCCGGACCTTGCGGCTGTCCCATTGCCAGAGCGGCTCGCCTGAAGCGCTGCGCAAGGTGATGGCGTGCAGGTAGAAAAAACCGGGGCGGTCGGCGGGGTCGAACTTCAGGCCCGTGGGCGGCTCGCCCGCAGGCAGCTCAAAGCGCAGGGTCTGCTGCGGCTGGCCCATCACGCCTGCTGCGCGCAGCTTGTGCTCTTCGGCAAAGCCGCCGCCGGGCTGGCCCAGATACAGCTCGCTGCTGAACAGCGCTTGCGCGGGCAGCAGCGGCTCTGCCGGGGGCGGCTCCACGCGCTCGCCCGGCGCGGCGGCGCGCGCCACGACGATGAACTGGTAGGTCAGCGCGTCGGGCAGCGCCAGCAGGTGCCGCGCCACGGGGGCGGGCAGGGCGTCAAAGGCCGCGCGAAATTCCGATTCGGGCAGCGCGCGCTGGATGGTTTCCAGACTGTCGATGGCCCAGCCGTTTTCGGCCAGAAAGCGCGTGAGGGCGCGGCGGGTGAAAAAGCGCAGGTGCGTTTCATCCAGCAAGCCTTCGGGGCGGTAGCGGAATTCGCCCGCCATCAGCTCCGCAATCAGGCCGCAGTAGCCAGCGTTGGGAATGGAGATGAGCACGCGCCCGTTCCCGGCCAGCAGGCGGCGGGCGCTGGCCAGCACCTGCTGCGGGTGGCGGGTGTGCTCCAGCACGTCGGCGCAGACGATGGCGTCGTACTGGCTGCCGGCGAACAGGGCGGCGAGGTCGGCGCTGTCCAGGTTGGCCACTTCCACGCGGCGGTAGTCGGGAGCGGCCAGGGCGGCTTCTTCGGTGTTGAGGGTGAGGCCGTCAATCACCGCGCCATCGCCGCGCCGCGTGAGAAAGCGGCCCACGGCGCCGCTGCCGCAGCCCAGGTCCAGCACGCGCGCGCCGGGCGGAATGTGGGCGCTCAAAACGGAAAGGGAGGTGCGCTCGCTGCCGTGAATCTCGCGGTCATACACGTGCAGGGCGGAAGAGGGCATGGTCATGGGCTGGCATTCAGCAAGGAAAGGAGCGGCGCGCGCCTGAAAGGCCAGGCGTTCGCGCTCGCTTGATCAGGCAAGAGCCTGGGTTGTGGCCGCCTTTGCGATTAAAACAGTAGCAAATTCAGGGCATCCAAAAACAGGGTTGTCGCTTTATCTGCGGGGATGGTTTGCTACCAATCAAGGAGCAAAAAATTTCTCTTTCCTGTGGCCCGCTCGCATGTGTGGATGGGCAAGGGCGAACCGGCGCCGGAAACCCGGAAAAACGCCCCTGCGGAGAGGGGCGGCAAAGGGGGAGGCAAGAGGGCGTCCAGATGGCGGCGAATGCTACCATGCGCGAATTTTTTGGCACTTTTTCCCACATGACTTCGCTGGCGCTGTTTGCCTTTCTGGTGTCGCTGGTGGCCACCTTGCTGGTGCGCCGGCTGGCGCTGCGCTGGCACACCCCTTATGCGCAAGATGCCTCGCAGCGCCTGCATGTGGGCTACGTGCCGCGCCTGGGCGGGCTGGGCGTGCTTGCGGGCTGGGCCTGCGCCCTCGCGGCGCTGCCGCTGCTCCAACGGCTGGGCATGGCGGGCAATATTGATTTGGCCCGGCTGGCCCTGCCTTGGTGGGCGGCCGCGCTGCTGCCCGCCTTTGCCGGCGGCGTGCTGGAAGATTTGACCCAGCGCCTGACGGTGCGCTGGCGGCTGCTGCTCACCCTGGTTTCGGGCCTGCTGGCCTGGGCGCTTTTGGGCGCGCAGGTGCCGCGCCTGGGCTTTGGCTGGCTCGACGGCTACTGGAGCGCCGCCCCGTGGCTGGGCGTGGCGCTGGCCGTTTTTGCCGTCACGGGCCTGCCCCATGCCTTCAACCTGATCGACGGCGTGAACGGCCTGGCGGGCACCGTGGCGCTGGTGGTGTGCCTGGCTTTCGCGCATGTGGCCATTCAGCTGGGCGACCGGGAGCTGGCCTCCATCGCCATTGCGCTGGCCGCCGCCACGGCGGGTTTTCTGTTCTGGAACTACCCGCGCGGGCTGGTTTTTGCGGGCGATTCGGGCGCTTACCTGTGGGGGCTGGTCATTGCCATGCTCAGCGTGCTGCTGGTGCAGCGCCACCCGGGCGTGTCGCCGTGGTTTCCCGTGCTGGTGCTGATGTATCCGGTGTGGGAGACCATTTTTTCCATCTACCGCAAGCTGGCCCGGGGCGACTCGCCCGGCATGGCCGACGCGCTGCACCTGCACCAGCTCATCTACCGCCGTCTGGCGTGCAGCGTGCTGCAAGAAGACGAGGCCGCCGCCATGCTCAAGCGCAACAGCCGCACAGCGCCCTATCTCTGGGGCTTTTTGCTGCTCACCGTGGCGCCGGCCGTGCTGTTCTGGCGCAACAGCGCCGTGCTGCTGGCTTTTTGCCTGCTTTTTGCCGCCAGCTACGTGGCGGCTTATCTGAGCCTGGTTCACTTCAAGGCCCAAAGGGTGTTTGGCCGCAGAAGCGACTCGTGATCCGCCGGGCGGCCATTGCGCGCGGCGGATGGGCCAGACAGGGCCTGCGCATCAGCCTGAGGGCGCCAAAAACAGGAGCGAATTCAAGGGGCCTGAAATGCCGCTTCGCGCAGTATCCACTAGGACGTTGCGCTCCGAATAAAGGAGCGAAATAGGGAGCGAAATGGCAGGCGCTTTGGCCTTGCTCTGCCGCCCCTGCGGGCGGCGGGTGAACAGGCGCTAGGCCGCTGGCGGCAGCTTCATGGCGCGGGCCGCTTCGGTCTGGGCGGCGCGGAATGCGTCGAGCTTTTGCCGCAAGGCGGCGTCGCGGCAGGCCAGCATGGCAACGGCAAACAGCGCCGCGTTGGCTGCGCCCGCCGCGCCAATGGCGAAGGTGGCCACGGGCACGCCCTTGGGCATTTGCACGATGCTGTGCAGCGAGTCCACGCCTTGCAAATGGCGCGAGGCCACGGGCACGCCCAGCACGGGCACGGGCGTTTTGGCCGCCAGCATGCCGGGCAGGTGGGCGGCGCCGCCAGCGCCCGCGATGATGGCTTCAAGCCCCCGACCGCGCGCGCCTTCGGCGTAGGCGAACAGCTCGTCGGGCATGCGGTGGGCCGAGACCACGCGCGCCTCGTGCGGCACGCCAAAGGATTGCAGCATTTGCACGGCGTGCTGCATGGTTTCCCAGTCGCTGCTGGAGCCCATGAGCACGCCGACGAGAGGGGCTTGGGAAGAGGTTTGAGAAGGGGCTTCGGAAGGGGCGGGCGTGTCGGTCATCATCTTGCACAATGGTTTTTTGGCCCGATTTTCCCCGTTTCACTGATTCATCCAGAGAGCGTTTTTCATGATTGAAGTCACCCTGCAAAACTTTGAAAGCGAAGTCATCGCCGCTTCCATGCACACGCCCGTGCTGCTCGATTTCTGGGCGGCCTGGTGCGGCCCCTGCCAGTCGCTTGGCCCCGTGCTGGAGCAGCTGGAGGACGAATACGCAGGCCGCTTTGTGCTGGCCAAGGTGGATTCAGACCGGCAGCAGCAACTGGCCGCAGCCTTTGGCATTCGCAGCCTGCCCACGTGCATCTTGCTCAAGGGCGGCCAGCCGGTAGACGGCTTTACCGGCGCGCTGCCTGCCGGGCAGGTGCGCCAGTTTCTGGACAAGCACGTGCCCAGCGAAGGCGCCGTGGCCGCCGAAGGCAGCGTGCAAGAGGCCGACGCGCTGCTGGAATCGGGCGACCCGGCCGCCGCCCTGGCCAAGCTGGCCGATGCGCTGGCGCAAGACCCGGCCAATGACGAGGCCCGCTTTGACTACGTGCGCCTCTTGATTGCCACTGGCCGGCTTGACGAAGCGGGCGCGGCCCTGCAAGAGCCGCTGGCGCGCGAGCCGCGCCCCTTGCGCTTTGACGCGCTGAACCACTGGCTGCAAGCCGCGCGCACCGTGCAGGTGACCGGTTGGGGCCAGTGGAAGCTGGCGGAGCTGGATGCGGCCATTGCGCAAGACAAGCGCAACTTCACCGCGCGTTACCAGAAAGCGCAAATCCTCATGGCCGAAGGCGTGTGGACGCAGGCGATGGACGAGCTGCTCGAAATCATCCTGCGCGACCGCCAATGGGAAGGCGATCTGGCCCGCAAAACCTACGTGGCCATTTTGGAGCTGCTCACGCCCGCGCCCGACAAGGCCAAGGCGCATGAAGGCAAGAGCGCTGGCGGCATCGAGCTGACCGGCAAGGCCGCCGCCGCGCAGCAAGACCCGCAGGCCGAACTCGTCTCGCGCTACCGCCGCAAGCTCTCCATGGCGCTGAACTGAAGGCCAGGGCGGCCAGGCGCGGGCCGCCGCATGGCGCGCCATCGCCCCAAAAAGAGGAGCGAATTTGAGTGGGTGTAAATGCCGTCTAGCGCAGTTTCCACTAGGACATCATGCTCTTGATTCGAGAGCTGAATCAAGCGCGAAACCAGCGTGCCTGCTTGCCTGACGGCGGCGGCCTGCCAAAAGCGGCCAGCGGACAATCGCCGCCGTCTTCTTTTTCTCTTTTTCCTTTTCCTCTTTTCATTTCCCGCGCCCTATGCCAGCTCCCATCCAGGCCGTCATGCTTGACTGCGACGGCACGCTCGTCGATACGCTGGGCGACTTTGACGCCGCCCTGAACGCCATGCTGCGGCAGATGCGCCGCCCCCGCATCGAGCGCGAGCAGATCGCCCGCTTCGTGGGGCGCGGCACGGAGCATTTGCTGCGCTGCGTGCTGGCCCTGCAAGATGGCGGGGCAATGCCCGATGAGGCCACGTTCAATCAGGCCTGGGCCGCTTACTTGCAGGCGTACGAGCAAGTCAATGGCACGCACAGCCGGCTCTATCCGGGCGTGCGCGAAGGGCTGGCGGCCTTGCAGGCGCAGGGGCTGCCGCTGGCGTGCCTGACCAACAAGCCGCAGGCTTTTGCCCGCGAGCTGATGCGCAGGCTGGGGCTGGCGCCGTTTTTCCGCTTCATTCATGGCGGCGACACCTTCGCGCGCAAGAAGCCCGATCCGCTGCCGCTGCTGGAAACCTGCCGCCTGCTGGGCGCGCCCCCTGCGGCCACGCTGATGGTGGGCGACTCGCGCAACGACGCGCAGGCCGCGCGCGCGGCGGGCTGCCCCGTCTTCTTGCTGCCCTATGGCTACAACTACGGCTGCCCAGTCGAGCAGGAAGGCGCAGATGCCGTGCTGCCGGATTTGCCCGCCATCGCCAAGCGCCTGCAAGCGGCTTGATCACGCGGGCGGCCCGGCAGCCGGATACTTCAATAAGAAGAGCGAATTCAAAGGGGCAAAAAAGCCACTTGCCGCTTTATTGGCGCGATAGTGCGCTATGAAACAAAGAGCGAATCAAGGCGCTTTTTCCGCGCCGTTTTCAGCCTGCTTGCCGCCGCCAGCTTGTTTGCTGGCCCTCCAGTAAACTGCCCGCCCCATGTTGCCGCTGCTTTTTTCTTTTGCTGATGCGGGCCGCCGCGCCCGGGGGGCGTGGCCCTGGCGCAAGCCTGCGCGCTGACTTTGCCCCTGGCTTTCGCGTCCGCAATGGGCGCGCGCGGCGGAGGCCGCCGCCGCAGCCTTTTTCCCCTTTCCAAGTTTCTTTCGCGCGCGCCAGCGGCTGGCTTTGCGCGCATGTTTTTCTGATGACAGGAAACCGATTCATGACCGAGCAGGAATTCAAGGCCCTGGCCGCGCAGGGCTACAACCGCATTGCGCTGGTGGCCGAGGCGTTCGCCGATCTGGAGACGCCGCTGTCGCTGTATCTGAAGCTCACGGCCACGCCGGGCAAGCCGGATGACACGGGCGGCCGCCGCTACAGCTTTTTGCTGGAGTCGGTGGTGGGCGGCGAGCGTTTCGGGCGCTACTCGTTCATTGGCCTGCCCGCGCGCACTTTTTTGCGCGCCAGCGGCTTTGGCGAGCAGGCGAAAACCGAGGTGGTGACCGATGGCCAGGTGGTGGAAACCGCCCCGGGCAATCCGCTGGATTTCATCGAGCGCTACCAGCGCCGCTTCAAGGTGGCGCTGCCGCCAGCGGCGCCGCGCTTTTGCGGCGGGCTGGCGGGCTACTTTGGCTATGACACGGTGCGCCACATCGAGAAAAAGCTGGCGCACACCTGCCCGCCTGACACGCTGGGCTGCCCGGACATTTTTTTGCTGCACTGCGAGGAGGTGGCCGTCATTGACAACCTCACGGGCAAGCTGCATTTCATCGTCTATGCCGATCCGGCCCAGGCGGGCGCTTTCGAGCGTGCACGCGCGCGCCTGCACGAGCTGCACGAGCGCCTGTGCCAGCCCGTGATTCCGCCGCGCCTGCGGCCCGCGCCCGCGCAAGCCGTGCACCGCGAGTTCGACAAGGCCGATTTCCTGGCCGCCGTGGCGCGCGCCAAGGAGCTGATTGCGGCGGGCGACTTCATGCAGGTGGAAGTGGGTCAGCGCCTGTCCAAGCCCTTTGCGGGCGATGCGCTGTCGCTCTACCGCGCGCTGCGCTCGCTCAACCCGTCGCCCTATCTGTATTTTTATGACCTGGGCGATTTCCACGTTGTCGGCTCCAGCCCCGAAATCCTGGTGCGCCACGAGCGGGCCGAAGGCGGGCAGAAGATCACCATCCGCCCGCTGGCGGGCACGCGCCCGCGCGGCGCCACGCCCGAGGCCGACCAGGCCGCCGAAGCCGAGCTGCTGGCCGACCCCAAGGAGCGCGCCGAGCACGTCATGCTCATTGACCTGGCCCGCAACGACATTGGCCGCATCGCCCGCATTGGCAGCGTGAAAGTGACCGAAGCCTTTGCCGTGGAGCGCTACAGCCACGTCATGCACATCGTCAGCAATGTGGAAGGCCTGCTGCTGGACGGCATGAGCCACATGGACGTGCTCCGGGCCACCTTCCCCGCCGGCACCTTGAGCGGCGCGCCCAAGATTCACGCGATGGAGCTGATAGACGAGCTGGAGCCGAGCAAGCGGGGCGTGTATGGCGGCGCGTGCGGCCACATCAGCTACGCGGGCGACATGGACCTGGCCATTGCCATCCGCACCGGCATCGTCAAGGACGGGCGGCTCTACACCCAGGCGGCCGCCGGCATCGTGGCCGACAGCGACCCTGAAATGGAGTGGCGCGAAACCGAGGCCAAGGCCCGCGCCCTGCTGCGCGCCAGCGAGCTGGTGGAAGAAGGGCTGCACTGATCATGAAAGCCATTGCCCAGGTTCGCCACTGCGAAAACATGGCCGAAGTGCGCGCCTGCGTGGACGCGCTGGACGACGCCCTTGTGCCCCTGCTCGTGACCCGCTGCGGCTACATGACGCAAGCGGCCCGCATCAAGGGCGATGCCCGGCTGGTTCATGACCAGGCCCGCATCGACCAGATCGTGGCCCGCGTGCGCGAGCAGGCCGCCGCCGAAGGCGGCAACCCCGGCCTGCTGGAGCGCATCTACCGCGCCCTCATCGACTGCTGCATTGCCCATGAGCACGAAGAGCTGCGCCGCTTGCAGGCTGGCCCCGATTCCGCTTCATCCTCTTGTGCAGGAGCTGCGCCATGAACCTCTTGATGATTGACAACTACGACAGCTTCACTTTCAACATCGTCCAGTACTTTGGCGAGCTGGGCGCGCGCGTGAGCACGCTGCGCAACGACGAAACCACGCTGGAAGATTTGCAGGCGCGCTTTGCCCGGGGCGAATTCAGCCGCCTGTGCATCAGCCCCGGCCCTTGCGCGCCAGCGCAGGCGGGCGTGTCGGTGGCTGCCATTCGCCACTTTGCGGGCAAAGTGCCCATTCTGGGCGTGTGCCTGGGCCACCAGGCCATAGGCGAGGCGCTGGGCGGGCGCATCGTGCGCGCCGGGCGGCAAATGCACGGCAAAACCAGCGTCATCACCACCGATCAAAAAGGCGTGTTCGCCGGGCTGCCCAGGCAGTTCACCGTCAATCGCTACCACTCGCTGGTGATTGAGCGCGCCACCTGCCCGCCGGAGCTGGACATCACCGCCGCCAGCGACGATGACGGCGAAATCATGGCCGTGCGCCACAAGACCCTGCCCATCGAAGGCGTGCAGTTCCACCCCGAAAGCGTGCTGACCGAGCACGGCCACGCCATGCTCAGGAACTTTCTGGAGCAGCCCGCCGGCTGATCTGCCGGCAGGGCATGTGGTTCGCGCCGTCATGCATCAAATCGGCCTGACGTCCTGGTGCAGACTGGATTTGCAGCTATTGATTTGATAGTGAATGCAGGCGAAGAGCGCCGCCCCTGCATACACTCGCCCCTCTTTTTCAATACCGCCGCGTGTGCTTCATGACTGCCGCCCCTTTGCCGACCCATCGATCTGAGCTGATGCAACGTCTGGCCCGGCCCGGGCGGTATGACGTGGCGGTGATTGGCGGCGGCGCCACGGGGCTGGGCGTGGCACTGGATGCGGCGGTGCGCGGCCTGAAAGTGCTGCTGCTGGAAGCGCATGACTTTGCCAAGGGCACTTCGTCACGCGCCACCAAGCTGGTGCATGGCGGGGTACGTTATCTGGCGCAGGGCAATGTGGCGCTGGTGCGCGAGGCGCTGCACGAGCGCGCGCACATTCTGGCGGCGGCGCCCCATCTGGCGCAGCCGCTGGCGTTCGTGATGCCGTCTTACAGCTGGTGGGAAACGCCCTGGTATGGCATGGGGCTGAAGGTTTATGACCTGCTGGCGGGCCAGGCCAGTTTGGGGCGTACGCAGTGGCTGGGCACGATTGCCGTGCAAAACCGCCTGCCGGGCGCGCAGCCGCAGGGCCTGAAGGGCGGCGTGCAGTATTGGGATGGGCAGTTTGACGACGCGCGGCTGGCGCTGGCGCTGGCGCGCACGGCGGCGGCGCATGGCGCTTTGCTGGTGAACCATTGCCCCGTGACGCAGTTGCGCCACGCAGGCGGCAAGGTGGCGGGGCTGCGGGCAAGGGATGCCGAAACAGGGCGGGAATATGACATTGAGGCGGGCTGCGTCATCAACGCCACGGGCGTATGGGTGGATGCCTTGCGCCAGCAGGACGCCGCAGCCACAGGGCGCAGCGCAAGCGCGCTGGTTGCGCCCAGCCAGGGCGTGCATGTGGTGGTGGACCAGGACTTTCTGCCTGGCCGCCGCGCGCTGCTGGTGCCCAGCACGGCGGACGGGCGCGTTCTGTTTGCCGTGCCGTGGCTGGGCAAACTCATTTTGGGCACGACGGACAACCCGCGCCATGATTTGCCGCTGGAGCCTTGCCCGCAAGAAGATGAAGTGGACTTCATCTTGCGCGAAGCGGGGCGCTACCTGCGCCGCCCGCCCCGGCGCGCCGATGTGCGCAGCCAGTGGGCGGGGCTGCGGCCGCTGGTCAAGCCGCAGGGCCAGGCTGCGACCAAGTCAATCAGCCGCGAGCACACCATCCTGATTGACGTAAGCGGGCTGGTGACCGTGACGGGCGGCAAATGGACGACTTACCGTGCCATGGCCCAGGACGTGCTGGCCCGCTGCGCCGACGCGGGCCTGGTGCCGCAAGGTAAATCGCGCACGGCAGGCTTGAAGCTGGTGGGCGCCTTGCCGGATGGCGCGCAAGCCGTGCCGTTGAACGAAGCGCCCGGGCCGCATTTGTATGGCGGCGAAGCGGATGCGCTGGCGCAACTGCCGGGGCATGAACGCTGGGTGGCGGACGGGCTGAGCGAGGCCATGGTGCGCTTTGCGGCGCGGCATGAATACGCCCGCAGCGTGGAAGATGTGCTGGCGCGCCGCTCGCGCCTGCTGTTTCTGGACGCTGCGGCTGCGGCTGCCGTGGCGCCTGCCGTGGCGAATGTGCTGCAAGAAGAGACGGGCCGGGATGCCGGGCTGGAAAGCTTTCTGGCCTTGGCCGTTCAATATGGCAGTCTTGGGAACACAAAAAGAGCTTGACAAGCTTGTTTCAGGTTGCCATAATTCGCCGCTTCACTTGCTTTCGAGCTGCTCAAAGCGGGTGGCTCAAGCAAATTCTGCCCATACACGGGCCCAAGACTGTTCCTGTTGGTGATCTGGCAGGGTGCAAGTTGGGAAATTGAAATGATCCAGACTGAATCTCGACTCGAGGTTGCCGATAACACTGGCGCCAAGTCCGTCCTGTGCATCAAGGTGCTGGGCGGATCCAAGCGCCGTTACGCAAGTGTTGGCGACATCATTAAGGTGAGCGTGAAAGAAGCCGCTCCGCGTGGCCGCGTCAAAAAAGGCGAGGTTTATAGCGCCGTGGTGGTGCGCACGGCCAAGGGTGTGCGCAGGCCTGATGGTTCGCTCATCAAGTTTGACGGCAATGCCGCCGTTTTGCTTAACAACAAGCTGGAGCCGATTGGCACCCGCATTTTTGGTCCGGTGACGCGCGAGCTGCGTTCCGAGCGATTCATGAAGATCGTGTCGCTGGCCCCTGAGGTCATCTGAAAGGGCTGTTGCCATGAAGAAGATTCGCAAAGGCGATGAAGTCATCGTGATTGCCGGGCGCGACAAAGGCAAGCGCGGCAAAGTGCTTTCGCGCGTTAGTGAAGAACGCGTGATTGTCGAAGGCGTGAATATTGTGAAAAAGCACGTCAAGCCCAATCCCATGATGGGCGTGCCTGGCGGCATCACTGAAAAGACAATGCCGATTCATCAATCCAATATCGCTATTTTCAATGGCGCAACAGGCAAGGCTGATCGCGTGGGTGTCAAGACGCTTGCGGATGGCAAGCGTGTCCGTGTGTTCAAGTCCAGCGGTGAAGAAATCAGGGTGGCGTGAAATGGCACGACTGCAACAACACTATCGCGAAAAAGTGGTGCCCGAACTGATGCAGAAGTTCGGCTACAAATCCGTTATGGAAGTTCCTCGTCTGAGCAAAATCACCCTGAATATGGGTGTGAGCGAAGCTGTGGCTGATAAGAAGGTGATGGATCACGCGGTGTCGGATCTGGCGCGCATTGCCGGTCAGAAGCCTGTTGTGACCAAGGCCCGCAAGGCCATTGCCGGCTTCAAGATTCGCGAGGGGCAGGCGATTGGCTGCATGGTGACGCTGCGTGGCGTTCGTATGTATGAGTTTCTTGATCGTTTTGTAACCGTTGCGCTGCCTCGCGTGCGAGATTTTCGGGGTATTTCGGGACGTTCTTTTGACGGGCGCGGCAATTACAACGTGGGCGTCAAAGAGCAAATTATTTTCCCCGAAATCGAATACGACAAGGTGGATGCTTTGCGAGGGTTGAACATCAGCATTACGACGACGGCCAAGTCTGATGAAGAGTGCAAGGCGCTGCTTTCAGCTTTCCGTTTTCCGTTCAAGAACTAAAGGGTAACGTTGTGGCAAAAACCGCTTTGATCGAGCGTGAACTCAAGCGCAAAAACCTGGCCGCCAAATATGCGGCTAAATATGCCGAACTAAAGGCTGTCGCTGGTGATGTCAAACGTTCCGAGGAAGAACGTGCACAAGCCCGTCTGGCATTGCAGAAACTGCCGCGAAATGCCAATCCAACGCGCCAGCGCAATCGCTGCGAAATTACAGGGCGTCCGCGTGGCACATTTCGTCAATTTGGACTGGGGCGAGCCAAGATTCGCGAAATGGCCTTTTCTGGCGATATCCCTGGCGTAACCAAGGCAAGTTGGTAATCCGGGCAGGAGATACATAATGAGCATGAGTGATCCCATTGCCGACCTGCTCACGCGCATTCGCAATGCGCAAATGGTCGCAAAATCTACAGTTGTAGTTCCTTCTTCCAAAGTCAAGGTGGCAATTGCCCAGGTGCTGAAAGATGAGGGATATATTGATGGTTTTCAGGTGAAGGCTGATGGCAAGAAGTCAGAGTTGGAGATCACTCTGAAATACTATGCTGGCCGGCCTGTTATCGAGCGTATTGAGCGTGTAAGCCGCCCTGGCCTGCGCGTTTATAAAGGGTGCGAGAAGTTGCCTCAGGTGATGAATGGTCTGGGGGTGGCAATCGTGACGACTCCAAAAGGCGTTATGACGGATCGCAAGGCGCGCGCTGCCGGTGTTGGTGGCGAAGTGTTGTGCTACGTGGCCTAATGCGCGGAACAAAGGAGAGATGAAATGTCCCGTGTAGCAAAAATGCCCGTGGCGATACCTTCTGGCATCGATGTCAACTTGAAGGATGATCAAATTACGGTCAAAGGCGGCGGAGTAGAGCTGAAATTGGCTCAGAACGCTTTAGTGAAAATCTCGTCTCAAAATGGTGTTTTGTCTTTTGAACCTGCTGATGAAACGCGGGAAGCAAATGCCATGAGTGGAACCATGCGACAGCTTGTCAACAACATGGTCGTTGGCGTAAGCAAAGGGTTTGAAAAGAAGTTGGCCTTGGTGGGCGTGGGTTACCGCGCTCAGGCACAAGGCAATAAGCTGAATCTTGCGCTTGGGTTTTCGCATCCTGTAATTATTGAGATGCCTGCAGGTATTTCTGTAGCTACTCCTTCGCCGACGGAAATCGTGATTAAAGGAGCTGATCGCCAACGAGTCGGCCAAATCGCTTCTGAGATTCGTGCAATACGGCCTCCGGAGCCTTACAAAGGCAAGGGTGTGCGTTATGCTGACGAAAAGGTCATCATTAAAGAGACCAAGAAGAAATAAAGGCTTCTCATCATGTTGAATAAAAAAGAGCAACGTCTGCGTCGCGCCCGGCAGACCCGTATCCGTATTGCAGAACAAGGGATCGCTCGTCTTGCGGTCAATAGAACCAATTTGCATATTTACGCCAGTTTGATTTCTGACGATGGTGCTCGTATATTGGCGAGCGCTTCAACGATAGAGCCAGAAGTTCGCAAGCAATTGTGCGGATCTGGAAAGGGTGGCAATGTGGCGGCTGCAGAGATCGTTGGTAAGCGTATCGCCGAGCGTGCCAAGGCTGTTGGCGTAGAAAAGGTCGCTTTCGATCGGTCTGGCTTTTCTTATCATGGACGTGTCAAGGCGCTGGCCGATGCTGCGCGTGAGGCTGGATTGCAGTTTTAATTTTTGCGAGGCGAATCAAAATGGCTAAATTTCAGGCGAAAATGCAAAGCGATGGCCCTGAGGATGGCTTGCGCGAAAAAATGATTTCAGTCAACCGCGTTACTAAAGTTGTTAAAGGGGGCCGTATTCTCGGCTTCGCTGCTTTGACTGTTGTTGGCGATGGCGATGGGCGAGTTGGCATGGGTAAGGGGAAATCCAAAGAGGTGCCTGCCGCGGTGCAAAAGGCCATGGATGAGGCCCGTCGCAACATGACGAAAGTTTCTTTAAGGGATGGCACCATTCACCATAATGTAACAGGGACGCATGGCGCTGCTGTTGTCATGATGGCGCCTGCTCCGAAGGGTACGGGCATCATTGCTGGCGGCCCTATGCGCGCTGTATTTGAGGTGATGGGAATTACTGATATCGTGGCGAAAAGTCACGGTTCTTCTAATCCATATAATATGGTACGGGCCACATTTGACGCGCTTGCCAACTGTACGACTCCTGCGGAAGTTGCTGCCAAGAGAGGCAAAAGTGTCGATGATTTGTTTGCGTAATTCGCAGGGATGTGAGAGATGGTTAAGGAAAACAAGACGTTAAAAGTTCAGCTTGTCCGCAGCCCGATTGGATGCAAAGAGTCTCATCGCGCGACCGTCCGTGGTTTGGGTTTGCGTAGGTTAAATAGCGTGCGTGAGCTGGAAGATACTCCGGCAATTCGAGGCATGATCAATAAGGTTGACTACCTGGTTAAATTGCTTTAATCGGTTGTTAATTAAAGGATTGCAAATGGAACTTAATGGAATTAAGCCCGCTGCGGGAGCTAAACACGCGCGTCGCCGCGTTGGGCGTGGCATTGGCTCTGGTCTGGGGAAAACTGCTGGCAGAGGTCACAAGGGCCAAAAGTCGCGTTCTGGCGGTTACCATAAGGTCGGCTTTGAGGGTGGTCAGATGCCTTTGCAGCGTCGATTGCCGAAGCGAGGGTTCAAGTCTGTTTCCTTGAGATTTAACGCGGAAATTACGCTCTCGGATTTGGCTTGTTTGCAAGTTGAAGTGATTGATTTATTGCTGCTGAAAGAAAGGGGTTTAGTACCTGCTCATGCCAAGACTGTCAAGGTGATCAAGTCCGGAAATCTGACGAAGGCTGTTAAATTGACGGGTGTGGCTGCGACGGCAGGGGCGAGGCTGGCAATTGAAGCGGCTGGTGGTTCCATTGTCTGATTAGAGCGGACATCGTGGCAATAGACGCAGTGCGGATCGCGAAAACGGGAAAATATGGTGACCTACGCCGTCGCCTTGTTTTTCTGCTGCTGGCGCTCGTGGTATATCGAGTTGGCGCGCATATACCAGTTCCGGGCATCAATCCAGACCAATTACGGCAGTTTTTTTCAAGCCAAGGAGGGGGCATATTGAATTTGTTCAATATGTTTTCCGGTGGGGCGCTTTCTCGTTTTACGGTTTTTGCATTAGGGATCATGCCTTATATTTCGGCATCGATCATCATGCAGCTTGTCTCCTACGTTGTTCCATTTTTCGAACAGCTCAAAAAAGAGGGTGAGGCCGGTCGGCGCAAGATCACCCAATACACACGATATGGAACCTTGGCGTTGGGAATCTTCCAGTCTTGGGGAATTGCAGTTGCGTTGCAATCATCGCAAGGATTGGTACTGAATCCGGGATTGCTTTTTCAATTGACAACGGTGGTTAGTCTGACTGCTGGAACTATGTTTTTGATGTGGCTTGGTGAGCAGATTACCGAGCGAGGCTTGGGGAATGGTATTTCAATACTAATTTTTGCGGGTATCGCTGCTGGGCTGCCAGGAGCCATTGGTGGCATGCTTGAGCTGGTTCGTTCAGGAGCGATGAGCGAGATAGTGGCGCTGTTTATCTGCGCACTGGTTGTGCTGGTAACTTATTTTGTCGTGTTCGTTGAGCGTGGACAGCGAAAAATCTTGGTAAACTATGCCCGCAGGCAGGTTGGCAACAAGGTTTACGGGGGGCAGTCGTCTCATTTACCGTTAAAATTAAATATGGCAGGCGTTATTCCGCCGATTTTTGCTTCTTCTATTATCTTATTGCCGGCAACAGTCGTTGGGTGGTTTGGTGCAGGAGAGTCTACTCATTGGCTTAGTGATATTGCTGCGGCGCTTTCTCCTGGGCAGCCAATTTATATTATGCTGTATGCGACAGCCATTATTGGTTTTTGTTTTTTCTATACGGCGCTGGTTTTTAATAGTAGGGAGACGGCGGATAATCTGAAGAAGAGTGGTGCTTTTATTCCTGGCGTCCGGCCTGGAGAGAATACTGCTAAGGCTATCGACAGAATTCTGGCGCGTTTGACTTTTGTTGGTGCTATTTATGTGACTTTGGTTTGCTTGTTGCCAGAGTTTTTGATACTAAAATACAATGTGCCGTTTTATTTTGGTGGAACCTCGTTGTTGATTTTGGTTGTTGTGACAATGGACTTTATGGCGCAGGTTCAGACGTACATGATGAGTCAGCAATATGAGTCTCTGTTGAAAAAAGCGAGCTTCAAGGCGTCTCTGTAGAAGTGAATATTTTGGTTTAGGAGAATTGGATGAGAGTTTCCGCATCAGTAAAGAAGATTTGTCGCAACTGCAAAATCATCAGGCGTAAAAATGTCGTGCGCGTGATTTGTTCAGATCCGCGGCATAAGCAGCGTCAGGGTTGAGTGGCGTCACTTTCCTGCGATAAATTGTTTAGAGGCTAGAAACTATGGCTCGTATTGCTGGTATCAATATCCCGCCGCATCAACACGCAGAGATCGGGTTGACGGCTATTTATGGCATTGGCCGTGCGCGAGCGCGCAAAATTTGCGACGCTTGCGGCATTTCATATTCTAAGAAGGTAAAGGATCTGAGTGATGCCGATCTGGAAAAGATTCGTGACCAGGTTTCCCGATTCGTAATTGAAGGCGACCTTCGCCGCGAAACTACGATGAATATTAAACGGCTCATGGACATCGGGTGTTATCGAGGTTTTCGTCATCGCCGGGGACTGCCTTTGCGTGGACAACGCACGCGCACAAATGCACGAACCCGTAAGGGGCCTCGTAAGGCGGCTCAGTCTTTGAAAAAATAATTTAAGAGAGAACAGTTATGGCAAAGTCTCCAGCAGGAAATGCTGCACAGCGCGTACGCAAGAAGGTCCGCAAAAATATTGCGGACGGGGTCGCTCATGTGCATGCTTCATTTAACAATACCATTATTACTATCACTGATAGACAGGGGAATGCCTTGTCTTGGGCTTCCTCTGGTGGGCAAGGATTTAAAGGGTCACGCAAATCTACCCCCTTTGCTGCACAGGTTGCTTCAGAGGTGGCTGGCCGTGCAGCACAGGATCAGGGCATCAAAAATCTTGATGTCGAAATCAAAGGGCCAGGTCCGGGTCGGGAGTCTTCTGTTCGTGCGCTGGCAGCTCTTGGAATTCGTATTACATCGATTTCCGATGTGACGCCTGTCCCACATAATGGGTGCCGTCCTCAGAAGCGGCGACGCATTTAATACTATCGTTGCCAGAATCGGTTTGTTCTGGTGTTTGCAATCAAGACCACTGCCGTCGCATTGTTCAGCGTGAAGGCTCCCTCGCTTAATAAGTGAGGAAGAAGGAAAAAAGGAATTTAAGGTGGCACGTTATATCGGACCCAAGGCTAAGCTTTCTCGTCGCGAAGGCACAGACCTTTTTTTGAAGAGCGCCCGTCGCTCGATTAGTGACAAGGCGAAATTTGATACGAAACCCGGTCAGCATGGTCGGACTTCTGGCTCGCGCACCTCAGATTATGGCTTGCAGTTGCGCGAAAAACAGAAGGTTAAGCGCATGTACGGTGTTTTGGAAAAGCAGTTTCGCCGTTATTTTTCGGAGGCTGATCGCCGTCGCGGAAATACGGGCGCGAATCTCCTGTTTTTGCTCGAATCTCGTCTGGACAACGTGGTTTATCGTATGGGGTTTGGATCGACTCGCGCCGAAGCGCGTCAGTTGGTTTCGCACAAGGCCATTCTCGTGAATGGCCAGTCTGTGAACATTCCCTCATATTTGGTGAAAGCGGGCGATATCATCGCTGTCCGCGAGCAGTCCAGAAAACAGACACGTGTCCAGGAGGCCTTGCAATTGGCTACCCAAGTGGGTATGCCATCTTGGGTTGAGGTCAGCGTCGACAAAGTGGAAGGCGTTTTCAAGAAGGTGCCAGACCGCGATGAATTTGGTGCTGATATTAATGAATCGTTGATCGTTGAATTGTATTCACGCTAGTTTTGGGTCTCGTCCCTTAGTGTTCCACGCCCGCCACCTTGGCGGGTTTGGTGCTTCACCAACCTTGCCGGTGCAACGAACCGCAGGTATTGAGAGGAAGTTCGGAATATGCAAACAAATTTGCTGAAACCCAAAAGTATTACGGTCGAATCTTTGGATGACAATCGGGCTGAGGTGATATTAGAGCCTTTTGAGCGGGGATATGGTCACACCTTGGGTAACGCTTTGCGGCGTGTGTTGTTGTCATCCATGGTAGGATATGCTCCTACTGAGGTAACGATTGCGGGCGTTGTTCATGAATATTCAACTCTGGATGGCGTACAGGAAGATGTCGTTAATATTCTGCTGAATCTCAAGGGAGTCGTCTTTAAACTGCATAACCGCGATGAGGTGACGCTAACTCTGCGTAAGGATGGAGAGGGGGTGGTAACTGGAGCGGACATCCAGGTGCCTCATGATGTAGAAGTCGTGAACCCTGGGCATGTTATTGCTACGCTTTCGCAGGGCGGCAAGCTGGATATGCAGATTCGGGTGGAGAAGGGCAGAGGTTACGTTCCTGGCAATGTCCGGCGTTACGCTGATGAGGGATCTAAGCCAATTGGGAAAATAGTGCTTGATGCGTCTTTTTCGCCGATTCGCCGTGTTAGTTATGCCGTAGAAAGCGCGCGTGTAGAGCAGCGCACTGATCTTGATAAATTGGTTTTGGATATTGAAACGAATGGCACGATCAGTGCTGAGGATGCTGTTCGTGCAGCAGCCAAGATTTTGGTTGAGCAGTTGGCAGTATTTGCCCAACTGGAAGGGCACGAACTGGCGGCCTTCGACCAGTCAACACAGAAAGGGGCGGCGGATCGTTTCGACCCAATCTTGTTGCGCCCTGTCGATGAATTGGAGTTAACGGTGCGTTCGGCCAACTGTCTGAAGGCTGAGAATATTTATTATATAGGTGATTTGATTCAGAGAACGGAAAACGAGTTGCTGAAAACACCGAATCTGGGGCGTAAATCACTTAATGAGATCAAAGAGGTCCTGGCTTCTCGTGGACTGACGCTTGGCATGAAGCTGGAAAATTGGCCGCCTTTGGGTTTGGATAAGCGCTAATTGAATGAGTGAGAAGTTTTGGAATGATGTCCGCTGGATGTCGTTCTTTTGTGCGCCATGAATGGCGCCATGTGCCGGAGGCCGTACCTGATACGGCGGCCTTTTATAAGCAAAGAAAGGAAGCACTATGCGTCACCGTCATGGTTTACGCAAACTCAACCGCACCAGCGCCCATCGTCAAGCGATGCTGCGCAATATGATGAATTCGCTGATTGAGCATGAGGCAATCAAGACGACCTTGCCTAAGGCCAAAGAGCTGCGCAAGATCATTGAACCCATGATCACGCTTGCAAAGAAGGATTCTTTGGCTAATAAACGCTTGGCGTTTAATCGTCTGCGCGATCGCGATAGTGTTGTCAAGCTGTTTGCCGTTCTGGGGCCTCGCTATCAAACCCGTCCAGGAGGATATACGCGCATTTTGAAGATGGGGTTTCGCGTAGGGGATAACGCTCCGATGGCTTTTGTTGAGCTGGTAGATAGACCTGATGCCGTTGTTGAGAGCAGTGACTTGCAGGAAGCTAAAGAATAAAGTACAATATAATCTCTCTTGTCGCGCGGTGGAGCAGTCTGGTAGCTCGTTGGGCTCATAACCCAAAGGTCGGAGGTTCAAATCCTTCCCGCGCAACCAATATTTAAGGCCTGCCAGCTTTTGGTAGGCCTTTTTGTTTGCTGGATGAAGAAGAACGAATATCGATAGTAACTCCAATTGCGTTTGCTCTTTTGACTTCGCTAACAGCGGAGTCGTTGTATTCGATGACTCCATCGAAGGGGCCACCGAGTTGCGCGAATTGAGAAGAACAGCTACTAGGGCCTGTTGAGAATCCCCTCTTATGCTGCAATCCCGCCATGGAAAGAAGAGTATTGAGCGACAAGCATTGGGCACTGATGCCCCCGCACTGCCTGGGAAAGCCTGGCGATGCAGGGCCAAGAGGCACGGACAACCGTTTGTTTGTAGAGGCCGTGCAGTGGATCGTGCGCACAGGCAGCCCCTGGCGCGATTTGCCTGAAGAATTCGGCAAATGGAACACCGTTTTCAAACGCTTTCGTGACTGGGTCAAGGCCGATATCTGGCAAAAACTCTTTGATGCTGTCAGCGGCCAGCCGGATATGCAATACGCCATGGTTGATGCCACGATCGTGAAAGTGCACCGTCACGGTCAGGGCGCAAAAGGGGGACTCAAAGGGGGGACTCAAAGCCAGGCCATAGGGCACTCGCGTGGGGGCGTGAGCACCAAAAAGATACTGGCCCTGTGCGATGCGCTGGGTAATCTGGTCAAGTTCGCTCTGATGCCAGGCCAGCGGCATGACAGCAAAGAAGTCGAATAACTGATCCGGAACCAAAAGTTTGAGGCGCTGCTGGCGGACAAGGCGTTTGATGTTCAATGGCTGATAGATCGATTGCAAGCACAAGGCGTGCAAATCGTGATCTCGCAAAGATCCAATCGACGCCGGCCTTTGACCATTGATGAGTACAGGTACCGCTGGCGTCACCTCATAGAAAACTTTTTTGGCAAGCTCAAGGAGTTCAAGCGCCTTGTGCCATGCGCAGTGACAAGACCGCAACGGCTATCCAGTGATCTCTGTTTTCTGTTCAAGCGCCTTGTGCCATGCGCAGTGACAAGACCTTTCGACATTCTCACTAACCCCGATAAGTAGTTCAAGCGCCTTGTGCCATGCGCAGTGACAAGACCAGAGAAAACCTACGGTACTTATCTTCGGGTGTTCAAGCGCCTTGTGCCATGCGCAGTGACAAGACCAGATAATACTTGCACATGTTTATCCGGCTAGTTCAAGCGCCTTGTGCCATGCGCAGTGACAAGACCGATGCCAGCTTCAAGGCGGTGATCTATCTGGCTTCGGCTGTGATTCAATCTCGGTAATTCTCAACAGGCCCTAGGACATCACGCTATTAATAGAAGAGCGAAAAGGGGCTGGCGGCACATGCTCCAGATTCAGCCCCCGCCTGCCTCTGAACAGATTCTCAAGGCCGGGTGATTTCAGGGCCGTAGCGCAAGTTCAGCGGCGCCAGCCAGGCGCGCAAATCGGCGTAGGCGGCTTGCACGGCGGACGGCGGGCCTTTCACGCCCAGATCGATGTGGCGGCCGTATTCGGGGTGATCCATGCTGGGCAGGCTGAAGACTTTCACCTGGGGGTGCGCCGCCTCCACGCGCTCCATGACGGGAGTGAGCGCCGCCTCGATGGAGCCGAAGATGATGACCGAGCGCTCCAGCTGGCGCGCGCCTGTGTCCAGCCGCCCGGCGTATTCGTGCGTCAGCACCCATCCCATCATGGGCCAGGCCATGACGGGAAAGCCGGGCATGAAGTGCACTGCGCCGCCGCCCGGCCCGCTGCAACTGAAGCCGGGGATTTGGTTGTAGCTGTTGGGTATGAGCCGCGCGCCCGCTGGCAGCACGCCCATTTGCAGGCGGCGCTGGTGGTCGGGGTGATCGGGCTGCCAGGGCTGGCCCTGCTCGCGCGCGACGGTCTGCATGCGCGCATCAATCAGCGCCCTGGCTTCAGGGTGCGGCTTGAGCGCCACGCCCAGGGCGGCTGCAGCGCACTGGCGCGTGTGGTCATCTGGCGTGGCGCCGATGCCGCCGGTGCAGAACACCGCGTCGCCCGAGGCGAAGGCGCGGCGCAGCGTGGCGGTGATGCGCTGCGGCTCGTCGCCTACGTATTCGGCCCAGGCCAGCGCCTGGCCGTGGTCGGCCAGGATTTCGATGCACTTGGCCAGGTGTTTGTCGCTGCGGCGGCCCGAGAGGATTTCATCGCCGATGACGATGAGGCCGAACACCGGGGCGTTCACGGCTTGTCCTCATACGGGTGCTCTTGCAGCCAGCTTTGGTAGTCAGGGTGCTCGCGCAGGGGCTTGAAGCAGTAGCCCAGCGCTTTGGCGTGGCCGATGAACTGCTTGAGCATGCCGCCTGTGACCCAGCCGTCGTGCCCTTCCCACATGCTGGTGCCCACCAGCAGCACGGGCTGGGGCGGCAGCGCCTTGAGGGCGTTGCGGGTCAGCTCGTCATAGGGCTTTTTGCCTTCAATCCAGTCTTTGCTGACCAGAAAGGAGGCGGGTGTCCAGTTCACGTGCTTGTAGCCGCAGGACTGGGCTGTTTCCAGCAGGCGGGGGGAGGCGCGCCCTTCCACGTGAAAAAGCTGTAGCGGCGGCTTGCCGGTGTAGTAGTTCAGGCGCTCGGCGGACTTGTCCAGGTTCTCGCAGTACTTGCTGCCTTTCCAGGTGAACTCGCGCCCGGCAAAAGCGCCGTCGTGTATGCGCATGCGAAAGCGCGGCTCGCGCCCCGGCAGGTCGCCATTCCATTCCACGCGGTCCCAGGTGCGCGCGGCCGTGTCATGCCCTTCGCGGGCGCGCGCTTTCCACCACGGCCCCCAGGCGCGGTCCAGCGAGGTTTTGCCGTTTTTCTGCTTTTCATTGGCCGAAAAGAATGTGGCCGTCACGCCTTGCGTGTGCAGGGCTTCCACCAGCATGGGGGCCGATTCCAGATGGCCTGTTTCCAGCGCCAGATAAAGCGGCTGGCAGGCCCCGGGCGCCGCCACGGGCGCTGCGGGGGCTGGCGCGGGCGCGCTTTGCGCCGCCGCTGCCAGGCAGACGGCGCTTGAAGCAGCCAGTCCTGCGGCTCTGATCAGCGGGCGGCGCAGCAAATCAAGTTGTCGGGTCATGAAAAATCCTCAAAAATATCGCCAATGGCAAATGCCGGAACAAAACCAGCGGCACGAAGTAACTTATTGTAGTTTCCACATTCCGGTTGTCACGAAAATAAGCCATTTCTCCTGATTCCGGAAATCAGGCCCCACCGTGAAATTTTTCTCATATTTCCTGCGCTTCATTCCCACGCGCGAGCAACTCGCCAAACACCGCGCAACCCGCTGGCTGGCCCCTTGGCTGGGGCAGCGCAAGCTCTGGCACTTCTCGCGCCGCAGCGTGGCGCTGGGCATGGCCATTGGCATTTTTTTCGGTTTTCTGCTGCCTGTAGCGCAAATTCCGCTTTCGGCGGCCACTGCCGTTGTCTTGCGCGCCAACGTGCCTGCCGCCATGGGCAGCACACTGGTGACCAACCCCATTACCTTTGCTCCCATCTACTACCTGGCTTGGCGCACGGGCGCATGGCTCACCGGCCATGAAGGCGCCGCTCCCGCCAGCTTTCCGGCAGCCGAAGCAGTCAGCGCCGCTTCCGGCCCCCATGGCGCGCCGCCGCCCGGCCTGTGGCAGCGCATTCAGGCGCTGGGCAAGCCCCTCATCGTGGGCCTGGCTGTTTTCGCCTGTGCGGGCGGCTTGGCAACCTACGCGCTGGTTTCGCTGGGCTGGTGGCTGCACGTGCGATACAAGCGCTGGCGGCGCCAGCCCCGTTAGCTGCGCCAGGGCCGGGAGCCGGTCGCAGCGGCGGCCAGCCAACTGGCCCACTGGCGGAGCCAGCATGAGGCAGCGATGCCAAGGGGGCCAATTTGAAAACCAGCTGGAATTCCGTTTGCCTTTTCTCTTTTCTAGACCCGCCGTTTTCCCTTCGCCTCTTTCATTGATCCCATCAATTTCAGTGATTTCTGACGGGTTCACAGCTTTGCTCTGACGGGTAATACGAAAGCCTTTTGAAAGCCTTTTCTCGCGCGTCTGCATTCTTTGAATCAGGCCGTACAGCTGCTTGGCCGCTTTGCAGTCTTTTTGCGCTCTCCAAGCACTCCATGGCCGCCCGCCTGATGGGGGAGCCAGGCTTCCAAACTCCTTTTCAAACGCGCTCCTTCCTGTTGGAAGCTGTTCAGAGTCTGGCCGCGAGAGGCAAAAACGCAGATCCGCATGGGCTGCAAGGCCCAAGAACGTCCGGGTCCGCGCTTTTTGCGCCTGCGAACGGAATTCGAGCAGGCCTCAAGCCCCGTGATCAACACTTTCTTGATCTGCGTCTTGTTGCAACGCACAAAAAATGCTTGCAATGCGCATCGACGCTTCTAAAATCCCCTTGCTGCACTGCAACAAGCTTTTTGTGGCATGGCAGCGGTTTTTTCCCCTTTTATGTTTTTGAAGGAATCTACATGCTGACCCCTGAACAACTGCTGGCCGCCCAGAAAGCCAATATGGAAGCCCTGCACGACCTGACCACCAAGGCTTTTGAAAGCGTTGAGCGCCTGGTTGAGCTGAACATGACGGCCACCAAGGCCATGCTGGACGAATCAGCCGCTCACGCGCAGGCCCTGCTGGGCGCCAGGGACATGCAGGAGCTGCTCGCCCTGCAAGCCAGCGTGTTCCAGCCTCTGGCAGAAAAAACCGCCGCCTACAGCCGCCATCTGTATGACATTGCCGCAGGCGCAAGCGCCGAATTCGGCAAGGCTGTGGAAGCCAAGGTGGCCGAGTCGCAAACGCAGCTGTCCAACCTGGTGGAAAACACCGCGCAAAACGCCCCAGCCGGCTCTGAAACCGCCGTGGCCATGATGAAAAGCGCCGTGGCCGCAGCCAACAATGCTTATGAATCGGTGCAAAAAGCCGTGAAGCAAGCTTCCACCGTGGCCGAAGCCAACTTCAACGCCGTTACCGCCAACGCAGCCAATCTGGCCAAGAGCGGCAGCAAGAAGCGCTGATACCGTTTGTCTCCTTGGAGCCTCCCTCGCGGAGGCCACTTGCGGGCCACGCCTTTTTTCAGGCGTGGCCTTTTTTATGGCTGCGGGCCGCTTGCGCATTCAAGCCAGCGGACAGAGAAAAATCAGGCGCGAAAAAACACGCCAGAGCCATCAGGCCCCGGTGCCTTTTTCATGCGCGCTGGCGCACAACCAGGCGCTTTCAATTCAGCCTTGCTTTGAAACCTGCTTGCAGCAATGACCTGGGGCGCAAAGGTAAAAGACAGCCTCTGTCAGACACGGCTGATGAATGTGATGAACAAGGCGGCGCTTTCGGCGCGCTCCCGCACGCCATACATATTCAAAAACAGGAGCAAATCCAATAGGCAAGAAATACCATTCTGCGCATGTTCTACTAGGACCTCATGCTATGGATAAAGGAGCGAAATAAAAGGGCAGGATGCGGGCATGGAATGCAGGTATGCAAAGGCTTGCGCGCCTGCCGCCTGCGCCCAGGCCTTTGCAGGCGGCTTTCTCCGCACCCGGCCAGGCTGGGGGCCGGCTTGCAGCAAGGCGTGCGCGGGCGGCAGACAATGCTCCGCCGCGCGTGGCGCGAAGCTTTTTGTGGCACTACCTCAGAGGAAAAACACATGACCCGGCCTGATTCTTTGCTTGATTCTTCTTTTGACCTGTTCGTCATCGGCGGCGGCTCCGGCGGCGTGCGCGCGGCCCGCATGGCGGCGCAGCGCGGCGCACGCGTGGCGCTGGCCGAAGGCAGCCGCATGGGCGGCACTTGCGTGAACGTAGGCTGCATTCCGAAAAAGCTCTACAGCTACGCCGCCGGCTACGCCGAAGCGTTTGAAGAGGCGCGCGGCTTTGGCTGGCGCTGGCCGCAAGCAGCCGCGCCGCAGCTGGACTGGGCCGCGCTCAAAAGCGCCCGCGCGCAGGAAATTGCGCGCCTGAACGGCGTGTATGAAGGTTTGATGGCACAGGCGGGCGTTGCCGTGCTGCGCGGCCAGGCCAGCCTGCTGGGGCCGCAAGCGGGCGGCTTGCAGGGCGTGCAAGTCAGGGCCGCTGACGGGCGGCAGACGGCCCATGCCGCCCGCCACGTGCTGATTGCCACTGGCGGCATGCCGCGCCGCGCCAGCGTGCCGGGCGGCGAGTTGGCCATCACGTCAGACGAAATGTTTGACCTGCCCGCCTTCCCGCGCCGCCTGCTGGTGGTGGGCGGCGGCTACATCGGCTGCGAGATGGCCAGCATCTTTCACGGGCTGGGCGCTGATGTCACGCTGGTTTACCGGGGCGAGCAAGTGCTGCGCGGCTTTGACGACGAAGTGCGCGCCTTCGTGGCCGGGCAAATGCAGCAGGCGGGCGTGCGCGTGCTCACGCGCTGCGATGTGCGGCGCATCAGCGCCGGTGCGGATGGCGCGCGGCAAGTGGAGCTGACCGATGGGCAGATCATCACCGCAGACGCCGTGCTCTACGCCACGGGCCGCGAGCCGAACACGCGCGGCCTGAACCTGGCCGCCGCCGGCGTGGCGGTGGATGCGGGCGGCCACATCGAAGTGGATGAGCACTTCGCCACGCGCGCGCCGGGCATTTACGCCATTGGCGACGTGGTGGGCCGCATGGCGCTGACCCCCGTGGCGCTGGCAGAGGGCATGGCGCTGGCCGATCACCTGTTTGGCCCCGCACCGGGGCAGCCTGCGCGCCAGATGAACTACCGCAACATTCCCACGGCGGTGTTCACGCACCCGCCCATCGGCACGGTGGGCCTGACTGAAGAGCAGGCGCGCGCGGCGGGCCGTCCCATCCGCGTGTACCGCAGCGATTTCAGGCCGCTGCGCCACACGCTCTCGGGCAGCGGCGAACGCGCGCTGGTCAAGCTCATCGTCGATGACGCCAGCGACCGCGTGATCGGCCTGCACATGGCCGGGCCTGACGCGCCCGAAATCACCCAGGGCTTTGCCGTGGCCCTGCAATGCGGCGCCACCAAGGCGCAGTTCGACGCCACCATCGGCATTCACCCCACGCTGGCCGAAGAGTTCGTGACGCTGCGGCAAGTGGCGCGCAACTGAACCAGGCAGGCGAAAGAATGGCAAAGACGCCAAAAGGCCAGCTGATTGACTGATGACGGCCCAAAAAGTCAGTCGCCGCTTGTTTGCCCAGCGGGTTCTTCAACAAACAAAGAGCCGTTTCCGTTTCATCAGAAAGCGGATTCAAGGCGCGGCGCCCTGACCTGGCAGGCCCATTGCCTATCAGCTTCCTGCCGCCTTCCCACTTTCCGTGGCTTCTCCCGGAAAGCGGGCCAGCGGGCGGGCCGGGAAGATGCGCAGTAGGCCGGTGCCGCCAACGGAGAACGCCTTGCGGTCCGGCTCCGGCCTGCCGCCCCCCTGCCGCCCCCTTATGGCAGGCCATCAGCAGGGCCTGGAGCGGCCAGAAAACTTCTGGAAGAGGACAAGTCAATTGAAGGATGAACCCCGCTTCCCGCAGCATCAGGCAAGGGGGCATTCAGGTCTGGCCGGCGGCCTGTAACTGGAGACGGAAACGCGTTGGGTCCGGGGCCATGTCCGGCTTGCGTTTCGTGTTCACGCACGGCTTTGAACAGGCTCTCATCACGCCCGGGCGCGAGGGTTTTCAAAAAGCGCCTGGCGCTGGCATTTGTGGAGCCGGCGCTCCTGCCGGGGCCTCTTTCGTCTTCCGGCCTGCGCCCCAGCGGCCATCAGGGCATGCCGCTTTGGCATTTCAAAAATATTTCGCTCCTCGATTCATAGCATGAGGTCTTAGTGGAACGGGCGCTGGTGCCGCTTTTCATGCGTCTGAATCAGCTTCTGTTTTTGTAGTGATGCCGCCCGCTCTGCTTTCTTTCCAGGCTCGCCGGTTTCAAAGTGGCGGGCCTGGGCTTTGGATGCGGCTGATGCCGGAAAATCGCCGCCCATGTCTGCCTCTGCTTCTTTTGCCCTTGTGCTGGCCTCTACTTCGCGCTACCGGCGCGAGCTGCTGGCGCGGCTGGCGCTGCCGTTTGAGACGGCCGCGCCTGATGTGGATGAAACCCCGCGCGCGGGCGAGGCCCCGCGCGAGCTGGCCTTGCGGCTGGCGCTGGAGAAAGCGCAGGCGGTGGCAGCGCGCAAGCCGCAGGCCATCGTGATCGGCTCTGACCAGGTGGCTGATTTGCATGGCCAGCCGCTGGGCAAGCCCGGCACGCACGAGCGCGCCGCCGCGCAGCTGGCCCGCATGAGCGGGCAAACCGTGCTGTTTCACACCGCCGTGGCCGTGGTGCAGGCCAGCCGGGGCTTCGCGCAAAGCAGCCTGGCCACTGTCACGGTGCGTTTTCGCACGCTGGATGCCGCCACGATCGAGCGCTACTTGCTTGCCGAGCAGCCTTACGACTGCGCGGGCAGCGCCAAGAGCGAAGGGCTGGGCATTGCCCTGCTGCAAGCCATTGAAAGCGACGACCCCACGGCGCTCATTGGCCTGCCGCTGATTCGCACCGCGCAACTTTTGCGCGCCGCCGGGCTGACGCTGCCGTAAAGCCCAAGAGCAACGCGCCATGAGCCATTCCGCCCCGCCCGCCAGCACTCCGTCCGCTGGCACGCTGTTTTTGATGCCCGCGCCGCTGGACTTTGGCTGCGAGCCGCCCGCGCCGCTGGAAGCGGCCTTGCCGCGCCTGGCGATTGAGACCGCCGCGCGCCTGGCTTTCTGGGTGAGCGAAAACGCCCGCTCCACCCGCGCCTTTCTCAAGCGCGTGAACGCCATCGCGCCGCTGGCGCAGCCCTTGCAGGCCGTGCAAATTGCCGAACTGCCGCGCGCCGCCCACAAGCAGGGCGACCACGCAGGCGGCGGCGGTGCGCGGTTTGACGCGCGCGCCCTGCTGGCCCCCGCGCTGGCCGGGCATGACATGGCCCTGATCAGCGAAGCAGGCCTGCCCGCCGTGGCCGACCCTGGCAGCTCCGTCGTGCGTGCTGCGCATGAAGCGGGCGTGCCCGTGCAGCCGCTGGCCGGCCCCAGCTCGCTGCTGCTGGCGCTGGCCGCCAGCGGGCTGAATGGGCAGAGCTTTGCCTTCAACGGCTACCTGCCACAGGAAGCGGCGGCGCGCGCGCGGCGCATTCGCGAGCTGGAGGCGCTGGCGCTCAAAACGGGGCAGACCCAGCTTTTCATTGAAACGCCCTACCGCAACGCCGCCTTGCTGCACGCGCTGGCGCACACCTTGCAGCCCGCCACGCGCCTGAGCGTGAGCCAGGGGCTGACGCTGCCTGCAGCCCGCTGCCGCACGCTGCCCGCCAGCGCCTGGCGCCAGCTGGGTGCAGACGCTGCGCCAGGGCGCGAGCCGGCCATCTTCGCCATCGGCCTTTGAGAAAAGCCCGCGCGCCATGAACGACCGCCAACTGCTGCGCTACGCCCGCCATCTGCTGCTGGACGAAATCGGCTTCGAGGGCCAGCAAAAGCTGCTGGACGCGCATGCGCTGGTGCTGGGCGCGGGCGGCCTGGGTTCGCCCGTGGCACTGTATCTGGCCAGCGCGGGCGTGGGCCGCATCACGCTGGTGGATGACGATGTGGTGGACCTGGGCAACCTCCAGCGCCAAATCCTGCACACCGAAGCGCGCGTGGGCCAGCCCAAGGTGGCCTCCGCCCAGGCCGCGCTGGCCGCGCTCAACCCCGAAGTGCAGGTGCATGCCGTGCCCCGCCGCGCCGACGAGGCCCTGCTGCGCGAGCTGGCCGCGCAGGCCAGCGTGGCCGTGGATTGCAGCGACAACTTCGCCACGCGCCACGCCCTCAACCGCGCCTGCGTGGCGCAGCGCGTGCCGCTGGTGGCGGGCGCGGCCATTGGCTTTGATGGGCAGGTTTCAGTGCACGATTTGCGCCAGCCCGGCGCGCCCTGCTATGCGTGCCTGTACCCGCCCACGCAGGCCGTGCCCGAGCGCCGCTGCGCCACCACGGGCGTGTTCGCGCCGCTGGTGGGCATCGTCGGCAGCATTCAGGCGGCTGAAGCCCTCAAGCTGCTGACCGGCGCTGGCCAGAGCCTGGCAGGCCGCCTGCTCATGGTCGATGCCCGCGCCATGCGCTTTACCGAGCTGAGCCTGCCGCGCCACGCGCATTGCGAGGTGTGCAGCGCAGCAGCGGCATGAGAGGCTGTTCCGAGCCGCTTCAGAAGCGCTGATTTTTGCTCCTTGTTTCATAGCATGACGTCCTAGTGGAATCAGCGCAGATGCCAATATTGGCTCCCTTGTATTTGCTTCTGTTTTTGACTCCCTTCGCGCAGACTGGCCAGGATCGCTGCGCTGCCGCCTTGGTTTTCCAGCCGCTTCCAGACTTTCGCGCGCCATCAATAAAGGGAGCGAATAGGAGGGGGCATAAAACCCGTCTTGCGCTGTTTCCACTAGGACGTCATGCTATCAATAAAGAAGCGAAAAAAGCCGTGGATTCAGGCCCTGCCATTCGCCGCCAGCGCCCTGTCTGTCTCCGTTCACTGCTCCCGGCAGGCAAGGCATGAATCCGTGGAGCGCCTGACCAGACCGTCCGGCCCAAAACAGGGGCTGCTGGCATACTCGCCCGCTTTCCCCCACGCGTTTTGAAAGCCCGGATTCATGGTTGAGTCTTTTACTTATGAGCAGCTGATCGCCTCTGGAGAAGGGCGGCTGTTCACGCCCGAAAGCGGCCGCTTGCCGCTGCCGCCCATGCTGATGTTTGACCGCATCACGCACATTGACGACGACGGCGGCGCGCACGGCCTGGGGTGCATTCGCGCGGAGCTGGATATCAAACCCGATTTGTGGTTTTTCGCCTGCCACTTCCAGGGCGACCCCGTGATGCCCGGCTGCCTGGGGCTGGATGCCATGTGGCAACTCATCGGCTTTTACCTGACCTGGCTGAAACTGCCGGGGCGCGGGCGCGCGCTGGGCGCGGGCGAAGTCAAGTTCACCGGCGAAGTCGGCCCCGGCGTGAAGCAGGTGGTGTATGAAATCGACATCAAGCGCGTGATCAAGCGCAAGCTGGTCATGGCCATTGGCGACGCGCGCCTGCTGGCCGACGGCAACGAGATTTACACGGCCAGCGATTTGCGCGTGGGCCTGTTCCAGCGCGGTCAGGCCGCAGAACAGGGGTAAGACACATGAGCGCCAGGCAACGGGTCGTCATCACGGGCGCGGGCATCGTCTCGTGCATAGGCAACGACGAGGCCAGCGTGGTGGCTTCGCTGCGCGAAGGGCGCAGCGGCATCAGCGCCATGCCCCTGTTTGCCGAAATGGGCCTGCGCAGCCAGGTGGCCGGGCAGCCGCGCATTGACCTGGACGCGCGCATCGACCGCAAATTGCGCCGCTTCATGGGCGATGCCGCCGCCTATGCCTATGTCTCGCTGCAAGACGCCATCGCGCAGGCGGGGCTGACGCCCGCGCAAATTTCGCACCCGCGCACGGGCCTCATCATGGGTTCGGGCGGCGGCTCGCCCACCCACCAGATTGAGGCTGCCGACATCCTGCGCAGCAAAGGCATCCGCCGCGTGGGGCCGTATCAGGTCACGCGCTGCATGGGTTCCACCGTTTCGGCCAACCTGTCCACGGCCTTCGGCATCAAGGGCATCAACTACAGCATCACCTCCGCATGCAGCACCTCGGCGCACTGCGTGGGCGCGGCCGCCCAGCAAATTGCCTGGGGCATGCAAGACGTGATGTTTGCCGGCGGCGGCGAAGAGCTGGGCTGGGGCCTGGCCACGCTGTTTGACGCCATGGGCGCGATGTCGCACAGCTTCAACGCCACGCCCGAAAGCGCCTCACGCCCTTACGACGCGGCGCGCGACGGCTTCGTCATCGCTGGCGGCGGCGGCGCGCTGGTGCTGGAGAGCCTGGCGCACGCCAAGGCGCGCGGCGCGCACATCCTGGCCGAGATCGTGGGCTTTGGCCTTTCTTCGGATGGCCAGGACATGGTCGCGCCTTCTGGTGAAGGCGCCATGCGCTGCATGCGGCAGGCCATTGAAAGTGTGGAAGGCCCCATCGACTACATCAACACCCACGGCACTTCCACCCCCGTGGGCGATGTGCCCGAGCTGCACGCCCTGCGCGCCGTGTTCAGCCCCGACGGCAGCGGCGCAGGCGTGCCGCCTTTTTCATCCACCAAATCGCTCACCGGCCATTCGCAAGGCGCCACGGGCGTGCAGGAAGCCATCTACTGCCTCTACATGCTCAAGCACGGCTTCATCGCCGGCAATATCAACGTGGAAAACCCCGATCCTGCCGCGCACGGGCTGCCGCTGGTTACGGCCTCGCGCCCGGCCAGCCTGCGCACCGTGCTGTCCAACAGCTTTGGCTTCGGCGGCACCAATGCCACGCTGGTTTTGCGCCAGTTTGAGTGAATTCCAGAGAAACGCCAAAAACACGTTATACTCGCCGCTTCACCAAAACGCGGGAATAGCTCAGTTGGTAGAGCGCAACCTTGCCAAGGTTGAGGTCGCGAGTT
>ERZ773070.230-NODE-230-length-42583-cov-14.616817_pt1 | contig 42583 bp, 46 predicted proteins | sample MGYA00580618_ERZ773070 | MGnify/ENA primary metagenome ERZ773070 (study PRJEB29015, sample SAMEA2738023) | human oral metagenome | biome: human oral; feature: human-associated habitat; material: dental | place: China | collected 2019 ...
CCCGCTCCATTTCCTCAGCCGGAATATCCGCCTCAGAAACATACTTCGGACTCATAGCTGCAATTTGCATAGCGATTTCGTGCGCCAACATCTTGAAATCATCCAGCCGCGCCACAAAATCAGTCTCGCAGTTCACCTCGACGATCACGCCAATTCGACCCGAGTGCACATAGCTTTCGATCAATCCTTCACGCGCCTCGCGGTCGCTCTTTTTCTCGGCCTTGGTCAAGCCCTTCTTGCGCATTTCCTCTAGCGCCTTGTCAAAATCACCATCAGCCTCGATCAGCGCTTTCTTTGCATCAGTCAGCCCCACGCCAGTTAACTCGCGCAGTTTTTTAATGTCATCAACAGAAACGCCCATCCTATTTCTCCTCTTTTTTCACTGGTTTTTCTTCAGTCTTCACACTACCCGCGCCCTCAGCTACAGCCGCTGCAAAGTAGTCAAGTAGCTGTTGAATGCTCTTGATCGCATCGTCATTGCCTGGAATGACGTAGTCGATACCCGTTGGATTGACATTGGTATCAACCACGGCAAACACCGGTATTCCCAAAGTCTCCGCCTCGCACACTGCGTTTGCATCAGTCAGGGCGTCAACCACGACCACGGCGCCCGGCTTGCCCATTAGATTCTTGATGCCGCCGTACTTGAAGTTTAGGTTGTCAATTTCCTCCTGGAAACGCTGCACTTCCAGCTTGTTGTAGCGCTTTTCGAGGTCGCCTGATGCCATACGCTTCTCGAGATTCTTCAGCTTTTTAATTTGCTGGGCAATCGTTGCTCCGTTGGTCAGCATGCCACCGATCCAGCGCTCAACCACATACGGCTGGTTGATGCTCTCGGCCGCTTGACGCACCACATCTTTGGCTTGCTTTTTCGTACCGACGAACAGCACCTTTTTACCGCTAGCGGCAATTCTCGTCAGCTCCGGCAGCGCTTTCTCCAGCGCCTCAGCTGTCTTTGCCAAGTCAATGATATGGCTATCCTGGCGTTTTGAATGGATATACGGCGCCATTTTCGGGTGCCAGCGGCTGGTTTTGTGTCCGAAATGAACACCAGCCTCAAACAAAGCTTTCATGTCTACTGTTACAGACATTAGATTACTCCTTTTCCTCGCCCGCCGCTTTTGGAGCTACGACGAGCTGTGTCGTTATGTTTAGTTACTTAGACATTTTAGCACGAGCCGCCGCCAAAAGCAATCAGCTACTGAGCAGAGCGAGACGCTATAAACTTGTCTAACTCCTGCTCAAGCTCGAAGACCTCATCGCTTGAAGAAGGGAGCTTTTGAACAATAAGTTGATCCTGTCCTGGTTTTACAACTTGCATCTCGACAGATTGACCATTCTCCTCTGTCGAATCTTTACGGCACAGCTCCGACTGAACGACATCGCCACTTGTTTGAGCAATCTCAAAATAGTTAATCGCGCCGCCACCCACAAAAGCACCATACGCACAGTTTTCTCCCCACGCTAAGTCTTTTGCCGTCATATCCGGCACCGGCTCATCAATAAGGTGAGCCGACAGCTTAAACAATAAAATCGAACCAACCTTTGCCCCGTCTCGTCCAACAGAGCCAGGCCCATAAGCATCAAGTGCTACAACTGAAGTATTTACTTCCATTGGCACGACAAGAGAGTTGTCGACGACACGTTCGTGGGGATTAAACAGCTTTACCTTCACAGTATCGCAAGAACCAGAAGCGAAGTTCACTTCAAAAACCTTGCTAAGTGCCCAGCTAAGGCGCGACAATGTGTTCTCAGATAGAAAACCTATAGTATTTGCCTCATTACGGTCGGGGTAATTTAGTATTTCACCAACAGCCTGCGCCTTCTCTTTTTCCTCATTGCGCCGAAACGCTTCCTCTGCCAACCGGTTGAGATTATGCCCACCCCAAATATTTGGCTGCCTTTCCTTATCCATGTCGTGTAACTCCTTGGTTTTTAGCTATCGGAGTCAACTATACTCTCTCTCTCTTGATTTGTCAAGTACATAACAATATTTTTTAATAATTTACAAGCATAATTGTTGAACGGCCCTTGCCGAACGGCGAGTATAGCTCCAGTATGCAGCTGCACTAGTGGTGATATTTGCAATACCCATACTTTTTTGCTAAAATACCAAGGTTATGAAAAGCAGTATTCACCCACAGAACTATCGCCCGGTCGTATTTAGCGACGATCAAGCGGGCTTCGCGTTCTTGACTCAGTCAACGGCGCAAACCACAGACACCATCGTCTGGGAAGATGGCAAAACTTATCCACTCGTCAAGGTGCACATCTCTAGTGCCTCGCACCCATTCTTCACCGGCGAAGAAAAGATCATCGACACCGAGGGTCGCGTTGACCGGTTCAAGGCACGCCAAGCAGCCGCCCAGGCTCGCAAGGCAGCCCTAGCCAACAAAGCCAAGAAAGCTGCCGCCAAAAAAGCCACCAAGGCAACAGACGATGACGCAGACGACACAAAGAAGAAAGCGGCTACGCCTAAGGCAAAAACTAAGAAGGTTAAGAAATAGCCCCAACTTATCAATATTTTTGACATTAACGTAATAGCTCCGTCGAGGCGGAGCTATTACGATGAGACTACATTGAATTTTACACTAACCCTTACTAGGTGCTTCGGGTTTGGTATCAAAATGCTCCATCATGCACTCGAGTCTCCGTAGATACGCCAGCTCTCCCACATCCCTCCGATACAACGTACCTGGTTGCCGCACGCCATTTTCATCAGTATCAACACATTCGACGGTACCATCGGGCAAAATCCATCGTATCTTACCGTCAGTTTTTATCACCTCATAATCACCGGTATACCTGCGACCATTCTTTTCCCTTTTTAGGTGATTTGTGAGTTCAACTTCCTTTATCAAGCCCGTCGTAGGATCATAAGCGGTTGAGGTGCGAACGCGCCGAGCATCATGATCCGTACCCCCAACGCTACGCTCCTCAACCATACCGATAATCGGTCCACCGTTGGGTCCCCTAGCAATAAAATCACCGTAACACGAAACCTGATTCACTGTCATCTCTTCAGCTAGAGACGGAAGGTCGTACATCATTGGTAGCCACTTCTCTGTCGAGGTACCACCCTCCTTGTCTGACATGTACTCACCGGCCTTTTCAAACATCTTAGCAATGAACTCAGGAGACCCCACCTTTGTCTCCGGGAGACCTGAGCCATTTTTTAGTTCTGCTATGCGCGGCTCGTCAAGGGCTAAACTCGCTAACTTCCTTTCTGTCTGCCGGCGTGCATGTTCAGCATTTTCTTCTTGTGCCATCTCCCAGGCCTTCTCGACATTACGAACCCGCCCAAAGTTTGTCCCGAAAGCTTCGTTGACCATACGTCGTGTTGCTTGTAATAATTTGCCCATACTTTTTATTTTCCTTCTCTTTGCTACTGCAATATGTAATGTATTTAATAGTCTACACTTTACTTTATTTTTCTTTATTTGTCAAGTATCCCTACGCCATTATCAGTATTTTACTAGTAGGCCCGCCACCCCCACCAATATGCTATAATAATCCATATGACAAAAATCTCTCTCGACCTCGAGGCGTTGAAGGCGGAGCGGGCGGTGCTGGGTGATTTTTTGGCGCGTCCCGACGCGTATGGCTCGCCGGATTTCACAAGTAAAAATAAGCGGTTCTCAGAACTGGAGACGCTTATTGCCAAGGGCGACGAGCGAGCGGCATTAGAACAAAATCTGCGTGATGCCAGAGAGCTAGCACAGGATGGCGGCGAATTGGCAGAATTAGCAAAAGCCGAAATCACTGAAACTGAAGCGCGGCTGTCAGAGCTGGAGGAAGAATTATTTATCCTATTGACACCCAAAGATCCGAACGACGAGAAAAACATCATCATAGAAATCCGGGCTGGTGCTGGCGGTGACGAAGCCTCGCTGTTTGCAGCGGAACTGTACCGTATGTACCTGCGCTGGTGCGAAGCAAATGGCTACAAAACTGAGCTCATCAGTGAATCTGCCAACGACTCCGGCGGGTACAAAGAAGTCATTTTCATGGTCAAGGGCGACGCGCCATACGCCAAATTGAAATTTGAAGGCGGCGTCCACCGCGTCCAGCGTGTGCCAGTCACCGAAAGCCAAGGCCGCATCCACACCTCCACCGTCACCGTGGCGGTACTGCCAGAGGCCGAGGAAGCCGACGTTGAAATTAATCCAAGCGACCTACGCGTTGACATCTACCGCTCCAGCGGCCATGGCGGCCAAAGCGTCAACACCACCGACTCGGCGGTGCGCATCACTCACCTACCAACTGGTATCGTCGTCACTAACCAAGACGAGAAATCACAGATTAAGAACCGCGAAAAAGCCATGAGCGTGCTGCGCTCGCGGCTGCTGCAAATGAAAATTGACGAAGAAAACGCCAAATTAAGCGCTGAACGGCGTTCGCTAGTCGGCACTGGCGACCGCTCCGAAAAAATCCGCACCTACAACTTCCCACAGGACCGCATCACCGACCACCGCATTCATTATAGCCGCAGCAATATCCCCGCTGCGATGAACGGGGATATTGACGATTTGATTGAACAATTACAGCGGTATGAGCGGGAGTTGAAGGCGAAGAACACTACCTAGCATGACCCGCCTACCCGTTAATTATTGATTGTCATCTGCACGGCGTAATAGGGCAATTCTTGCGAGTATCTGCCGTTCCCGCTCAGGGTACATTATTCCCTCGGCATCTTCTCTATCATGAATCTCTTTCAATTCCGCTATAATCTCTTCCCGTACCTGCTGAGAAGCGTAGTAGGGTAGTTCAGGCAGACCAGCAGCAGCATGATCTTTGCTGTCTGATTCTTTCACTAGGCGGGCCCTACGCCTCGCGTCCAACTCGGGACCATCAAACCCAGGAGGGGCTGAGATGGGGAGCTCAGTAAAGCCTGTATCTACTCCTTCGAGATACTTCTCTCCTTTTTCAAAGAAAAGATCCTGTTTAAGCTCAAAATCATTTGGGTCGTCAGTAAGATAGAGACTACTGTCATAGCCATTATAGTAGTCAGGATTATAATGTGCCACGTGTTCACATCCTTTCGTTTAAAAATATAATTTGTTGCACGAATCGTATATTACTCTCTCTCTCTCGTGATTTGTCAATACTTTATACAACTTTATAGCTATTTTACAACCATAATCACTTTACTCATTCCTGGACCTGTGGTATAATTAACAACATGAATATAGCGACCTGGCTAAAGAGCGCCGCTAAACAGTTAAAGGCTATCGGTATCGCGTCAGCGCGACTTGATGCGGAGTTGATACTAGCTAACACCCTGAGAAAAAATCGGACATACCTGCATGCGCATTTGGATGAGGAGATTGACCCGCGGCGGGTTGATATCGCCAATGCTAGGTTGAGCCTGCGCCTTGATCGAGTACCGCTGGCGTATATTTTGGGCTATAAGGAATTTTACGGTCGGAAATTTATTGTTTCGCCGGCTGTCCTCGTGCCGCGGCCGGAGTCGGAGGAGATGATTGCCTTGTTCCTGGCGCTGACAGCCAGCGAGATTGCACCAAAGACGTTAATTGACATTGGCACTGGTTCGGGCTGCCTCGGCATTACAGCGGCGTTAGAACGGCCGTCCCTGCGGGTTATTCTATCTGACATTAGTCCACGAGCCATAAAAATCGCCGAGAAAAACGCGGGCAATTTGCATGCACAGGTGACATTGCAGCAACAGTCACTCCTTTCTGGGCAGATTGAGCCGGTGGATTATATCTTTGCTAATTTGCCGTATGTTGACCGAGACTGGGATGTTTCGCCAGAACTGCGTCACGAACCCGCCGAAGCGTTATTCGCAGCGGATAATGGACTGAGGTTGATTGAGACACTGATTGAGCAAGCGCCGCGCCGCTTGACGGCAGATGGTCTGCTCTTTTTGGAGGCTGATCCGAGGCAGCACCGGGCAATTCTCCATCAAGCAAGGCATCACGGCTTTCACGAGGTAGAGACACGCGGCTTTATCATCGTCCTACGCCTTGTAGGCGCCAAGCGTTAGCTTGACCTTCCGTTCCTCGCCGTCACGCAGGATAGTCAGTTCTACTGTCTCGCCCGGCAAGAACTCAGAGATGAGACTGCCGAGACCGCCCTGCTCGCCGATCAGCTTGTCATTTACTTTAGTAATGATATCGCCGTCCTTGATGCCTGCTTTATCTGCCGGCCCGCCAGCGACGACCGCCGATTTGCGACGCGAGCCGCCGACATATGCACCGCTTTTGACTGGTAATTTATACTCGGCACGAACCTCGGGGGTGATGGCAACATACTGCACGCCGATATATGATTTCTGGACTTTGCCAGAACCAAGCACACTGCGTACCAACCCCTTGGTGGCGGCAATCGGAATTGCAAAACCCACACTCTGCGCATCCGAGACGATCGCTGTGTTGATACCAATAACTTGGCCCGACATATTGAGGAGCGGCCCGCCAGAGTTGCCCGGATTGATCGCAGCATCAGTCTGGAGTAGATCAGTCAGGCTCTCGGCTTCGTCGCTATATTCACTAGTAGAGGCCTGAACTGGTCGGCCCTTCCCCGAGATAATGCCCGTTGTGACGGTGTTCTGGTAGCGACCCAGTGAATTACCGATAGCAATTACTTTCTGACCAACATGCACAGTGCTTGAGTCACCCAGCGTGGCTGCCGGCAGGTCATTCACACCATTGATCTTGAGAAACGCCACATCGTTGAGTGGATCAACGCCAGCAAGCTTGACATCCGTATACTGCGTACCGTCACTACCCATAATCTCGATGGTTTCAGCGTCCTTGACGACATGTTTATTCGTCAAAATATAACCGTCTTTACTGATGATGATCCCTGTACCAGCACCTTGCTGCACTGTCGCACGCGACAATGTCCGGCCATTCTTAGTGGTTACGATCGAAACCACGCTCTTAGACACACGCTGCACAACTTCTCTGATATCTGCTTCGTCGCGCGACATGACGAGGTTGCCGTCAGGAGTAGACTGGATGGACTGTTTATTAAACTGCGTCGTTAGCCACAAACCCAGCACTGCCGAGCCAACCATCAGCCATAGCATCGTGATGACACAAGCACTAATCAACGCTAGCTTCCTGCGACGCGGCACACCCGGTCGAGATTGGAGTTGCTGAGCTGAACGAGATTCTTGCTCCATTATAGTGTCACCGAGTTAAAGAATAGTAAAATGGTCAGGATAAGCGCCGACGCCAAGATAGCCGGGCCGGCAACTTCAGCAATAACAATCGTCTTATGCTTATGCCAAGAAGTATAAATACGTTCGGCTACGAATGATAGCAGCGTAAAGATAATCGTCACCTGCGGTAGTTGCAGCGCATTCACCCCAAGCAGCGCATAGCCAAACGTCCAGTAATGCGCCAGCCAGCCAATCTCCGCAAATACCAGCCCCCAGGCTAGACTGAGTACAGTAATCTGCTCCTCACGAAACGTCGATAGGAAATGCCGAGCCGTGCCATACCCAATAATTAGCGCACTCAACACAACCACCGCGGCTGGCCATTCGTGTGACACTGCAAACAGTGCTGCCGTGCCGATAAATACCGCGAGACCCGCCTGTAATGTCATCTGCCAGCGCTTTGATAGCGGCTTGATAGCGACAAGCCATATCGCATAAAATACCGCTAGCGCAATTCGTAGCACCAGCGTCGCCTGCGGCGCATACATCAGCGCCACCACACCGAGACCAACCACCACGTCAACCAGGCTTCCTTGAATATTCGTTAGCCAAAACTTAGGGCGCACCGACAATGTCCGCCACTTGCTTAAGAGTACCAGCACAATCGCCGCCAACGGATAATGAATCTCCTGCGACATCCAGAACAAGACTGCCACCATCCCTAAATTGAGTGCATAATAAGCGATATTACTGAGAAGCGACCGTCGCCTGGCTGTTTTTTTCAGAAACTCCATTGCCACCCTATTATACCAAATTACGGCCCGATTATCACTACGAAGTCAGCCTCAGCTGGCAGGTTAAATGGCGGTTTGCCTTCGGTTAATGTTACACCATACAGTTCTTTAATCTTGTTGGCAGAAGCCTGCTTGGACTTGCCTGACTCCAGCTGATAAACCCTGTACTTTTCGGTAATTTTCTGTGGTGAATTGCCAACGCTCACCACGTTGAGTGATGCCGCCTTTAGGCGATCAGCTTCGGATTTGGCGGCTCCGACCACGCCACTGCCATTGAGCACCAGGACGCGCGCTTTTTCCTTGGCGAGTGCATCACCGTATATTTCCACCTTGATGAATGATCGGATTTGCGAGTAGTCGAATTGGCCAGCCGTTGGCACGACGACACTGGAAGTGCCAACCCTACTCGTACCGAGTAAGACATTATCCTTCTCAACAAAGCTCAGACGGTGGATATCCGTATCCTTGATCTTGGAGGCAACATCCATCACCGTACGGACTTCCTTGGCATCAACGTTAGTGCGCAGATTCTTGCCCATGGCGTCCATCAGCGCCGTCACCTTGCCAAGATCAGTCAGCGTGCCTGTCGAGGCTGCCTTGTTCTTGAGCGCCATCAGCACCAACTGTTGGTTTTTCTCGCGGTCAAAGTTCGACTTGTCCAGCCCATACGAACCGCCCAGCGCTCCACGCGCTCGCGAGAAATACAGCGCCTTGTCACCGTCCATCTCATTTGGCCCATTCTTGAAATGAATGTAATGCCCCGTCGGACAGCGCCGTTTCCGCTGCTCCGCTGACAGTCCCTTCTCCCGACACATCCAGTCGACGCTCGGGTCAAACACACCTCGTGGATCGTCGCTCTGAACATTCACCGTCACACCACCAACCGCATTAACCGCGTCCTTGATTACCTGAGCATTAACGTGTGCTACGTACTGTATATCCATATCAAAAATCTTGCCAACAAACTCGCGGCTGGCATCTATCCGCTTCTTTTCAGCCTGTTCATCATTACCCTTGGCAACACAGTCAAAATATTCGTTAATCTTGCCGGCACGACCAGAATTACAAACTCGCCCAAACTGCACGTATAAGTCGCGCGGAATACTAAACATATAGGCATCGTGCTTCTTTTGATCAACACTCAGCACCATCATTGAGTCGGTCAACGTTGCGCCCGGATGGTCTGGATCATCATCCGTCGTACCGAGGATCAGCATATTGCTCCGCCCGTGTGCATCCATTTTCAGCGGTTGATTCTGAAACAAGTCAATCAGATTACCGCTACCAAACACTCGCCCCGCATTGACCCACGCCTTGTACAGCAAAAATCCACCCACCAGAATTATCAGCGCTACGATCACTAGGATAATAATCTTTAGCTTGCGACGTTTTTTATGCGATTTCTTGCGCTTTTCACGAGGTGTTTCGGGCTTTTGGAGGTCAAGATCTTTGAGCGAATTGCTAATATCTTCGTCAATATCAGCAGTCGACGCAGTCGCGAGGCGCACCCGATCAGCTTGTGACAGTGACTGGCGCGGTAATTGGATCGGCTGCTGGCCAAGTATCTGCGGGGTAGGCTGCTCCGCCTGACGAGGATGAGCGGCTACCTGCTCCGGCGATACACCACCCAAACGAGACCGCTGAGCCCTCCGCGGTACAAATCCATCGACCGAATTCCTATTTGAAATTTTCACTGCTCCTTATTATAGCACACTTCTCTATCGATCAAGCTTTTGGTTTTCGCCGCCAAACCATGTATAATAAGGCGGATGGATGCTCACTTTCTCGATCGACACCCGCGCCTGAGGGACAGTCTGGGACTGATTATTTTTGTAATCGGGGTAATCATCGGAACAATTTTGATCAATACCTTTGTTTTTCGTAGCTTTGGCGTGCAGGGACCAAGTATGGAAAACACCATGCACACCAATGACCGCTTGATCGTTGACCGACTGTCGGTCACGATTAAACAGCTTCAAAATCAGCAGTATATCCCCCAGCGCGGCCAGATCATCGTCTTTAAAAATCCTAATTACAATCCAACCCTCGGTCACGATGAATATATCGTCAAACGGGTCATCGCTTTCGCGGGTGAGCGCGTCACCGTCAAAAACGGCGTCGTCACCGTTTATAACACCGAGCATCCAAACGGCTTTAACCCCGATACAACCGTCAATAAAAACGAACCAAAGTCACCCACCTCCGGCGATGTCGACACCAAGGTGTCCGAGGGGACAGTTTTCGTGATGGGTGATAATCGTGAGGGTAATTTTTCGTGTGACTCGCGTAACTGCATGGGCAATATTCCGCTATACGACATTGTTGGGCCGGTCATCGCCCGCATTTTCCCCTTCACACAGATCAGAGGGTTTTAAATAATCAGCCAATCAAGTCACGGATCCGCTCAAAATCCGCTTGGTCTTTGAACGGAATAATAATCTGACCAGCACCGCGCTTACTGGTGCGAACCGTGATGTCAGCACGGAGTTTTTTCGACAGGCGCGCCACCGACGAGGCGTGCGGCGAGCGGGCTGGCTTTGGAGTTGACGCGGGGCCCGACGGCTGCTGCGCTCGCTTCCAGGCGGCAATTGTCTGCTCAAGCTTGCGCACGCTCCAGCCCTGATCAATCGTTTGCTGCAATAAATCCTCCGCCACGTCATCTGGCAGCCCCACTAATGTTCGCGCCTGCCCTTCAGAAATCTTATTCTCAAACAGCGCCGTTCGCACCACGCCAGGTAATTTCAGGAGACGCAGCGTATTGCTAATGGCGCTGACCGATTTACCGCCAACGTGCTGGCCGATTTGTTCCAGCGTCATATTAAACTGGTCGCGTAGTTTCATGTAGGCCGTCGCCGTCTCCAGCGGGTTGAGGTCACGTCGCTGCAAGTTCTCAATCAGCGACACTTCTAATCGATGCTGATCGCTTAAACTGCGAATGATGCTCGGCATCTCTACTAATCCAGCCAATTGCGCTGCTCGCCAGCGCCGCTCGCCAGCCACGATCATAAACTGCGCCCCACGTGGCGTCACGACGATCGGCTGCACTACACCGTGCCGACCAATTGAATTGGCCAACTCACGCAGTGCCTCCTCATCAAAGAACCGCCGCGGCTGGTCTGGATCTGGGATAATGTCTGTGGTAGGCAGCTGGCGTAATTGCGACATTGTCGCATCTTGACCAGCCGTTGGGTCAAAGGCCTCGTCAAACAAATTTGTCGGTATCAGCGAATCAAATCCCCGCCCAAGTCCCTTTTTCATCCTTCAATCCTCTCGATAATTTCTTTGGTCAGCGCGTGGTAAGCCCGTGAACCCTTCGAGAAACGATCGTACACGCCAACCGGCACGCCATGACTTGGCGCCTCAGCGAGGCGAATGTTACGCGGAATCGTCGTCTTAAAAATCGTATCAGCAAAATGCTTTTTTATTTCATCATATACCTGACTCGACAGGGTCGTTCGCGAATCAACCATAGTGGTCACCACGCCGAGCAAGCGTAGATGCGGATTGAGCCCCTTGCGAACCAACTTCATCGTCTCCATCAACTGCCCCAGCCCCTCGAGTGCATAAAACTCTGCCTGTACTGGCAGCAAGACATACTGTGCTGCGATCAGCCCATTCACGGTCAGTAGACTCAAACTCGGCGGGCTATCGATGATCACATAATCATACCCAGCGAGACTCGCCAGCGCCTGGCGCAGCCGCACAAACCGCCCCTCGGCTTGGGCCAGTTCAACCTCGGTATTTGCTAGGTGCGGCGTGGCCGGTGCGATCGATAGATTCTTGATGTCAGTTTGAATAATTATATTATTCAAGGCCGTCTGACCAGTTACCACCTCGGTCATCGTTGCGCCCAGTTCTTGCTTATCAATACCGAGACCGCTGGTGGCATTTCCCTGCGGATCAAAGTCAACGATCAGCGTCCGCTTACCGGCTTTTGCCAAAAAATACGCCACATTGATTGAAGTCGTCGTCTTGCCGACGCCGCCCTTTTGATTTGTCACCGCAATAATCTTCGTCATCGATACCCCTTCTGCTTACCTCATTGTACCATAGTTTCGGCCATAAAAATACCGCCCTTATCACGGGGCGGTATGCTAATTCATCGGTTATTTGATCGAGGTAATCTCAATCTTGGTGTACTTCTGGCGATGACCAGTTTCTTTGTGGACACGTTTCTTGCTCTTGTAGCGGATAACGCGGATCTTGTCGCCCTTGACTTCTGCTTCAGCGACCTTTGCCTTCACTACCACACCTTTGACGGTTGGCGTGCCAACTTTTGTTTTATCACCATCAATCACTAAAAGTGCGTCGAGAGTGAGTTCTTTTGTGCCTTCAGGGAGGAGATCCACCAAGAGGGACTCTTTTTCGCCGACAATGTATTGCTTGCCAGAGATTTTTACGACTGCTTTCATTTCGTTCCTTAACAATTAGTTTTCAATCTGTTTCATTGTACCAGAGATGCTGCGATAAATCAAACCCGCCAGATCACCGGTCCGAACCAATTCTCTCCAGGAAACACCGTTCGATCACAGCAAACCATTTGTCGTTTGTACACATCCTCGCCCGCTATAGCCTGCGTCACCACGACCGTTCTGTCATCCCCCTTGCGAGCAATGTCCATAAGCCCCTGCGCCAAGCCGCTAACCGTTTGCGGAGAAAACCTAGATTCCGGTATGCGCTTTTCCAGTTCAAAGCGCGTCACCCGGTCAGTCCCAAAATCACCGGTAATTCCGTCTGTACAGCAAACTATCATGTCTCCCCGCCCAACCTCAACGGAGCCATACTGATGCTTTCTATCAATCAGATCATAACCGAGAGCCTTATCCAAAACGTTACCCTCACCATCATCTCTCGTTAGCTGATACCACTTTCCATCACGTCGCAGATAGATACGGGAATCACCGATATTGGCCCATACAGCAAACGTTTTTCCATCGTGCTTCACCATTTGTGCGACGCTTGCAGTGGTTTCGCCTAAAGATGGATCTTTCCGTATGATATCAGAAATTACATTCAAACTGGCAGTAAGCTCTATACTCGCATACTCAGGAGCTTGGCTACGAATTTCCTGAGGATTGAACTTACGATACATCTCCTCTAGTAGTTTGGCTGCCTTACGGGCTGCCGCTCCGCCGCCCCTTATACTACCAATACCATCAAATACCGCCGTTATTCCATATTCAGGTAACACCAAATGTGCGTCCTCACCATGGACAGCCCGCTCCAACACATCACTTTCAAAACCACCAACTGACCGTAATCGCCCATTTGTTAATGGAACGTTCCGTATTTTCTCTGGGTGAGGAAGCTCCTGTATGGTGCCATTACGAGAGCCGGCATCTTTCACATGGATGACATCACCTTTTTTATAAAGCATCACATGACCATCTTTACACAATCGCGAGACTGTATTTAGAGGGTAGCCGTCCACCTCTTCGGGCATTCCTAAGTCCTCCCTTCCGATCCTGACCGTCTGGCTTGGCGGTAGCGAGATAGAATCTAACCGGTAAGGGGACACCAGACTGATAGCAGAATGAGGGTTATTTCCTTTCTGTACAACTCCAACAGCGACCTCTCCGAGATATAAACGAGCAATTAATTGACCATCAATAGTTTTTTCACCCATACGCTTATCCAGATTACTAACACTGCCTAGATACCCGGCATTCAAACCTGTCGGTATCTCACTACCATGGCCGTCACGAGGCACTATTCCTCTTACGGTATCAGTCTTGATAGAAAAACCATACAACTCACGCATGGATGAAATAATACCACTAAATTACTTCCTTGTCAATATGTTCATCCAGACCCTCTGCGCTGGTATTGGATGACAGGATTGTAATGCATCCAGTCCAGCCTAAACCCCTATCTATCGGCAATATTAACAACGTCAGCACGATCCCACTATGGTCGCCGCATACGCCGTACAACCCTTGCCAGTATCAACAATTGTCCACGAGAATATGCACGAAAAGGCATCACTAATACGAATCTGATATTCACCAGCTGCTACATATGAACATTACCACACTGCCCGTCTGGCTAGTCGGCGTTATGCTCAATCAGACCTCAACACGAACACGACCCCGACCGACCGCACACCACATTGTTTGCGTGCAACCAGCCCTCGACATTACCGCCGTCCAAATGCATACCTACCGCCGGCACAACCTTGACGACACCGCCGGCCCGAGCATAATTACTGACTGCATCAGTTAACTCATACTCACCACGCGGCGATATTTCAACATCAGCACAAGACTGAATAACTTTCTTGGTGAGGACGTATTTACCGATGTTGGCAAAGTGACTCGGCGCCTCTTCTGGCTTTGGCTTTTCCACGATCTCTACAAAATTACCAGCCTCGTCTATCACAATCGCCCCGTACCGACTAATGTCATCGCCCGGCACTTCCTGAGCCAGTAGGCTACATTGACCGTCTGGCGTCGCTGCCAATAGCCGCGCCACTTCGCTTGAGCCATCGGCATTATACATAAAGTCATCACCCATCAGCACCACTGCCGACTCACCATCCTCGAGATAATCAGCGGCGAGAGCGACCGGCACTGCTGAGCCATACTTACCGTAGCTCGGCTGCGTCACGAAATGGAGCTTGGCATCAATTGGCGCCACTAGAGCCAGCTTGTCATCCTTGCCCTTGCTCCGCAAATAATCATTGAGCAGGATATTACTCCGATAATAGCTCTCCAGCTGCGAACTCTGCTCGCCAACCACAAAAATCAGCTCACGCACGCCAGCCGCCAAACAATCCTGCACCACATAATCAATCAGCGGTCGATTGCCGATCGGCAACATACATTTTTCAATTGATTTGGTAATTGGCAACATCCGCGTACCCCAACCAGCGACCGGAATAATAGCTTTGGTAATCATATCTCCTCCTTACATCTTGAGTTCTTTATGTGATTTCTGCAAAATATCCATCATCTCCGCGTAGCGCATCTCGCCGGTGGAGATTTTGGCATAGAGATAAACAATATTATCTACCACCTCAATATTAACCTTAATGTCCTGATCGTACAACCAGGCCATGAAGCTTGGGTTGAGCAGCTCAAAGCTCGTCACCTGATTTTCATCGGTGGCGTATACTTGGTAGCGCTTGTTAAAGTCACCCCACTCCAGTTCTACCTTTTTATAGCCTGACGGCGCCCTAAACCGTTTCAGGAAACGTGAATCCCGACGCTCCACTAAAATCCCACCATACGACTTTGGTAAATTAACCTGCCCGATAATGTACGTAGCCGCCGAATCACCACTTGAAGTATCGGCCACATAGGTGTATAGCTGCACCAATAAATTACCCGTCCAAAACCCAATGATATGGTTGTTGATGTCAGTGCCCTTAAAGCCGCCCTTAAATAATTCACCGCGGGTCGGCAGCAGCAGTCGCCCCCAGTCCGGACTGAAGTACATGTCGTATTGTGCCGCAAACTGCCGCATAGAGGCGACAAGCTGGGCAGAATCTTCTGTTGCCTGATCAATACTATCCAGTAACCAGCCATTACCCGAGCGCACAAAGTTCCACTGCTCACCAAACTCGCCCGTATCACGATGTAGCACCGCATCACTCGCCACGTCAATCAGCTCATCATTTGCCGAGGCAACAAAACTCACACTTACTCGGTCATTCTGATCATTCACATCGTCATACGCCCGTGTGATAATCGCTTCACTGACCGCCACATTCTTCATGCGATTGACTCGCCCCATCTGTTGTAAAGCGTACAACATTAGTCCGATGTGCCGCGCATAATTCGGCGTGACGTATTGCTGAATTGATGGCAAATCCATCCGCTCCCAATCATACTGAAACCGATTAAACACCGTCGTTGCGTAATTGACAATACCCTGCTCATTCCAGGCGCTGTCCTGGGTAGCTGCTTGCTGAACGGCCTGTTTTGCAGCCTCGCTGCCTTTGCGAAAACGGCTGATCTTGTCTGTAAATGCCCCGATAATCGCACCGACCAATGCCGAGATGGCCACCAGGATAAAAATAACAACACCGCCGAGTAGGTAGAACAAGCTGGCGAGTAGGCCGGCCAAAAACCCGACCGCTATGGCGGCCATCTTTGACTGAGTGGTTTTTTTCACAAAACCACTTACCGAAATCGCAACTACCATCGGTATCCCGAAAAGGGCAACGCCACCACCACCGCCGCCAGAACTTGACCCGCCGCCACCGGCTCGCGCGAAAAAGAGTAACTGACTGAGCACTGCTAAACCATACATAGACCCATTGTACCGCGTTGCATGGCGATCGCCAAGGTCATGAGTGCCCGATCAGCGCGAGACCGAGCAAACGCTTGCCACGCATTAGTTTTGGGGTAGTAACTTTTATCCTGATGACTATTTTACAACAGCAAGAGCAATCTCGAGCCCAGCCCCTTCAACTGTCACTGTCGACTGATTGTCATACACCTCGCCAAACACCGCCAGCGTCTCAGTAGCAATCACTTCAGCATGTTCATCGATCGCTTGATGAAGTTGCTCGTCATTCGTCGTCAGCTGCAGCATAATCCGATCATCCACTTGCAATCCCACCTTCTTGCGTGCGCTTTGGACGTGGCGAATGACTTCACGCATCAGACCTTCGCGTTTGAGCTCGGGCGTCAATTGCTTGCTAATTTCGATCCAATTCTCTGGCTTGATCGTGCCCTCGGTCACGTCATAACCAGCCAGATACTCGTCTAGATTCTCAATCCAGCGAATTTCCTTAACATTTAGCTCCTCAGCCATGATCTGCTCGTAGTACTCAGCCAATTTCGCACCCGCATATGCCGCAAACTGCAGCGGTTGGCGAACCTTAATTGATGCTTGATGCTCATCTTGCTTCATACGCAAACTAAGACCATTGTTGATCAATTCACGCGTACGGGACATATCGGCTAGAACCTGCTCGTTCACCGCACCCGCTGGCAACCAATCCTTCAGATGAATCGACTCATCGTCGCCCGTCAGATTATGATACAGCTCCTCCGCCAAGAACGGCGTAAATGGCGCCAGAATATAGCTCAGACGCACCAGCACGTAATGTAGCGTGCGATAAGCATCATTCTTGTCGCCATCGTCTTCCGACTTCCAGAAGCGGCGGCGGCTGCGGCGCACGTACCAGTTGGACGCGTCGTCCAGGAATGGCAAAATCGGCTTAGTAGCGTCTTGCAAATTGTAATCATCAAGACCCTTTTCAACATCCGCCACCAATTGATGTAAGCGGCTAACAATCCAAATATCCAACGGATTAGTCAACGTACCAAGTGGATCTTTCAAATCGCCATTAAATTCCCAACCATCAACTTCCGCATACATCGTGAAGAAATCATACATATTCCAAATCATGCTGAGTTTACGCGCCACATCCATGACATCCTTATCCGCTAGTGCAAAGTTCTCGCCATTTGTCAGCGGACTAGATAGCATGAGAAAACGGAAACTATCAGCCGACGTTTTATCCATCAGCTCCATCGGATCGGTGTAGTTTTTTAGCTTCTTACTCATCTTTTTGCCATCTGCCGCGTTGATGAATCCAGTACAAATCAAATTCTTCCACGGTGACTTACCAAATAGCGCCACATTGACCGCCGTCAAACTATAAAACCAACCACGGGTCTGGTCAATCGCTTCAATGATGAAATCGGCTGGAAAACTCGCTTCAAATTTTTCTTTATTCTCAAACGGATAATGGAACTGAGCAAACGGCATTGAGCCAGACTCAAACCAGCAGTCGAGCACCTTACCGATATGCCGCATTTCCGCACCATCGCACTCAAATGTCACGTCCATCACTTGCGGCAAATGATAATCATCCAGCCTACTCCCCGTCAGCTCTTCAAATTCCGCAAAGCTACCAATCACTTTGACAACTTCCGTACCGTCATTCTTGACGCCTTTCCACACTGGAATCGGCGTCGCCCAATAGCGATCACGGCTCAAATTCCAATCTGGCGCCTGCTCTATAATATTATGGAATCGCCCCGTCCGCAGATTATCTGGCGTCCAATGAGTCTGTTCATTTGCCTCTAGCATTTCTTTTTTCTGGCTTTGAATATCCATGAACCAGCTCGGATGCGCTCGATACATCAGCTTAGTGCCACAGCGGTGACAATGCGGATACTCATGGCGAATATAGTCAATTTTCAGCGCTCGGCCTTCCTCCAGCAGCGTCTTGGCAATCTCTTTATTGACCTCCCAGATATTACGACCGAGCCATCTGCCCTCAGTATAGTTGCCATCACCATCCACCAACGACAACACTGGCACGTCATGCTTGCGGCATAGTTCATAATCGTCTTCGCCATAAGCCGGCGCAATGTGCACCAGTCCTGTACCGTCATCGGTCGTCACAAAATCAGCATACAACACTTTATGAGCGTTCGGCCCGCGATTTTCAAACAGCGGCTCAAATCGCTTGCCCACCAATTCCGAGCCTTTTATCGTTTTGACAATCGAATATTCAAGCGGCTGATGTTTTTCATCGGTCATAACTCTTTCGACAGCATCGCTTGCAATATAGAATTTCTTATCACCATACGCCACCAATGAATAATCAACATCCTGGTTGACTGCCACCACCATATTCGCTGGCAAAGTCCACGGTGTCGTCGTCCAGGCAAGCAAATATTCATCTTCGTCTTCTAATTTGAAATAGACAAACAAGCTTGGGTCGGTGTCCATCTGGTAGCTGTTTTCCATCGCCACCTCGCTTTTGGAAATTGGCGTAGCATCCTTAGTGCAATAGATTAGAATTTTCTCGCCCTCATAAATCTTACCCTCTTCATAGAGCTTCTTAAACGCCCACCAAACTGATTCCATGTAATTATTATCCATGGTTTTATAAGCACCCTTAAACTCAACCCAGCGGCCGATTCGCTCAATTGTATCTTCCCACTCAGTGCCAGTTCGCACCATAGCCGCACGGCATTCCTTTACATAATCTGAGACGCTAATCTTCGTACCGATTTCTTTTTTATTAGCAATGCCAAGTGTTTTTTCAACATAAACCTCAGCCGGCAATCCGTGACAATCCCAGCCCCAGCGGCGCTCAACTCGCTGACCCTTCATGGTATGGAAGCGACCCATCGTATCCTTAACAGTACTCACCAACAAATGCCCATGATGCGGCGTACCAGTCAAAAATGGCGGCCCGTCATAAAACACCCAGGAATTATTAGCTGGCCGATTTTCAACCGATTTGTTGAATGTATCGTCGTCCTTCCATCGCTGCACCCAGTCCTTCTCATATTCTGCCGCTCGGCGGCGAGTGCCGTGTTTGAATTTCATATTATCTCCTTTATTTAACCTTTTATATTCTTTTTAAATATCCTGTCACGCACAATCACCATTGATTTTAGTATGTTCTTTGCGCGTGCTATCATACGCTCCCCAATATCACCATAACCAATCCGTTGATTCACTTCATCGATATCCACCAAGCGATAGCCAATCACCGAGCCACCGACATCACCTGCAAATTCACCTAACTTCTCAAGCTTCGCCACTGCCCGAAATTGATGATCTATTCTACCGTCAGGATTGGTTAAAACTTGATAACCAATCGGTCTCCACTCAGCCACTCGCATATTTAGCTCTTCTTGTACTTCACGACATAATGTTTGTTCGAGGGTTTCGCCTGGCTCAGTATGCCCACCAGGTAAATTTTCCCTACCATGTGCGTAATAAACCAACGGTACCTTGCCATCAAGATCACCAATCACATAAATCTGTTGCCATGGTAAATCGGGAATCACTGTCTTGTCGTCAACATCAAACCATTCTGCTTGAATTACCTGATTCCGATAGACAAAGGAGGTTTTTAGGACTGACACCTTTAGATCTGGATCTTGTGAAATTATTTCTTGCTTCATTTTTTGCCCTTACCTTTCTTTATTAACTCGGCACAAGTTACTTGAATTAATTGGCGCATTAAATCATAATCTTCAAAATCATCAATTTTAAACATCGGCGTTTTGGCGCCACTATAAGCTAGTCCAGTCGAATAATTTTTACCCAAAATCACCTTGCCAGCTTCTGTTATTTTAATAAAAAAGGTATCGTCACAAACCAACGCAAAAAATACACCGTCGCAATAAACACCATAATCACCAAACATTTTACGACAATAAATCTCACCAGCGCCACTCGCCGTCAATTGCTCTTTGAAATATTCGATAAATGCTTGAGAACTAGCCACGGCAAGCCCCCAAATTAGTTGTTATTTTCGTTAAATCACCGTTTAATTCGATCGGCTCTAGCGCCGCTAAATCCACTGCGTAATCAAGTTCCGTTGGTAACTGATTCAAGATAAAAATCGGCTTATTTGTACCAAACGCATACATCATCTCACCCAGCGTACTCACACCAATATAATTATCAACTTGATTTTTTGGTGGATTAACTACCAAAACTGCCACCGATTGATCGATTTTTGCCAAATGCTGTTTAATTAAACGATGACGGATCGCTTTCGCACGCTCAGCATCCACCGTAAATTCCGGCTCACCAGATGCTACTGGTCGCAACACTTCAAAACCGGCCAGTTCCAATTGCTCAGCCACGCTCGTCATTACATCAATGAATTTAATCGATCCACATAACGTAATGATTCTTTTAGGCAAAACTGTGTTTTGTTGCATGCTCATCCTCTCTCCTCCATAGCCTTGCGCAACCTACCGTGTGCATTTCGCAATGGCGCGACTGTGTTGAGCTCAATTATCCGTGCCATGGTATACTCTCGTCCACTCGTCTTCGTCCGATACCATACGACGCGGTAGAGGTCGTCTTCTGATGTCTGCTCGATCAGTTGGTCAAGCGCTGCCACCGTTTCATCAAGCTTTGTCAGTACGGCACCATACGCTATATCAGCATATTGCATATAGAACTTTTGCGCTACCGCACCATAGCCAGTGGTAATAATCGTCGGCACCGTATGAGTCTGATGATATACACTACCCCACTCTAGCACCGTGGTAGCCCACCCCAGTAGATAGCTGGCTAGCTGGTGAGTATTCATCATCGTGCCTTTTATCTGCCCCGGAAGCACCAGCTCATCCGCCCAGGGAGCGGCTGCCTCGAGCAGTGGCCACAGCGCCGCACACTCGTGGCGAATGGCGTGCTGCAAGGCTGACTTGTGGGCTGGTATTGGCATGGCTATTCCTTATACAAACAAAAATCACCTCTCTTGACTTCGAGAATCCGCTGGAGGTGTTTCAAGCGGACGGTACCATCTCGATTCCAAAAGAAGTGATTCTTCGCGGGCTTTGCCGAGTTGACCGGCATCCACGCACTCTTTTAGCACTCAATTGTCACTTTGTCGCAGCGAGTCACGGCGGGGTCTAATCTCAGCTGATAAAAAGCCAATTTCTTCCCGCAGGCTTCGCGGTTGATAGCCGCTCATTTCGCGCCGGTATCGCCAAGATGATCATTCACCTGACACACGCGAAAACGCCCTACGACAATTGTAGCGCGTTTTCGTTAAAATCCCAAGGAATTATTTAACTTCCAAGCCGCCCAAAATACACTCACCCCTCAGGTGGATTGTCTTTTTGGCAGAAGACTTCGGCGCAGTTTTATTCTCACTGCCACCCAAAACACCACGCACCTCATTTTTGACAATCACGTCGTCAGGCAAACTAATACTGGCGCCGCCACAAAAGGTAAAGACGTCGATGACCGCACCATCCTTGATCTTCGCCTGGCGCAAATCCAAATCTACGCCGCCAAATACCGCTGTCACCGAGCCGCCAGTATAATCACCTTTCACCCGCGATTCTTCACCGTAAAAAATTGCAACTTTTTCACTATCACCATCATCAGCCACCCGCTTTTTAGGCTGCCGACGGCCTGAACCAATACCAAACACGACCGACAAACCAATAGCAATCAGTATTACCGGCCAGAATGATTTCCACGTACCAATATTAATTACACCATAAGCACTCAGCCCGATCAACACGCCAACAGCTATCAATAACAGCCCCCACACCCAGTCTATCGGTCTGCGATAACTGAATAATAGTATCAATAAGCCAGCAAAGGCCCAAAAAGCACCCCAAAACAGGGGCCAGCTATTAAAGGTAATAACTCCGAGATTCCGCAGCAGCAAAATCCCGCCGAGCGACACAATGGTAACACCCAAAAACGCTCTAATGAGAAAATTTTTCTTCATATGCCCAGTATACGGATACTAGTACCATTATTCAATACGCCTACTCTTAATTTATGCAAATAGCTCACGCCCAAATGTTGCTAAAATAACAACAACGATCACAACGGTCACTAGCGCCAGCAGGAATGTATCGAATCCCCGGTCGACAAATTTTCTCGTACGCCTACCGCCAACCGCGCCAGTCACCACATTATATCTCGTCAGTCCGTAACAGACCAGCAGCATACCTGCGTCCAGCGTCAAGCACCACGGACACAACGCACCAATCTCAACATAACTCATATAAAACATCCAACCAGCAAACAGCAGACCCGCCACCGCACCAAGCTGTGCACCCTGCATAAACCATTTCGGAAACTTCGCACCCGCTAGCAACGCCACCGCAATTGTCACCATCACTGGTAGCGTTATCATGCCAATAAAACTATTGGGAAAGCCGAGTAGTGTCGCCGACCAGTGGTTTGCCACCGCCGAACAGCTTATCGCCGCGTTCAAGTCGCAGTTCAATGCAGCATGCGAATTTTTAGCAAGCGTCAGCGCCTCGCTCGACAGCACAAACGAGGCCAACAAGCCCAAACCGCTGCCGAGCAGCAGCGCTAATGCTGCGAACTGCCGGCATTTTGAATCTTTGTTTGAGAGCCACTTGCGCAGCATATCAAACATAAAAACTCACCTCACTAATCGTCGGTAGCGGTAATCCGCGCCACATATTCTGCATCTGACTATCAGCGCTCAATGCGATAACGGTCGGGTATTCAACGATGTCGTATGTCCGGCAAAAATCGCTGCCCTCGGCCGAATCTGGGTCAAGCTCCTCAATCGTGTGCCCCGTCTGCCGACTAAAGTCATGCAGAAAACTAGTGACTTGGCGTGCGTAATCACTTTCTGCCCGATATACGACAACGACTCGCATTATTCTTGTCCTTTCTGGCGACGTTGTTCTAGTATCTTGACGAAATCATCCAGCGTCTCAAACTTCTGAAACACGCTGGCAAAACGTACATACGCCACTTCGTTACGCTTCGCTAATTCGTCCAGCACAAACTCGCCTATCTGCCGCGACGGCACTTCTGAGGCGCCCAGCGCATACAATTTATCTTCAACCGCCGTGATAATCGACTCAACTTCCTCGTCGGACTTGAGGAATTTACCAACCGACTGGCGCACCGCATGCGCGAGCTTAACTCGATCAAACAGTTCACGACTACCATTTTTCTTGATCACAATGAGGTTTGGCTTTTCCACGCGTTCATACGTAGTGAAACGCCGTCCATCCGGCGTCTCGCGGCGGCGGCGAATCGCCACGCCATCAGAAACCTCTCGCGACTCGATCACACGGCTATCACCAATGTTAAATCCGCTCATTTATTCCTCCTTGTTCTTTTTGCGGCGACGAAGGAAGGCTGGCGTATCATCTTCGTCCGCCTCATCCTCAGCTGGCTGATCCCAGATATTATTTTCCTGCTCAGACGTAAAGTCCGTCGCTCCGCTCTGCTCACTGAGCTCCAGATCAATCCCTTCAACCACCTCGTCATCAACCTCAGTCTCTGATTCATGCGATGCTTCACTCGTCAAACTCACCTCGTGATCATGATAGGTCTCGCTATCAAACCCAGTGGCGATAACCGTGATGATCACCTCGTCTTCGAGTTCTGGCTTGAGCGTCGCTCCAAAGATAATATTAGCATCAGGGCTGACCGCGCTGGTAATTACCTCAGCCGCCTCCTGAATCTCCGCCATGCTCATGTCATAACCACCAGTCACGTTAAACAGCACACCCTTCGCACCGTCAATCGACACCTCGATCAGCGGACTCTCAATCGCTTGCTGAGCGGCCTGCACCGCCCGATTCTCGCCATCGGCCCGACCGATCCCCATCAGCGCCGAACCAGCACGACTCATCACCGCCTTGACGTCAGCAAAGTCGAGATTAATCAAGCCATGTTCGGTAATCAGCTCTGATATCCCCTGCACACCTTGGCGCAGCACGTCATCAGCGATCTTGAACGTCTCGAGCAGCGGCGTCCGCCGATCAATCGTCTGCAGTAATCGATCATTCGGAATGGTGATCAAGGTGTCAACTTGGCGGCCCAGGTGAGTAATTGCCCAGTCCGCATTCACCCGACGCTTCTCGCCTTCAAAACTAAACGGTCGCGTCGCCACACCAACCACCAGGATGTCCATCTCGCGAGCGATCTCCGCCACGATATGCCCAGCGCCCGATCCAGTGCCACCACCAGCACCGATCGTCACAAACACCATGTCCGCACCCTCAAGCGCCTGGCGAATCTCCTCGCGCGACTCATTGGCTGCCGCCTCACCAACCATCGGATCAGCACCGGCACCCAGCCCATTGGTCGTGGTATGCCCAAGGTGAATCTTGACATCTGCCTTGGAATTATGCAGCGCCTGAGCATCAGTGTTCATGGCGATAAACTGCACGCCAGCAAGCCCCGCATCTTTCATCCGATTGATGGCCGAACCACCAGCTCCACCGACACCGACAACTTTGATACTGGCAAACGTTTGAACTTCACTTGGTGTAATCTGCGGCATTTTCTTCTCCCTATCTTTCTCTTATCAAGTATACCATCTTTGTCTACTAGCTCCTACTTAAACCTCGCTAGCAATCGACTAATCATTCCGCCAGCTTTCTTGGTCACTGAATGTGCCTTGCTGTGTGCATGCTCGGCCCGCTCAGCCCCTGCCCCGTCAATGAGCATCAGGCCAATCGCCGCCGCGAATTCTGGACCGTTCGCCTCGTCGCTCACGCCCGCATATCCTGCCGGTACACCTAGTTTAGCCGCCACACCGAGGCTATTTTTGGCAAATTCAACCATACCCTTAACCTTAGCGCCACCACCAACCAGCACCACGCCGCTCGGCAGCCGTCCGATGCCACCGGCCCGCTTCAGTTCTTTGGCAACGAGCTCGAAAATCTCCTCATAGCGCGCCTCAACAATCTCATCAATCTCGCTTTGTTCAAACGTATACACCTGTTTGTCGTATTTGGTATCAACGCGACCAGCCTTACCGCCGCCCAGCCGGGCATGCGCCAATTTAACCGCCTCAGCGATCTCCGGGTCGGTCTTGAGCCCAATCGCCACATCATTTGTCACGTTCTGCGCCCCCATAGGGATCACCGCCACATGCTGCAAATCGCCCTCTTCAAATACCGCCACTCCCGTTGTACTGCCGCCAATGTCGATAACCGCCACGCCGTTCTCAATCTGCGACTCGCTGAGCACCGCTCGCGCTGCCGCCAACACGCTTGGTGTTAGGCTCGAGGCAGTGACATTCGCCATCTCGGCCGACCGGCGTAAATTCGCCACATACGGCGTCAAGCCCGAGACCACATTGGCTCGTAGCTCCAGGCGCGTCCCACTCATCCCCACCGGATCCTTGATGTTGTCCTGCCCATCCAGCCGATAGGCATGCGGCACAATCTCCAAAATCTCTCGATTAGCCGGCACCTTCCCGGTCGTCGCCACTTCCTCGATCCGCAGCACGTCCTCGTCTGTCACTTCGCCGCCGCTCATCCCCACCGCGATCATGCCATCGGCCTTGGTGCTCAAGATATGTGACCCATTGACGCTCAGTGCCGCTGCATTGATATGATGGCCGCTCATGCGTTCGGCCGCCTCGAGCGCCTTGTCAATCGCCGCCGCCGGCCCCGTCAAGTTCGATACCGCACCTTTACGCATGCCGCTATTCTCACTCACACCAACACCAACGATGTTCGGCAGTCCCGACTCCCCGATATGTCCGACCACGCAGCGCACGGTCTTTGTACCAACATCAATTCCTACCACATATCGAGATTGTTCTTGCATATGCTTAGTATACCAGATAGCCTAGAGTGTCGTCAAAATCTCCGCACCCGTCTCAGTAATCAATACGGTGTGTTCAAAATGTGCACCCAAACTGCCGTCTTTCATGCTAATCGTCCAGCCGTCGTCCTCGGTCACAATTTTCTCGCTGCCGAGGCTAGCCATCGGCTCGATGGCAATTGTGTCGCCTGCGTGCAGCACCGGCCCGGTACCGCGGCGACCATAATTTGGAATCTCTGGACTCATGTGCATCTCCAGTCCTACGCCGTGGCCAACCAGCTCGCGAATGATACCCAATTTCGCTTTCTTCAACACCGCTTCCACGCCCGCCGAGATATCGCCAACGCGCGTTCCCTCGCCAGAAATCGCATCAATTCCCGCATACAAACTCTGTTCCGTCGCGTGCAGCAAATGCTTCTTAGCGCCGCGCGGCTCTTCGTCAATCACCATAGTAAACGCGCTATCGGTTTTCATACCGCGGTAGCCGATCACCAGGTCAAAACTCACCACGTCGCCTTTCTCAAATACATAGTCTGTCGGGAACGAGTGCACCAATTGCTCATTAGTCGACACGCAGATCACCCCTGGAAATTTTACCTCATCTGTCAAATACGTCGCTTCCGCACCAAAATCCTTGATTCGCCCGGCCGCAAACTCATTGACATCCAATTCACTCATACCAGCCGTTACCCGCTGGCGCAACTCGTCATAAATCGTCGCCAACATCCGCCCGCATTCGCGCATATCCTTCATCTGCTGCGGCGTTTTCTCACCCGTAATTAAAGTTGGCATGCGTACGCCACCTCTTCATAAATCCGGTCATGTACTTCACCAGCCGTCCCGACGCCGTCCAGATGGACAATCCTAACGCCTGCCTCAGCAAAAATCCCCAACACCGGATACATTTTTTGCCGATAAATCGTCATTCGCCGGGCAATCGCCTCTGGCGTATCCTCCAACCGGCCACGCTTTTCTAGCCGCCGCATAATTTCCGCCTCCGGCACTTCCAGTGAAATCACCGTATCAATCTTCTCACTCATCCGTGCCATATACTCATCCAGCCATGCCGCCTGTTCTTTCGTCCGCGGAAAGCCATCCACAATGATATTTGGATATTTTTTATCGCGCGCATCCTGCACCGCCTGCTCAAACACTTGGTAAATCAACGCATCGCTCACCAGCTCGCCCGAGCGTAAAATATCAATCACCGCCGGATCATTACTTCGGCGCAACATCTCGCCGGTCGATAGCCATTTCCAACCCTGGCGCGCTGCCAACATCTGCCCCTGCATACTTTTACCAGCCCCCGGCGGCCCAAACAATAAGATCATCCTTTGCTCCTTTTTCTGTGTTGTTATTGTTTTGCTAGCGTTTCTTTGGTAATTTTCGCAATCAAGGCGCCGTCAGCCGCATTGCCAGCCTTAGCCTTCACCGCACCGATCACCTGACCCATCTGCTGCATCGTCGCACCCAAATCAGCAACCGCTGCCTCGACCATTACCCGAATCTCATCTTCGCTCAGCTGTTTAGGCAGATACTCCTGTAAAATAGCTGCCTCCTTCTCCTCTGGCTCAGCTAGTTCCGCTCGGCCATTTGCCCGGTATAATTCGGCACCTTCTTTGCGTTTTTTAACTTCGCGGGCAATAACCTTCTCGACTTCTGCATCACTTAGGCCCTCGTCGCGCTTACCGAGCGATACCTCCTCATTAAGAATTGCCGCCTTCAAACTACGTAGGACGTCACCCCGAAAACGATGCCGCCCTAGAAGAGCGGCTTTCATATCATCAGCAATACGCGCTTTTAGCGCCGACATTAACGCGTTGCTCCCATACGCATCCTGGCTGTTTTCTCGGCCCGGCGCTCGCGGCGAATAATCGCTTTCTTGCGGCGCTCAACCTTGGAAATCGGCTTGGCAAATCGCATCACTGACTTTGCCCGTGCAAGGACACCGCTCTGCAGCACCTTGCGATTAAAGCGACGAATCACATTCTCGTTCGCTTCCTTCTGATCTTTACGTGTTACTTGTACCATACTTCCTGCATTATAACAGATGAGAAAATATTTGACAAATTAGCATCTAAGATCGGTTAGACTGAGCACGAAAAGACGCCACCCGATATTTATCCATGCGGCGTCCGGCAACTATATTTTAGCCCAGCCAACTAAAGCTACTCTTCTCCAGCGGTTTGGCTATCTTTTTTGTATGTTGCCTCAAACGCACCTCTTTCAATAATATATCTCTCTTTTTTACCATCACTGTTCTCAATTTGACTTTCTACAATTATGCAATTAGCCCCACCTGTCTGTCTACCACCCCACGGCGCATCAATGACAATCTCTTTACCCTCTGGGTTCTCCATGCACTTCACAACATTTTTAGGCAAATACTTGCCATTAGCGGCTACACCATTCTCTTCCGTAAGTGGCTCATAGAGGTTACGAAAATCTTCGGCATTTATGACATAACGCTCGCCTTTCTTGCCCGTAACGATTGCATCACCAGGATTCGCTGTATTAACCGTCTCAACTCGCTCTGTTCCGTCTTCTTCTGTGATAACTGTTTCTACCTTCTGAGTGGTTTCTGAAATCTCAACCTCAATAGCCTTATTGGGATCTTTGATCTTACTGTAAGTCTCTTCTACTTTAGAAAAATCTAATGTAGATAGGTCCAGATAAACTGGTCCATCCTCCCTACCGATCTCGGCCCAATTAGCAGCGTTTGGATTTGGACTTCCATTGCCATTATGTTCATAACTTTGTGTCATGTTTGTTTCCTTCTTGCATTTAGCAATTTTATATTATGAGTTCATGCTACTCTCTTTTTTGTGATTTGTCAAGTTACTGACATTGCCCGAAGGGGATACACGGCCTCAATGCATAACGTCGTTGCTAATTTAACAACAAAAAACTGCTGCGCCCAAGCAACTGGTGATCACCCTCAAACAAAAGTTGTAATTACCACATCAATCCAACAAAGCCATGTGAACGAGCCGCCCCTCAACCGTCCGCACCCCCTGCCATTCGTTGATAGTTGGCTGAAACCACGCTACCACCTCGTCGCCTGGCTCGCAGAAAAACGCCTCGGGCGCATTGAACGCCAGCATTTGCAGCGCCTTGCCATTTTGGTCGCGCAAAGTCAGTTTAACGTGCTGCCCATCCGCGCCCATCCGTCGCGCGCTCAACACGCTCGCTGTAGTGATTTTTACTACAGGCTCGGGATTACCATTACCAAATGGCTCCATTTTCGCCAGATTTGCCACTAACTCCTCATCAATTTCCGAAAAATCGTCGATCTCTACATCAGCCCGCGGCAACAAATATCGCTCTTGGTTTGTAAGTTGCAGCGAATCGTAAAACTCATTCACGCGACGACGAAAATCGCTAATTTTTTCGGTCGCCAGCGTCACGCCAGCCGCCGCCCCATGCCCGCCGCCTTTGATGATAATATCGTCCGCTGCCCGCACTGCATCCGCCGCTGAAAAATCACCAAAGCTGCGCGCCGAACCCGTTGCCTCCTCGCCACGCTCACCGATGATAAACACCGGCTTGTTATATTTTTCCACCAGTTTTGACGCCACAATGCCGATGACACCGTGATTCCAACCACCGCTGCTCACTACCAACACTCGATCATCAGCCAACCCCTCAGCTTGCTGACAGGCTTCCTCGAAAATCGTATCCTGAATACCGCGCCGCTTAACATTCAACTCCTCCAACTTCTCGCTCGCCTCCAGTGCCGCCAGCCCATCACGCGCCACCAGCATGTCCAACGCGTGCTGCGCTGTCTCCAACCGACCCGCTGCATTCATTCGCGGACCCAAACCAAACCCCAAATGCCTGGCATTGACCTGCTCCGGCTCAATACCCGCCACCGCCATCAACGCTTTCAGCCCTGGACGTTGTTGTTTTTTCAACACTTCTAAGCCCCAATAGACATTCGCTCGATTTTCATCAGCCAACGTCACGATATCGCACACCGTCCCTAGCGCCACCAAATCGAGCAGCCATTTTTCATAGCCATCAGGCAGCCCGTCCAATTCAGTCTGCAGCGCCTGCACCAACTTAAACGCCACGCCCGCCCCACACAAATCACGAAACGGATAGCTGTGCCCTGGAAACTTCGGATTCACCGCTGCCACGCTCGGCGGCGGCGTCTCGGCCACGTTATGATGATCTGTCACCACCGTATCAATCCCCAGGCTAGCGGCATACGCAATCTCCGCATGGCACAAACTACCGGTATCCACCGTCACGATCAAATCCGCGCCCATGTCGCGCACCTTATCCACCGCACCCATGGTCATGCCATAACCCTCAACAAAACGGTTCGGAATGAAAGCATCGACGTCCTCAAAACCAAACTTACCAAACGCATCCAGCAGCAGCGCTGTGGCACTCAGCCCATCAATGTCATAGTCGCCGTAAATGACGATTTTTTCACCGTGCTGCCGTGCCTGTTTCAACCGCGCCACCGCCTTCTTCATGTCCGGTAGTAAAAACGGATCATGTTTCACCGCCGTATAATCTGGCTGCAAAAAAGCCTGGCGCGCTGCCCGCGTCGTCAGGCCTCGCGCTGTCAAAATCCGCTCAAACAGCGTCATTAATCTCTATCAGCCGAACCGTGCCTCGGCCGTGCTGCATGCTGCTGCGACTTAATCACCATGCTCTGTAATTCTTTGAAAATCGGGAATTGCTTGTTCGTAAAGTATGCCCGCGAATTGCCCTGCTTCTCGCTCCTCAAGAAGCCAACTTTTTCCAGTCGCTTGAGCTCGCGCTGAATATTACCGGGATCTTCCTTAATCAGTTTCGCCAAGCCGCGTACGTGCGTATGAAAATCGGGATACTTAGCGTACACAACTACGATTTTACGCCGCACCCTAGATGTAATAAAAACGTCAAGCATTTCCTCCCTTATTCCCTTTCGCTACCACTCAGTGTATCACAATTTTACAACACCCGGCAACCTATTTATTGCCAATTTAGAATAACTTGATTAATTTTCTTCACCGTCTCCTCCTTTGACGGCAGCGTATTATCTTCATAATAATGATTTGTTCCCATAAAATTCTCCTTAACGTCCAAAATATGCATTTCATCGACTGTCATATGCAGCCTGTCCACTGCCGCTATACCGCAAAACGGCACCGCAATCACCAATTTCTCAATTCGAACCGACTTTAAAAAACTCAGCGCCACATCCAGCGGCGATAAATTGTCGCCAAGACCATCGCTCGCTAAAATCACCGTCCGATCTTTTAATAGTCTCTTATCGATGATACCGCCGTCGCCAAGTAATCGGTTAATCCGCTGATGCGCCTCGCGCTTTTTTTCCTCCAAATAACCGTGAAATTCGCCGGTATATTCGTTAATTTCGCCGTCAGAAAACTGGCTGTTATAAGTAAACTGTCCTGACTGCGACACCGCGCCGAAACTCAATCCTTCGCCAGGAATATCTATTTCCTCGCTCAGAAGCATCATCAGCACGCAGTGCAGCTTGACAGCAATTTGCTCGCCCACCAGCACGCCGCCCTCGCCAAGCGCCACCACTGCGCAGTTTTCGTAGCGATATTTTTCCAGCACTTGGTCTGCCAGCTTTACGCCAGCTTGCGAACGACTCTCAAAATACATATGCTTATTTTAGCATCTTTTTGGCTATATAATGGGTATATGTATTTTTATCTGGTTTCGCCTATTAAAATTGTCCGAGCGCATGATTATTCGTTTACCTATTCCTCGGGAGATAAACTGCCGCCTGGAACAATCGTTACCATTGAAGTTGGAAAAAACCATTTGGCTGGTGTCGTTTTACAAGAAGTTAGACGACCAGATTTTACAGTAAAACCAATTGATTCGGTCGTTGAAAAAAGTCCTTTGCCCTTGCCGCTTATCCAAACAGCGCTATGGATGAGCAGCTATTACGCAACGCACCTGGCAACTGTCTGGCAAACCATTTTACCCAGCGGTTTAACAAAAAACCGGCGCCCCACCCCTGATAAAATCACATCAAATGCTCCGTCAAATAGAATAAAAAAAGTATTCACCAAAGACCAGAAGGCCGCTCTGCAAACGATTGAAACCATGCTCAGCGGCACGATGCTACTGCACGGCATCACTGGTTCCGGGAAAACCTTAGTATATATTGAAGCCGCCAAGCAAGCCTTAAAAGAAGAGTTATCATCCATTATTTTAGTCCCGGAAATCGCGTTAACCTCGCAGCTGGTATCGGAATTTTCTAAACACTTTCCAAAAATCATCCTAACCCACTCAAAGCAAACCGAAGCCCAAAGGCATGCTGCCTGGAAAGAAATTATCAACTCCAGCGATCCAGTAATCGTTATCGGGCCGCGTTCGGCATTGTTTGCTCCCGTTCAGCAACTCGGTCTTATCGTCATTGACGAATGCCACGAGCCCAGCTTCAAGCAAGAACAGTCGCCGCGCTACTCAGCCTTACGCGCCGCTTCCGTTCTCGCTCGCCAGCATAACGCCAAACTAATTCTCGGCAGCGCCACGCCAGCCGTCGCCGATTATTACCTTGCCAAACATTCTAATAGCGCCATAGCCTCCATGACCGCCCCCGCCCGCACCGACGCCGTCAAACCAAACATCACGCTCGTCGATATGACCAAACGCCAAAACTTTTCAGAACATCAATTTTTATCAAATCCATTATTACAATCCTTGCGGCTGGCACTAAAAAACAACCGCCAAGCACTCATCTTCCATAACCGCCGCGGCACCGCTGCTGTCACACTGTGCGAAAGCTGCGGCTGGCAAGCTGGCTGTCCGCGCTGTTTCGTGCCGTTAACCTTACATGCGGATAAGCACCTTCTATCCTGCCATATTTGCGGCTTCTCAACCAGCGTCCCCACCAGCTGCCCAGAATGCCATAATGCCGACATTATCCACAAAGGCATCGGCACCAAGCGCATTGAATCCGAGTTGAAAAAGCTATTTTTGAACAAAAAAATTATTCGTTTTGACGGCGATTCTACCCCTGAAGAGACAGTTGATACCCAGTATGACAAGTTAAAAAACGGCGACATTGATATCATCATTGGCACTCAGGTCATCGCCAAAGGATTAGACTTGCCAAACCTTGGCGTCGTCGGCGTTGTCCAGGCGGATGCCGGATTATTGCTGCCCGACTACGCTGCCGCCGAACGTACATTCCAGCTCCTGGCCCAAGTCGTCGGCCGCGTCGGCAGATCCCATAACCCAACCGAGGTTATTGTCCAGACCTATCATCCGTCGCACCCATCCATAGTTGACGGTCTGCGCCAAAACTACGCAGACTTTTACAAACGCACAATCGCCCAGCGCCAGAAAACTAACTTTCCGCCTTTTGTTTATTTATTAAAATTAACCTGCACTTATAAAACTGAAAAATCCGCCGTTAATAATGCCCAAAAAATCGCCCAGTTGTTAAAAACCAAGTCTCAAGACATAGAAATCCTGGGACCAACGCCAGCTTTTTACGAACGAGTTCGCGACACATACCGCTGGCAGATCATCGTGAAAAGTCCGCAGCGCCGCCAACTAATCAATTTGATAAAGTACATACCGCCGGCACATTGGCAGTATGAACTCGACTCTATCAGTTTGCTGTAATTTCTGATATAATATTACGAATGACGAAAGACGATATTATAGCCCTGCCAAACCCGCACCTGCGAAAAAAATCAACCAGAATTCATGTCATCACCGACGATATCATAAAACTCTCTGACGACATGATAGCCGCAGCCCTTGATTGGGAAGATTCCCGGCCGCATGAAATCAGTGCAGCGCTGGCGGCAGTTCAGGTTGACGCTCTTAAGCGCCTGGTCATCGTTCGTAGTGATTTTGACAACAAATCAACCCGCGAATTTATGACCCTGATCAATCCCGAAGTTGTCAAGTATGAAGGCGAAGTCGTTGCTGATTACGAAGGCTGTCTCAGCGTCCAGCATATTTACGGTAAAGTTCCCCGCCACACTAAAGTCCGCATAAAAGCAATGGACTTGGACGGCAATGAAGTGCGTTTCAAGGCAGAAGGATTTTTAGCGCGGGTACTTCAGCACGAAATCGACCACTGTAACGGCAAGGTATTCATCGACCACATTAAAGATAAAACAGACGCTTTTTACACGCTCGATGAGAAAGGCGAGCTGCAACCGCTTGACTATGCCAGCCAAATCGCCGAAAATAGCATTCTTTGGGACTGAAGAATATAGCTTAGACGTCCTGCGGGCGCTTGTTGATAATAACTTTTCCATTACCTGCGTTATCACCAAACCGGATTCAAAACGCGGCCGCGGACATAGGCTTGTTGAACCGCCTGTTAAAACATTTGCCAAAGAGCATCATATACCTGTCTTACAGCCGCAAAAAGTTAGCGAAATTGCCAGCTATATTAAAGGTTTGCAGCCAATCGCTGGCATTCTGGTGGCATACGGAAAAATCATCCCCCAAAGTATAATTGACTTATTTTCTCCGGGAATTATCAACGTTCACCCATCGCTATTACCGAAATATCGCGGGCCATCGCCGATAGAATCAGCCATCATCAATAGAGATAACGAGACTGGCGTATCCATCATGAAACTGGACGCTAAGATGGATGCCGGGCCAATATACGCCCAAATCCATAAAAAATTATCCGGCACAGAAACGAAACCGCAGCTTTATAATGAGTTATTTAGCAGCGGCAGCGACTTGCTAATCAGTATTCTGCCAGAAATAATGTCGGGAGCGCTAACCCCCAAAGCACAAAATGACGCCGACGCTACCTACTGCAAACTGCTTACCAAAGAGCTATCTTATATCAACCCGCAAACAATGACTGCCGCCGAAGCCGATGCTCAGATTAGAGCTTACCTAGGATTTCCGCGCAGCCGGCTTAAAATTAATAATATAGAACTCATAATCACCAAAGCACACGCTAGTGCTAGTCCGCTTTCACCACTTGATGTGCAGTGCGCTGACGGCAATTGGCTTATTATTGATGAACTTATCGCCCCAACCAGCGGCAAAAAAATGGCCGCAGAGGCGTTCCTCCGCGGCCATCAAGGATAAGCCTACTGGCTAAGCAGCCAGATCAAAGTCGCCTTGAGTCTGCTGCGGCGCTGGAGGCGCGCCTGCGCCACCTAAAATAGCATCGCGGTGAGCAACAATCTCCTTCTTCAGTTCGTCCATCACCGCAGCCACGACATCGCGATAATCCGGACGATTCACTTCCAGCCACTTCGTGGCAGCGAACTCATCCTTCAGGCGCAGATCGTTTGGATCAGCTTTAGTTGCCTGCACCAGCCTCTGGAACATCTTGTCTTGCTGGTAATTCGGCGCACATTTAGCTAAAAAATTATCGACTGCATTTGGTTTTTTATCAATGATATCCGCAAACTCATCCAACTGGGCATCGCTCATACCCTGGCTCAGCCGTTCGCCAACACGCATCTCCAGTTCGCTGTAAATGTGCTGTAAAAATGGCTTGCGCTGCTCCTCTGGCAACTGATCCAGCCCTAGTTCTTTTAAGAATTCTTCGTTTAGTTGAAACATTTAATACCTTACCTCTTTAGTACTACTTTATGTGGTATCATTATAGCAGTTTTGCATGTAAATCGCCAAACTCCAACAGTATATAAAACTACAGACCGTCGCTATCAGCCATCTCATTGACTTGAGAAAGTGTAGATCTCAAATCATTCATCACCCTTATAGCTGACTCTCGAATTATCCTTTCGACGTTAATATTCTTTTCTTTGAACCAAGAAAAGAGAGCGAATTGCTGAATTATTTTATCGTCTGTAGTGTTATTTTGCCTGCCCAACTGTTGTATAGCCAAAAATTCTTTGCTTTCACGAAACTGTGCGTTTGTGCGAGTCGCTACACTCAAAGCTAAGCTTTCGTCACCGTCAATCAAACGCTCAATTTCTTCTGATTGCTTCTCACTAATCGCTCCGGCAATCCTCTCTTTAAACTCAGCTTCCATTCTACCGGCAGCAATTTTACGCAGTCTCTCCATTTGTTCTGCCGGCAAAGCGTCAAATCCAGCTTGCTGCAGGAATTCGTCAGTAATTTCAAACATTTTTTATTTCTCCTTTTTTATTTCTATTAAAGATTCATATTTTCCAATGCCCAATCAATTGCACCGTTCACATATTCAGGATTATCATTACCACCCACTGTCATACCAATTTCACCATTGCCAACCTGTGGAAAATCAACCGAGAAGCCCTGTTCTCTGAGCCAATCGCCAACCTGATATAGAGTAGAAGTGGCTTTTTCAGAACCAATCGACGGATTATTCGCTAAATGATCCCACGGCCAAGATGTATCTGATGATATCGTGGGAGCCTCTGTCATAGGAGTTCCCGTCATAGGGTTTTCTGCTATGTTATGTCTTGAACTTGTCATCCCTAAATCGTCAGTCTTGTCTTTTAGGGGTGGTTTAGGAGGTTCTGAAGAGTCACTAGGAGTAACTTCCGGAGAGAAGAATCTATCATGCGCCCAATGACCAGCCGCAAATCCTATTGCTCCACCAGTCGCAAAGCCTAATGCATACCTAGCCATTGCGCCTTTGGATGCATCTCTAGAGGCCTCTTGGCGTATCTCTGAGTCCATCTGGCTCATTTCCAAGCCGCTTCCAACCATTGCTCCAATCATTTCCCATGACTTTAGCGGCCTCTTTATCTCGTTGCCGTCTTTATCTCTATCTCCAACTGTCCATTCGTTATTCGCAGCACTTTCAATGAATTCTTGCTTCTCCTCATCTGTCAATGATCGGTCGTCCTCGCTTTGAGCTTCCAATGTAGCCTCGCGGGCAGCAGCGCCGATACCAGCACTAAGCAAAGCACCACCAGCCGCTACCGGCAGCATACCTAGCATCGAGAAACCTGCCAACCCCGTTGCTCCACCAGCAGCCAAACCAGACACAACACCAGAAACAGTACTTCTTTTATTGTGTAAACTGCCTATCGTTATCTTGCCTTCATCCTCTCCGCTAGTAAACAGACGACCGATCTTTGCCACAAGCTTACGAAATGGTGAACGCTCTTCCTGGCGCTTATTAAGTTCAGCCTCAGCCTCTCTCTCCACTTGATCAAGCTTCTCAACCACCGCAAGAGCTATCGACTGAATAGCAGCTTTCCTCGCCTGCTCATAATCTGTCTCTTTCTCATCTTTCTTTTCTTCAGCCTGTCCTTCTTCAGCCTCATCAAATTCATCGCCAAGATATTTCTGACGCAGCATCTCTTCATACGGATCAAGACCTTCTGGATTGCTTTTATCTGAGGATTTGGTTTTCTTCTTATCTACAGAGAATTTTCCGTCAATTGTCTTAATACTATCAGCCTCTTGTCGATAAACAAGCGCTGTAAGAGCGGTTGTCAACTCTCTGCGGGCCTCTTCCATAGCCACCCTGCGTTTCGCGCCGCCAAACCAATTCTTGAAAAAGCCCTCCTCGTAATTTATCTTTGCTTCTACAAATTTACGCCGAGCCCCAGCTGCGCTTTTTTCAAGATCTTCGGTACTGGCATGACTATGTTCTTTCCCATTCTTGTCATCAGGCTGCTGCTCTTTCTTGCCTTTTACAGTTTCAGTTTTATCATCTTCATCTTTCAAAGCGTCAATTTTAGTCTGTGTATCTTTATCAATTGTATCGTCATTGTCCTTCTGAGACTGAATAGACTCCACATATTCTTCAACACGCATCCCACCTTCGGCGGCAGCACTGGCAAGTTCTGAATATCTACGACCAGCCGCTACGCTAAACCTACGAAAATCAAGATCGCTAATATTGTCTTCAAGTATACCCTGTTTAACAAGCTTGGATTTAATTTCGTCAACCCCGTCGGAAACTACAATTGCGTCGGCATAAGCTAGAGCATCCTTATCAGACACGGTAGTCACATTATCTGTATCGTCAATATTACTCCTTCCACCGTTAAAGACATCACTTGCTGCACGTCTTCCTAAATTAAAACGAGCCCACACTCTTCGCAATCTTTCTTTCAGACCCGGTCTGTGATCTTCTTCTGTACGCTGACGCTCCGCAGTCTGATTTAAGAAATCGTTAAACGACGGATCGTCTCCGCTCGTTTCGGACGCTGCATCCTGAGAACGCAAGGGTTTCCAGTCGACGTCCCATGCCGGAGTCGCCACATCCCCTACACGACCCTCCCCTGGTCTAGATTGCCCTCTTCTCGCGCCGCTGCCAGGTGTTGTTTCTTTTGATGCCATGTGGTGGTTCCTTTCTTAGAAAATACTTTTCTTAAAGATTTATGTTAGTATGATAGCATACACTATACAAAATGTCAAGCTTTTTGCTTAGCTTAACCACTTTTGCTAAAATCCGAACCACAAATGCTTTAATTTACCTTAGCAGGCTACAGGGTTTTCTTCACCAATTCCCGCGTAAAGAATTCCAGTTTGTCGCCAATTTCCAGAGTAATCTTTTTCTTCGTTTTCAGGCTCAAACCGCACATTTCGCCCTCAAAAACTTCCTTCGCTTCCTGCTGTTGGCGCTGCACTGATGATACTTCCACCTCGGCAATCTGCTCCTTGCCGCGTTTTACTCGCGCCAGCAGCCCTTTCGCCACCTTGCCGCGTTTTACTTCGCCGCCAGCGATTATTTCCTCGCGCATCGTCCTAAACACGCCTTTTACTTCCAATTCGCCAATTTCTGTCTCGACAACCTCTGGCGCCAGCAGCGCTTCCATTGAATCTTTCGCATCGTCCAATAGCTCATAAATCACCTTAAAAATCCGCACTTCCACGTGTTCGCGCGCAGCCAATCGCTTGACCGCTGGCGGGAGATCGACATTAAATCCGTAAATTACCGTGTTCTTGCCTACCGCCAAGTGAATATCATTCTCAGAAATATTGCCCACACCCGTACCGACAACGTGCAGTTCAACTTCGCCTCCCGTATCAATCAGTTTCAAGCTATCCACCACCGACGTCACCGAACCCTGGACGTCAGCCTTAATAATCACATTAAACTCCTCAGTATCAAGTTTCTGATTCATCATTTTTAGGATGTCCGCGCCAGTAATATTAGTAGTAGCAGCCATCTTTTCCTGCTCAATTTTCGCTTTTTGCGCCAAATTGCGTGCCTCTTTCTCGCTCTTAGCAATTTCAAATCCATCGCCAAACTGCGGCAATTCCTTAAATCCAGTCACGTTGACTGGCGTACTAGGACCGGCATCTTTAACTGTCTTACTGAGGAAGTCCTGAAGCGTCCTAACTCGTCCGTAAGCTGTCCCAGCAACTAAATAATGCCCCGGCCGCAAATGTCCGTTTTCTACCAGCAGCCCGACCACCGCACCACGCCGTCGGGCGGGAGGGAGAGTCATGCGCGTCCTGGCGGCGCTGTCGGGCGGAGTCGACTCCGCGGTCGCGGCCGCGCGCGCCGTGGACGCCGGCCACGACGTCGTCGCCGTGCACATGGCCCTGACCCGCGAGCGCGCCGCCACGCGCTGCGGCTCGCGCGGGTGCTGCTCCGTCGAGGACGCCTCCGACGCCCGCTGGGCCGCCGAGATCCTCGGCATCCCCTTCTACGTGTGGGACCTGTCCGAGCAGTTCGAGGAGCGCGTCGTAGCCGACTTCCTGGCCGAGTACCGGGCCGGCCGCACCCCCAACCCCTGCGTGCGCTGCAATGAGCGCGTCAAGTTCGACGCCCTTCTCTCCCGGGCCCTGGCCCTGGGGTTCGACGCCGTGGCCACCGGCCACTACGCGCGCCTGACCGGCGGCGCCGCCTCCGGCCGCCCCGGCCAGACCTCGGGCCTGACCCTGTCGCGCGCCGCCGACGCCGCCAAGGACCAGTCCTACGTCCTGGCCGTCTCCGGCCGGGCGGGCCTGTCCCGCGCCCTGTTCCCGCTGGGCGGGGCCCCCTCCAAGGCGGCCGTGCGCGCCGAGGCGGCGGATCGCGGCCTGCCGGTGGCCTCCAAGCCCGACTCCTACGACATCTGCTTCGTGGCCGACGGCGACACCCGCGGTTTCCTCGCCCGTTCGCTCGGCGTGCGCGAGGGGGCGATGGTCTCCCCCGACGGCGAGGTCCTGGGCACGCACCAGGGCTACTTCGGCTTCACGGTGGGCCAGCGCCGGGGTCTGGGGCTCACCCGCCCCGCGCCCGACGGCCGCCCCCGCTACGTCATCGAGACGCGCCCGGCCACCAATGAGGTCGTCGTCGGCCCCGAGGAGCTGCTGCGGCGCTCGGCGCTCGACGCCGACGATCTGGTCCTGCTCGCCGAGCCCGACGGCGGGGGCTGGGAGGACGTCGCCGTGCAGGTGCGCGCGCACGGGCGGCCCGTGCCCGCCGACGTCGTCGTCGATCGCGGGGCCGGGCGGCTGCACGCCGATCTGCGCCAGCCGCTGCGGGGGCTGGCGGCCGGCCAGTCCGCCGTCGTCTACGGGGGCGACGACGGCCGGCGGGTGCTCGCCCAGGCCACCATCGCCTGAGAGCGCGCCCGCCGGCCCCGCCGCTCAGCGCAGGGAGGTGTGGTGCTCGATGGAGCGGATCGCCCACCAAGCCATGAGGAGGGCCACGATCGGACCGGCGATCAGGGCCCCCATGCCCACATAGGTCACCTCGGCCCCCGTGCGCACGGCGTCGATGAGCTCGGGGAGCATGATGCGCGTCTGAACGCTCCCCGTCCGCGAATCGATGCCGAAGGGGATGAGCACGGTCGAGACCATCGACACCACCTGATTGGCGACGTACACGATGACGAAGCCGATCATCGGCGCCCCGAAGCCGAGGTGGTTCCACCGGCCCTCGGCCCCGATGCTCATGACCGCGAAGACCTCGAGCACCAGGTTGGCCACCATGAGCACGGTCGCGACCACCATGAACAGCGCCCACCCCGGACCCATGGCCCCGAAGACGTCCGCGACTTGGCCCCACGCCGTGGCGGCGTCGGCGCCCATGGCGAGGGCGGAGACCAAGGCCCACGCCACGATCCCCGCGACCACCGCGGCGGTGACGGCCAGTCCGACGAGGAGGGCGTAGAGCGCCTTCGCAAGGTAGAGCGCGCGCCCGCGCACGGGCAGGGTCATGGTGAGGTACCCGCGCCGGCCGTACATCGAGGACCAGTACTCGGCCGCGACCTGGATGCCGATCACCAGCGGCGTCCCCGCGAGGCACACCATCATCCCCATCTGCAGGAGGGGGGACAGCACGGGCACCCGGGCGAAGAACCACCACAGGACCAGGAATCCGGCCGCGAGCAGGGCCCCCAGACCGAGCACCGCGGCATTGCGCCGCAACTGGGTGCGGGCCTCCTGGACGAAGAGCGTGCGGAACATCAGCGGTACTCCTTCCGGAACAGGGCGTCGAGGCTCATGCCGCTGGCCTCGCGCAGGTCGTCGGCGTCGCCCGCCAGCATCAGGCCGCCCTCGTGGAGGAAGACGACGGAGTCGACGATCGGCTCGACGTCGGCGATGAGATGGGTGGAGATGAGCAGGAGGGAGTCGGGGTTGAAATCGGTGAGGATGCCGTTCATGAGGACCTCGCGCGCGGCGGGGTCGACGCCGGAGATCGGCTCGTCGAGGAGGTAGACGCGGGCGCGCCGGGACATGGTCAGCGCGATGCGCAGCTTCTCCCCCATGCCCTTGCTCATCTCCTTGATGGTGCGGTCCGCGGGGAGCTTGAAGAAGCGGATGAGGTCGCGCGCCTTGTCCGCGTCGAAGTCGGCGAAGAACCTGGCGTAGTAGGCCACGGCCCGCTCGGCGGTGAGGCCGTCGGCGATGACCTCGGCGGCACTGACGCCTGCACGCAGGCTGTTCGTGCCGTTCAGAATGAGCAGGTAGCGCGGATGGAAGGGCAGAACATCTGCTTCGAAGCGTTCGAGCATTGTTTCGCTCGTATCGCCGCTCATCGAGAGGTTGATGGCGGGAAAGTTGAGATAGGAGAGCCAGCTGAATTCGTGGTCGGCGGGCCCGTAGGAGATATGACCGCCGCCGTGGCTGATGCTGTCGCCGAAAAGCCCTGTTTCCCATCCGTCGACAGGCATTTCCATTCTCTGCGCTTCGCTCCACACGCCGAGGGCATTCCCGTCTTCATCAAGGCACCGCACACGCCACCAGTACACGCCCGTACGGGGAAAGTCGTCATAAAGCTCCATGATTTCCGATACCTTCGACCACACACGGTACATGGACGGTTCCGTACCGTCAGGATTTTCAGGCTCGCTGTCCGTCACTTCCACTTCATATGATTTTGCGCCGGGAAGCCCCACATAGGAATAAACGGGGTAGAGCAGTTTCATCCGCCGGTCCTCGTGATTATCCGGACGGAGAAGAGGCGCTTCCCGTTCCAGAAAACTGCCGACCGCCTCGAAAGGCTCTCTTTCGGTCCAGCCATGGAGAGGCCCGCCGTATAAATCGAAAGGCCGCACACGCCAGAAAATTTTCTCTTCCGCTTCCGAGGGGATATCCGCCGGAAATATGACTTCATTCTGCCAGACGGAATCATCGGCATAGAGAACTTCTCCGTCCTCCGTAGTGACTTCCAGCGCATAACAGACTGCGTCCCCATCCATATCCCAGGATAAAAAGTAAAGGCCTGTTTCCGCGCCTGCCGGACTGCAAAAACATACGGCCATGAGCAGCCATAAGAGGCAGATGCATTTCTTCATCATGACTCCTTTACCCGCATAAAAAAACG
>ERZ773070.234-NODE-234-length-42254-cov-7.152089_pt1 | contig 42254 bp, 42 predicted proteins | sample MGYA00580618_ERZ773070 | MGnify/ENA primary metagenome ERZ773070 (study PRJEB29015, sample SAMEA2738023) | human oral metagenome | biome: human oral; feature: human-associated habitat; material: dental | place: China | collected 2019 ...
CGCGGTGGCAGGGGATGAGGATGGAGATCGGGTTGCGTCCGACCGCGCCGCCGACGGCCTGTGCCGACATCCGGCCGCCGCGTGCGGCGGCGATGCGCGCGGCGATCCTGCCGTACGTCGTCGTCGTGCCGTAGGGAATCCCGCGCAGGACCTTCCAGACCGCCTGCTGAAATGCTGTGCCGTGCGGCGCAAGCGGCGGCAGAGCACCGGGATCACGCCCCGTGAAGTACACATCGAGCCAACGACAGACCTCTCTAAATACGGGGAGGTCTTTTTGTGTGTGCACAGCAGATACCTCGGGGACTCCTTCGGCGAAGTCCAGCTCCGTCAGTGCCGTGCCGTCGCTCATGAGGACAATCCTGCCGAGAGGCGAGAAATAGTACGCTGCGTAGGTCATGTGGGTGCTCCTTTTTTCACAGGCGGCAGGAGGAAGGAAAAAACGGCAGGGATGAGGGCGATGGCGGCGACGGTGAGGAGGGCCGCAGTGAGTCCCCGCCCGTCTGCGATGTGCCCAAGCACGGGCGTAAAGACACCGCCGACACTGACCGCGAGCCCCAGCGTCACGCCCGAGGCAAGCCCCACACGGTTCGGGAGGTACTGCTGACCGAGCACCACCATCGGGCTGTAGATGAGACTGAGTGATGCCGCGATCGGCAGGAGAAGCAGGGCAGCGAGCACGAGGGAGTGTACCTGCGTAAAGAGAAAGATGCACGGCGGCAGAATCACCGCCCCGATGCGGATCATGCGGTGATAGCCATAGCGGTCGGCGAGCCGTCCGCCGAGCAGCGTACACGCCGCACCGATCGCGTAATAGACGCTCAGCACGGCGCTGCCCATCGCCTCCGTCTGCCCGAGCTCCTGAATCCAGTACAGTGCGAGGAAAGTATTGATGCCGAAGAAGATGATCGAACGCCCGAAGACAATGGCGGTCAGACGCAGAAACGAGCCCCACTGATCGATGCCCTGCGGGCGTGCCTTTGCCTCTGTTGCCTGCGGTGCGGCGTTCAGTGCATAGAGCCCGTGCAGATGGCAGCGGAAGGCAATACAGATGATGACTTCGGGGATGAGAAAGACGAGCGTTCCCATGAGACCAAACGCCGTCACGGCGGCGGTCATGACCACTGGGCCGAGGGCAAAACCAAGATTGCCGCCGAAGGAAAAGATGCTGATATTCTTTGCACGCTCCCCCTCCGCCGAGGCATGATGTACGAGCCGCGCCGCCTGCGGGTGGAACATCGCCGCACCCGTGCCGCTCACCGCGACTGCTGCGCACAGCGCAGAGAACGTCGTCACCACGCCTGTGAGTGCCATGCCGCCGCCCGCGAGCAACAGACCAAGCGGAATCAGCCACGGGCGGTTCTGACGGTCGGCGAGCTGCCCGAAGATCGGCTGCACCACCGAGCCGACGAGATTTGAGAACAGCACGAGCGTCGCCGCCGTTGCATAGTCATAGTGATAGGCCGAAATCAGGAACGGCAGCACCGCTGCGAGCGCCCCCTGATTGATATCCGAGCACAGATGCCCGCACGAGATCAGATAGTTATAGGTTCTTACCTTTGTTGCTGCCACACAAAATGCCCCCTGCCGAATGAGATGCGTTCTATTATAGAACAAAACGAGCACTCATGGTAGGGGGGCATGTCTTTTGCGGGGAAATGTACTATGGTGCAGAAGAGGCTGAGAGGGAGAGGATAGCATGGGGGTCACAGACGCGATGATCATCCATCGTGTGGATGTGCGGTGCGGATCGTGCTCGAAAAGAACAAGGCAATGGGCGTGCCCCCAGCATCGTCTGCGAGCACAAGACGCAGAAAATCTATGCATTGAGAAGCGATGGCACGCACGAAAGGGGCGTTATGGTGAGCATGTCGAGGAAACCTGAGGGCGGGGCCCTTTTACAAGGAGAAAGACCTCTGATCGGCGCGATGAAGATGAAACGAAAAAATTTTGGACAACCGTGGATAAAGCATGTGAGCGGTAAGGCGTGGGCGGACAGCCTGCTCTTATATTCGTTTTTGATGTGAAAAAAATATGCTGCTGGGAGAAATCGAAAATTATCAATAGCAATAGAAAAGAATAAAAACGAACATTAGAAACGATGTTGACATGGTGAAAATAATCTTGTATCATTGCCACATATAATAGTTCTCATTTTCTATAGCCATCAACAACGGATTGTTGATGAGGGGACAACAGCCGACGGGCTGCACAGGAGGCTTCGATGATTGAGGGAATGAAGGCGCGCCGCCGTATGGCGATGTATGTAGCGCTCGGACTGTCGGCGGGCGGCACGGCACTGTTTCACGGCGGAACGGCGTATGCGGCGGAGACGCATGACTACACGGAGACTGCGACAAGCGTCAGTGGTCTTGAGGGCACGGATAAGACCGGATTCATGAGCGACAACAATATCGTGCTCGGAACGGAGGGCGGCCCTGCGAACCGCCCGTTCAGCAATAACGGCATCTTCTCGGGCGGCGGAAGGAAAAACGCAGCCGAGGATGTCAGCAATAATACCATCACAATTCATGGGCTGCAGACCAGCAACGGCGGTGGCTGGAGCATGATTTACGGTGGTGTCAGCGGCACGGGCGCAGTCACAGGGAACAAAGTCATCTTCAACCATGGGACGAGTGCGGATGCCCTCGTCGGCGGCTACACGGGTGCGACGGACAAGGATGTGCGCGGCAACAGTGTCACGGTCGCAGACGGAACGATCAAGGACGACATCATCGGCGGCTGGGCAGGTGTGGCTGCGGGCACGGGCACGCTCGCAGAGAACACGGTCGCCATCACCGGCGGCACGATTGGAAGCTATGACGGCGGCATCGTTTACGGTGCGCGCACGAGCGGAAATGGCGTTCTAAAAAACAACACAGTCTCCTTTGCGAATGCCTCCACGAGCAAGGCTGTCTACGGTGCGGCAACAGATGACACAAACAGCACGGCGACTCTGCGCGGCAACAGCATCACGGTCACGAGCGGCACGATCAACAGCCCCGTGGCGGGCGGCTATACCGTGGGCACGGGAGCCGTCGGCGGCGCTGAGGAGGGGGCGGGCAACCGCGTCGTCTTTGAAAGCGGAACGGCGGGCGATCTCTACGGCGGTCAGATCGATAATGCGGACAGTACCTCCGATGTCACGGGCAACAGCGTCACCGTAAAGGGCGGCGCGTTCGGCGAGATCTACGGCGGCAATACGCAGGGGACAGGTTCGGCGAACCAGAACACGGTCACGGTGAACAGCGGCACCAGCGATGCGGACGTCTACGGCGGCTATGCAAAGGGAAGAAGCGGAGCAGACGGCGCGAATGCGGAGTACAACACTGTCACCATCAACGGAACGACCACAGGTGAGGACGGCCTCGCGAGTATCTATGGCGGGCGCGCAGCATACAACGGCAATGCTTCGCACAATACCATCAACATCAATGGCGGCGTGATGAGGAACGTCTACGGCGGATCTGTAAACACGATAAACGCCTATGGCAAGGGCGCGGCATCGAACAATACAATCACCATTACGGGCGGCACGGTCGGCACGGGCTACGGCAACGGCGACGTCTACGGCGGACATACCGGCGACTCCAACAAGGCGGTGGGCAACGTCGTCAACATCGGCGACGGGACGAGCACGACACTGAAGGCGGGGACGGATCTCCGCTGGGCGATGCTGCACGGCAACAACAGCTCCCCCTTTGGCACCTATGACATCACGGGCAATACGCTGAACGTCAACGTGAAGGACGCGCACGTACGGTCGGTCGATAATTTTGACACATACAATTTCAAACTGAATCATGCCTTCGCGGACGGCGATACAATGCTCTCCGTGACGAATTCGGGCGCATTCAGCGGCACGGGCGTCGACTGGTCGAAGATCAGCGTCGATCGCTCAGGGATTTCGGCGGACTACATCGCGAATGTACAGGGCGTGCACCGCGTGACTCTCCTGAAGAGCGTTGGACCGGACGACCTGCATTTCACAAACTATGCGGCGCGGAACTATGCCGCGACGGATACCCATGAGAGCGCGTTGGTGACGGATACGGATGAAGCCACGGCAAAATCCGTCGTGTGGGTCGTCAACCGCTTTAAGGGCGGGCGCGTCACCTATGACGGCACATCGGCGTCCGACAGCGGCGCTGTCTATGGCGGTATTTCCTACGACGGACATACGACGACGGACAACGTGCTGACGGTGAAGGGCGTGCATGGTGCGGACGATCCGAAGTATGCCTACGGCGGCAGGAACGAGGGCACGACGGGCGATGTCACGGCGAACACGGTCACCATCGATATGGCAAATGCCGCAGATCTCGTGGAGGAGGTCTACGGCGGCATGGCGAGTGTCGAGGATAACACGGGTGCAGTCGATCACAACACCGCCAACATGAAGAACGGCACGACGCATCTGCTCTATGGCGGATATACCTTTGGCAAGGGCGCGGTTACGAACAACAAGGTGCAGTTCGACGGCGGCACATCGACGGGGTATGTCGCGGGCGGCTATCTTGACAACACGGCCAGTACAGTGGAGATGACAGGAAATAAGGTCGTCTTCACCAATGGTACGGCGGCAGAGCTTGCCGGTGCAGACAGCAACGGCAAGGGAAAGCTGAGCGGAAATACCGTCGATTTTGGCGGCGCGGCCAGCACGGCAGAGATCCTGCGCGGTGCACTCGCTGAGAATGAGGCAGCGGTCGAGGGAAATGGCGTCACCATGACGGCCGGCACGGCGGAGAGTGTCTACGGCGGCGCAACCTACATGACTGACCCGAGCAATAATCTTGTCGGCGGCAACGGCCGCGCGGAGAAAAATACCGTTGCCATCACGGGCGGCGCAGTCACGAAGGAGATCGCGGGCGGCGTCGGCTGCCGTGCAGACGGCAACATCGTCACCATCACGGGCGGCACCATCGGCACGACGATGCAGGCGGCGAACGTCTACGGCGGCAAGACGACAGAGGGCCCCGGCAGCGGGACAACGGACAATGTTGTGAACCTCGGCGCGGAGGACGGCACGTATGCGGCTGACCTCACGAATGCGCAGGTACACGGCGACAACAGCACGGACAGTGCCGTCAACAATAACGTGCTGAACGTGCGCGGCAAGGACATTACCGTTAAGAGCGTCGACAATTTTGACAAATACAATTTCAAGCTGAAGGGCAATATCGGCGGCGGCGACACCATGCTGACGCTCAAAAACGGCGGCTTTGGCAGAGAAATCGACTGGAACAACGTCAGCGTGGATACGAGGGGACAGACGGGCAATCCGAACGGTGAGGTTACACTCATTAAGGCAGATACAGCGAACGCGCTCAAGTTCAAGAACTACGATGTGCGCGACCTTGTCAATGACCCGAACGCCGACTATGAGGCAATCCTGCGTACCGATACGGACAAGGGGGCAGGATCGGTGCATTCTGCAACCACGGTCAAGCTCAGCACCAGCCGTTTCCGTAAGAGCAGCTGGACGTATGACGGCACGAACCCCGTGACGAACGGTGAAGTTGCGGGCGGCATCTCACGCAGGGACGGTCACACGGCGGAGGGAAATACCCTTACCATTGCGAGCACTGCGACGACGGGACTGAATGCCGCCTATGGCGGCAAGGCAGAGGCCGCGTCGGATGTTCGGGACAACCGGATCGTCGTCGAGGGCACGGGCAGCGGAACGATTGTGGATGCCGTTGGCGGTGCAACGGCAAAGGCGGGCGGCGTTGCGGAAAAGAACCATGTCCTCATCAAGGGCGGCACGGTCACGAACGCGATGGGCGGATTCGTTTCGGGGGCGAATGCCTCGGCGACGGGCAATGAGGTCACGGTCGAGGGCGGTACCGTCGCGAATGTCATCGGCGCCGGCGGAGCTGGCGGAACCGGCAATATCGCAAATAATTTCGTCACCATCAAGGGCGGTACGGTCACGGGACAGATCGTCGGCGGGTATACGCACGAACTGACGAGCAGCTCGAACGGCAATACCGTCACACTCGGCGGCGGCACGCTCACGGGGGCAGAGGTCTGGGGCTCGAGCTACGTCAACGCGATCAATCAGGCATCCGTTCTTGGTAGCAGCGATGCACAGATTGCGGGCAATACGCTGAACGTAGCGGCAAAGAATCTCGAGGTCAAGAAGGTGCGCAACTTTGAAAAATACACCTTCACACCGACCGATGCCGTCCAGAACGGTGACACCATGCTCACGCTGTCCGCGGCGGGCGGCTTTGGCGGAATCTCGGGCACGTCCGATGATGTCAAGGTCAAGTGGTCGAATGTCACGGCCGATACGTCGGCACTCACAGCATTGAGTACAGGAATTCAGGGAAAGAATACCATTACTCTGCTGAAAACCGGCGATGGTGCAGCAGACCTCCATTTTGACGGCTACGCTGCGACGGCAAAGGCAGACGGCACCTACGAGACCCTCCTTCATACCGCGGGCAATGCGGCGGACACAGCGGCGCTCCTCCTCGATGTCAACCGTTACAGGGACAGCCATGTCACAACGGATCAGGATGCCGACAGCGATCTCTATGGCGGTTACTCTGCCTCCGACCACCGTGACGATGGGGGAACGACGATCGGACACACGGCGACGGGCAACACCCTCTCCGTGACGAAAATCGCAAACGGTTCGAACATCAATGCCTATGGCGGCTATGCGGGCGGAACGGCAGGCGGTGCAGAAAACAACGAACTCACCGTGAACGTCACGGCACCAACGGCGGGCAAGATCAATAACGCCTATGGCGGCTACACGAAGGGCGCGGGTGCGGTCACAGGGAATAAACTGACCTTTTCACAGGGGACGGTGCTCCACAACCTCATCGGCGGCTATGCGGACAGCGCGACGAGTGCGGCAGAAGTCACGGGAAACACCGTCACCGTCGCGGGCGGCAGCATCGGCGGCCTCGTTTATGGCGGCAGATCGGATGGGACGAGTGCCGTCAAAGGAAACGGCGTCCTCATGGACGGTGCGGCTGCGCCGGTGGACACACTGACGGGCGGCTACGGCGCGAGTGCAGAGAGCAACCGTGTCGAGCTGAAAGACGGCACGGCGCATGTAGTCTATGGCGGTGATGCGACGACAGGCGATGCGATAAAGAACATCGTTACCATCACGGGCGGCACGGTCACGGACAACATCTACGGCGGACAATCCCGCACCGGTGCAGCAAGCGAGAACATTGTCGACATCGGTGCGGTGCACATCCAGAACGGCATCGCAAACAAGGCGGTCGTCGGCGGATATGCCTCTGCCGTTACCGATCGCAATACGATTCATCTGCGCGGCACGGAGATCGACGGCATTGTCCTCGGCGGTGCCATCGAGGATACCGCTTCGCCGCTTGGTATGAAGGCGAACCCGGACGGCAAGGATAACATCCTCGCCATCCACGCGGCAGGGACGAAGATTGCCGACTTCGCAGGTGTACAGAACCTGCATTTCTATGTTCCTGAGGAGCGCACAGCGGCGGATACCACCCCGATGCTCACCCTGACAGCGAATGCCGACAAAGATATCCGCGGAGTGAAAGTCGGTATCGGCATCGCGGGTGACCACAGCGTTCTCGCGAAGGGCGACACCATCAGCCTCCTGAAGATTGCGGCCGGCAAGACACTCACTACGGACGCGGAACTCAAGAATGAGACGACGGGGATGCAGGGCGTCAGCATGAGATATCGCTTTAACCTTGCAAGACAGGGGGACAACGAACTCATCGCCACCGTCAGCGACACCGACCTCAACCCGCAGACAAAATCGCTTGTTGAGACCCGTGCCGCCTCTGCCGCACTCATTAACAGCGGTGCAGATCTTCTCGCGGGCGGCGGCATGAACGCCGCTGTGAACGCCGCCGACGCGGGGACAGGAGCGGGGGCACAGAGCACGGCGAATGACCAGACCTATCATCTCTGGGCGGCACAAAGCGGCTCTGCCGTCCGCCTCAATACCGGTTCCCATGTCGACGCGAAGGGTTGGAACCTCAATCTCGGCTTTGCCCGGCAGAAGGCATCGGAGCGCAACACGCTCACGTACGGTCCCTTTGTCGAGTACGGACACGGAAATTACGACTCCTATCTGGATGACGGCACGCACGGCGACGGTACAGCAAGCTACATCGGCGCGGGCGTTATGGCGAAGTCAGCCGCAGAGAACGGCTCCTATATTGAGGGCAGCGTGCGTGTCGGCCGCGCGAAGAGCGACTACACGGGAGACATCGCAGGCCGTCATGCGGGCTACGATATGAGCAGCACCTACTACGCCGCGCACATCGGCATCGGGCAGGAGAAGAAACTCGGAAACGGGACCATCGAGACCTATGCGAAGTACTTCTACACGCACCAGAACGGAGGCAGTGAGCGGCTGACCTCAGGTGATCTCTACGACTTTGATGACGTAGACTCCCAGCGCCTGCGCGTCGGTGCACGTTATACGAAGCAGAATGGCACAGGCGGATCATTCTATACGGGACTCGCCTACGAGTACGAGTTTGATGGAGATGCGCGTGCCTCCTATGCAGGGTACAGCACTCCGACACCGACGCTGAAGGGCGGCACGGGCATCCTCGAACTCGGCTACCGCTTCGCCCGCCCGGGCAGCAACGTCAGCTATGGACTCAACCTCATGGGCATGACGGGCAAACGCCGCGGCATCACAGGCGGTCTGCAGGTGAACTGGGCACTGTAAGAGAGTTACACACGCATATAAATAACGGGCTGCTGTACGAAGCTGGGAACTTCGTGCAGCAGCCCGTTGCTCTGCCTATGAGGGGATGGGCTGTGAGGGTCAGGTAATGGACGCCTTGTAGATGCTGTCGACGGCCTTTTCCAGCACGGCGTCAAACTCCGCGTCGCTTTGGCTGGCACGCAAGTCCTGCGCGAGGGCGCGGGAGAAGCTGGCGATGAGGCCGTGGTTGCGTGCGAGTTTCTCGTTCGCATCGCTCTGGGAGTAGCCTCCGCTGAGGGCGACGACGCGAACGACATGCGGGTTCTTCATAATCTCGGCGTAGAGATTATCGACACTGGGGATGGTGAACTTGAACATGAGTTTTGCATCGGCAGGGAGCTTGGCGAGGTTCTCCTTGATGACGCCGCACATGATCTCCTCTGCCATCGCCTTGTCGGGGCAGTGGATATCGACCTCTGGCTCGAGGATGGGGACGAGGCCCTTTGCGATGATCTCCTTGCCAAACGCAAACTGTTGGTCGATGATGGCACGGATGCCGTCAGGGTTTGCCTCCTTGATGACAGAGCGCATCTTCGTGCCGAAAATGTGGCGTGCGTTCGCGCGGTCAAGGAGTGTGCTGAGGTCAGGGATGGGCTTCATGAGTTGGACGCCGTCCGCCTCGGGCGCAAGCCCCTTGTCGACCTTCAGGATGGGGATGATGCCCTTTTTCTCCCAGAGATAGTCGGCGGTGTAGAGGCCGTCGATCTTGCGGTCCATCGTGTTCTCAAAGAGGATGGCGGCAAGGATTTTGCTCTTGTCGAATGCGGGGCTCTTGATGATGCGCGTGCGCATCTCGTGAACGCGCGTAAACATCTCCTCGTCACCGTGGTAGGCGCTCTCGTCGATGCCGTATGCTTTCAATGCCTTCGGCGTCGAGCCGCCGCTCTGATCGAGTGCGGCGACAAAGCCCTTGTCGTGCTCCATGCGGGTGAGCTGCTGCTGGTTCATAACAGATTCCTCCTTGTTTGTTTTGCTGCACAAGCAGAAACTTCTGCTTTATCGTATTATAACGCAGATCAAGCAGAAACACAACGAAGATGATATTTTTTATCAAAAAACAGCAAGCGGCGAATTGAGCCGATGCGGTGAATATGATAGAGTATTCAGCAGATGTGTGTATGGAATAAGGAGATACGCTATGAGTCTTTATGATTGGATGCAGGAAAAAGTCTTTCATACCTACGTATAAGCGCGCAAATGGTTTTGGAAAATTTCTCATTTAGTTTTGGAAAAATAGCGCGAATTTTTCACATCAAAAAAGAGGGCTTATCGCCCTCTTTTTTAGACTCCGAATTGTCCTATTTTTCTTGCCTCATCATCTGTAATTTTTCGACGATGAGGTTCTCCGCCCAGAGGGGCGGATTGCGCTTGCCCGATTCCCAATTTTCGATGGTACGCAAGGGAATCAAAAGGAGCTCAGACATTCTTTTTTGTGTCAAGCCCGCTGCCTGACGAGCTTCCTTTATGCGTACACTCATACGCCCTCTTCCTTTCGCCTGTCATCGACGGGCGGCTTTATAACAAGCCGCCACCGCGATGACAAGAGCCACGACCGAGACAACCATTGTGATCTCTTGCATTTTATTCGCATGGTAGATATAATGAAAGTAAGATCCCCCTCGCGGGGGAGAGGGCTTGAAGCCCTCTCGGAAGTTCTTTACTTCCCTCTAGCAGCCTTGTACAGCAGTATCGCCGTTACCAAGTTGATAACTGCCGTTACAAGGCTTATTATATCTCCCATGCTCTCACCTCCTTTCTATGATTTTATTATACCACTCATCGGGTGGTTTTGTCAAGTACTTTCATAAAAATAACGGCTTTTTGAGCCGTTATTTTATTTCTCTTAAACCTCTTTTGAAGGCTTTTTATTCCCCTGTAAAAGAGCTTGCCGAACTTCTTCTTCAGTAAATCCGAGTCGGATCATATCACTGGACGGATCAACACGCAATTCATACTGGTGAACACTTCTCTTTTCTTTCCCATCTTTATTTATGGTAAAGACTTCAACCTTATGCGTCGCATCTGTCACACCGTTCGCTTCGTCGATCTCCCCGATATCGACCCACACTTTGCTCTCGTCCAATATTGACTGCCAATAGGGACGCCAGACCTCCTCCGGGAAATTATCCCGTACATAGATATAGTCAAATTTACTGTTCATGTGTTTTGGTGATTCCCGCATAATAGACCTCCATTCAAAGCACTCTATTTCACATCTTTTCCTTATGTCGTATGAATCTCTGTTATCCGAGCTCGAAGAATTGCTATAAGTGCAGAATTTTCGCCGTCCAACGTCTCAGACGCGGCACGCGCCGCGCAATGCGGATACAGGGCGCCCACGGTCCAGCTATCCAAAAAGCGAGGCGAGCAAGACCCGCCATTGCCCCAATGCCCGGAAACGATAGAGCGGCGACGCTGGTCGCTATCTCTTGCCCACGTCCACATAACCCCTGATCCATCTTCGACACCGAAATAAGATACGATGCGCGTGTCACTTGTATTTACATGCCCTCCTGTCGTTACAGGATCGGCAGTGCCTTTAATCGCAAGCCCTATTGGTGTTCCAAGTCCCGCAACTGTCAGAGTATCATTGCTCGGCAAGTGTTGGGATTGTTGCGCCAGAGTCTCAATAAAATCAAAATCACACCATGTTGGTACGCTGGTACCATCAGCGATTGTACCGCCGTACTTTGTCACAAGTTTTCGATCGGTGGCCGTCCCGGCGTTTGAGAGGAAATAGATTCCAATCCAACCGTGTCCCGGTATCCATGTCATTCCTTCTGGAGCTCCACTCGGTCGATGTTTCACATCCCACACAGAAAACGGAATGATCTCTCCTTTTTTCCAGTTGCGCAGCCAATGATCCGCTGCTGGAACGCCGACATCCATGCACTCGCAGTGAAAGCCTCCGATCTTGCGGCTGTTCTCAGCCGTATAGCGGAGTGGTACCGTCGAATTTGCGGAAACCATCAAAATAGGAGTAACACCCTCGGCTGGTTGACATGCGTAAATATAAAAATCACGTCCGCCACGATTTTCTGCGACAGTAAAATCATACTCACAAACCCAGACGACATTACCATCGTTATAAGTCTGTCCCAACGTCTTTGGGAACTCCGGCTGCAAAGATGAGCTTTTCCCACTCGTCACACAACGATAATAATAGCCCGTCTTTGTCTCACTCGGATATACAACATCATCACGCGCGTAATCATGCTCCGGCTGCCATTTTGTCGCCTTGCTGTCAAATGCAGAATCAAGCGATATATCAAGCATTTTCTGTTCTTCGAGTAAGAATCCGCGTTTCCCAATGTTCAGCCATAGACGATTAGGTGTCGCGATAACTGTCTTATTGTAAAAATAAAACGGAACATCCCGCTCATAGTATGCGGGCGCATTCACTCCGACCGTGATATTCTGTTCAAGGCTTTTTGCGAGACTGCTATCAAGCTGCGCCGTTCCGACAGCGCCATCAGCAATGACCTTACTGGTCACGGATTTAAGCGCCATCTTCTTCGTCGTAACCGCTCCATCTTCAATGCCATCGGTAGGAATTTGCTTGCCGACTCCGTCGCTGTGGTCATGCTCGTTGATCATTTCGATCGCAGGGCCCGGTTTCGTTTCTTGTGTTAGTTTCGCCATGTCTAGTACCCCCTAATAACCGCCTTTTGTAGCAGGCCAGAAATCATATTACCCTCTGCATTCAAGATGCACATATCAACATATTCGTTAGTTTGCTCAATAATATTGCTGATTGCTTGCTGTCCATTCTCGTCCTGCGTGTACAGCGCCACCGATCGGACTTCTGCAAACTTCCGCTTGTATCGGATGTGTTTGCGTTCCGGTTTTAGAGGGATCTTCTCGATAATCTCCTCAATATCCGGAACATCAATCGTGACGCTTACACTGCGGACACCAACCGTGCCAATGCCGTCGACACTGCGCGGCAAGACTGCAATTTCGACGTAACGCCCCGTAAATTGAGCCTCTGATATATTTTTCCATGTTCCGTATATCACATTATCAAGGCTCGTGCGGTATCGTATTTCTACATATCCTGTGCCTCGGGTCTCATAGTCCACAACAACACCGCTAAAGAGTTGTTTTGCATATTCCGGCTGCATCGGTGTCAGGTGTACGCCGAAAATATCCGCAAAGTGCGTAAAATCAGCTAGTTTTTCGACGCTTAGGATGTGGATCGTCCCATCAGCCCGCACATAATAACAAGAAGAATCAATGATGTTCTCGCCAAGGTCAATCACAGGAAGTAGGATTTCCGCATCTCCGTAGACAAAAACAGTGCCGCCAAAGATGTCCGAGAACCGCGCATACTCGCCGAGTCTTTGTATCTCCTCGATCCAATATCGCCCGTCAGATGCATGCCATAAATGCTGTTTTTCACATTCCGATAAATCCACCTTTCGCTCATACAGGATATTCTTACGCGGCAGATCGACAACGCTCACGATCGCGCGTCCGGCCTTTTTTGAGTAATTTCCGCGCCCGTCGATTGCCTTGAGCCAAAAAGTAAGTGTGCCTTCGCCCGGTGCGCGAAATGTGTAGATATTGCTTGCAAAGCGATCGACAAGCGTCCCAGTCTCCCAGCTTGCGCCGTATCGAAGCTCGTATTTATAATAGATGTTGCTCGTACTGTTGATGCTCATTGCAAGTGTCGCGGTCAAACTCTCTCCGTTTTGCACAACGGTAAATTCCGGCTGCTCAATCGCATCCGCCCCGCGAATAGTGAAAATATACGGCTCAACGTCCGCAAGGCTCTGTTCCGCATTGCCGAAGATGTTAAATGACGTGAATTTGAGATAGAAACGTTTCCCAATATCTTCTGCGCGGTATTTGTACCGCACAACTGCATCATCAACACGGACAAACTTACTGTCGATTGGATGGGCCTTGATCTCTGTTCCGTATACGCCGCGGCGCAGGTTGGTCAGCTTATATTGATAGGGGGCAATTAGTTCTGCATTTTGGTAGGCAATCAGCTCGCCATCGACCCAGCACAGAGTATTATGATTGTCCGCGTCCTCCTCTGTCGCAGTCAGAAGCTCTGCGCTGCTCATTGATACATCAACCACAAGCGCGTTATTGGTATCGTGACTATATCCGTGCCGGAGTGGCTCCAGTAAAAACCCGTGCCGCGCAGGCTGCTCGATCGTACCGATGCGCTTGTAGGTGTTTCCATCATAGCTTGCCCAGATATTTGCGCCGCTCCACGTATTCTTTTTCCCGGACGCAGCCATGCAGATCGTCATTGCCTCCGCAACTTGCGGCGGAGGCTCAAACAGAACAGGCGGGTTAATATCAGGCGGGGCAGAGTTATAATCCATCTTCGGTCGCTGTGCCGCCTGCGTTGTGTAGGCCGTCGGGCTATTGATACCGTCCGGACAATCCTCTGCGGTGATTTTAAGGTTGAGTTCCTCGTCTTCCTCGATCGTAAGGATGCGCACAGGATGACGGTCAAGCCCTAGAATTTCGTCGGTAAGTGTTACTACATCCATCGGGTCAAGGAGACAATGCCGCCACGAAAGCGTAAATTCGTACTGCGCAGCAATGTACAGTTTGCGTTGGAGGATTGCCTGTGCCGCGAATGTCGCAACATCCGGCTCCGTGATAAAGTGCATCTCGATACTGTCGGCTGTGCGGATGCCGCGTTGACTGATGTCTGCATCGTCCGTCGCCTTAATCGGCTCGACATTGTAATCATTCTTGCGGTTGAGTATCTCGACGGGTTGCACGTTGTAGCGGTCGGTCGTTAGATTCGGTTTGATCGTGATCGGCGTCTCACCCTCGGTGTAGACGAGATCATCGTGTGTGATGTCGTAGAGCGGCGCTTTTGGAGGAATGTAGGTTGCACCGTTTGCTGTCTGCTCTGCGAGACCGTAGGGCACAATCTTGAGTTTTCCCTGCGACCATACAGGCGCAGCGTTCGCCGCCTCAAGGAGTGCGGCAATGAGTTCATGTGCCTCCTTCTGACTGTCATAGGCAGGCGAAAAATATACACCATTGACAATACAGTAATCCTCGAACTGCGCTGTATCTGCAAGATATTTTGCCGGAAAACCAACGCCAATCTGCACATCAGAGAGGATGCCTCGAATAATGGAAATTGGGGCAGCATCCTGCTTCCCCGGAGCAAGGTCGCGTCCTGCGACCTCGTAGTTAAAAGACGGGACTGTCGCCGAATTAGAGAGCTCAAGGTTCGGGCTTGCGACGTAGCATGTCTGCGGATAACTGATTGCGCGATCGGGATGCGCTCCAGCCATCCACGCCCACGGGGCTTGATCAGGTGCCCCCGTATAAACAGACATCCGCAGCGCAGCGGGGCTCCCGTGAACCTCTTTGTTCTTCCAGACACGTTTAACGCCTTGCACCTCGCCCTCGCAGAGTGCAAAGATTGCAGCGACCTCATAGGTGTAAGTCGTATGAGACGAGGTGACACCACCGCCGCCCTTGCCTCCGCTTCGTGTCGTGGTCGTGTGGGGGATCGCCGTAAAGTCGATGTAGTCAATCATGTTGCCGGCAACACGCGCTGTCCCGAATACTACGGGGATCGCAATGCCGTAAGTGCTCTGCGAGATTGCAAGACTGCCGATGCGCGTGTCTGCCGTGCTGACTGTCCCGCCGCCCCCGAATATTCCGCCCATCTGATTTACCCCCAGTAGCTATAAATTCCGCTTTGCCTTTTCTGCATATCCCTGTCATCCCCATCAGCAAGGACAACGCCGAGGCCAAGATATGCGTGGATGATCTGTGGCCACGCGACAACAAGTGCACCATGACTGATACAACGCCCATAACGATAGACGATGACATCCCCCGGGAGCGGCGTATCGCGTTCCACTTTTTTGCAATATCGCGTCACCCATCCGAGATAGCGTTCTGCACTGCGATGCAGGTGCCAGTCCATCGGATAGTATCCGACTTCGGTATCTGCAATCAATCCAACATTGATAAACGCCTGTAAGATCAGCATGCCGCAGTCCGTGCCGCCGCCCTTCACGCGCCCCGCGTGATGATATGGCGTTCCGAGCCACGTCAGAGCCTCAGCAACGAGCCACTCTCGTTCGCGCCGCTCTTTCGCATCCATCTCCAAACCTCCTCAATATGCCGTCTCGGGCACCGGGATAAACGGATAGCCACGAAACCGGGCAAGATTGGAAAAGCGAGCCTTGCAGCAGTGCATGCTCTTATCACAGGCCGGTAAGACATAAAACGTGTCTCCCGCAGCAGGAGGATAGTAAAACGGCAAAACGACCGTGATCGTGCTGCTCTCATTGCTGCGGATCGTACGAGTTACGCCGGTATTACGTCCGGACGTAAAAGTAATGCTCCCCTGTGCGAGATAGCCGTTATCGAGGGAGAGGCCCGACTGAATTGCGCTGCGCGTACCGCCTGTCGCCGTGCCTTGCTGCCGAAACGCATCCAGATCGACGCCACAGCTCGTGTCTCCAAGCGTATAGATACACGGAGGATAATAGAGGTGCGTTGGGAATTTGACGTTAAGGAGTTCCGTCATCGAGGCGACGGTCGCCTCGATCGTTATACCACCTGCACGCTCGATATTGAGCCTTCCGAGCCACCAGAGCAGCGCATAATCTGCATCAATGCGCCCCGAAAATATCGTGAACGGCTCCGGGGAAAAGAGGCGATGCAGTTCAAGTTCTGCATCCGCAAAACGACCTGCGACGATCGCCTGCATGATCGTCGTCTCATGGTCAAGACGAGCAGACGGCTCGACCGTGATTGTCAGGTGCATCTCGTCCACACTCATATCATTGGTCTGCGTTGTTCCGTCGCGCTCGATCGCAAGCGGTGTATAGCAGTCATCGTCAACTGTGAGCACAATGTCTGCCGATGTATAGCGCAGTACCGTTCCATCTGTCAGCGTGATTTTATAGAGATCAGCAATATAGAATGTCTGCGATTCGATCAGCAGCCGTTTGAGGCGTTCGCTTGCTTGTTTCATGGCGCAAATACCTTCCTTGACGTAACGAACTCGACCGTCTTCGCTGACCAGAGCTTGAATGCGAAGTTTTGAAATTCGATTGAAGACTCTTTGAAACGGCAGCGGTAGTAAAAATTACCTGACCACGCGAGGCGTTTTCCCGCAGTGGGCGGTGCCGTGAATGAGACCGTACCGTCTCGTATCGTATAGCCGCTCTCTTTTTGTACATCCCCGACATAGATAACCTCGTTTGCGGTATCATAGACAGGCTCAACGTAGTCGCTGACCGCACGACAGAGCTGGAAGGCCACAGTCTTTCCATCGCCGACACCGAATACTTGACGCTCAGCAATGTGATCCGTCGGATCGCGATAAAGGAAATCGACTGCATTCCCGCGACAGGAAAGAAAAAATCCGAGGAGCGTTTCAAGCTCGCCCTCGGCGCCAGCTCTTAGCACCTCATAGGAAAGAGAGAAATGCCAGCGCGGATAGGCGGAGAGGGATGCGGCAATGTCGACGCCGGACGGGCTGACTTTCGCGAGTGTGAAGAACTCCGGCATTTTCGTCACATCCCACGAGAGCCCGCGCAGTTCCGGAAATATTGCATCCGCCACAAGTATCACCCCTTCAGACTGCCTCGATTAAACTTTCGGTACTCTGTATTGAGCACCTTAACCATATACTTTGCATTTTCGCGCATCTCACGTCGGACGTCTGCATCTGTGCGCCCCGTGTGTACAGCACTGTAAGTCAGATTAATCTGCGGGGCTTTCTGCGATCCACCACCGGAGAGGAGGCTACGCACGCCGTCCGCCTGCCCGCCGGAGGCGGGGACAATCATCTCGTCCTTATGCACCATTGCGAGCGTATCTGCCGGCAGCCGCCAAGAGCCGACGTCAAACGACGGTATTCCTGTAAGGCGCGGTGTCTTGTAGTAGCTGTCGGGATTACGCCCGAGATTGATGCCCGGCCCCGTACTCTCTGTTTTAGAGGACTTACCGCCGCCAAAGAGCCCCGTCAGAGCCGAGAGCACAAGCATAATCGGGAGCATCTGGAGCATCGCCGTGATGCTTGCCTGTATTGATGCGACGGATGCCTGACCCGCTGCCGCCGAGGACGCGACAATCGTTTCATCTTTTGCCGTTTCCGTCGCAATTTGCGTAGTCGCTTTCTCTGTCGTTGCAGCGATTTGCATCTGCCCGCTGGTCTGCTCGACCATTGCGCGCTGCATCGCACCAGCCTGCGCTGCCGCTGTGCGTGCCGTCTGTGTCGCCTGTTCTGCTGCGACAGCGGTCATATCCGGTCGATTCTTCGGCTGGAGCAGGCGAGAAAATGCCTTTTGCACGATATTCCCGGAAATCTGATTTGTGATCTGTTTAAGGATACTGGAGAGGGTCGAGGAGATCAGCGAGCGGATGCCCTCAAGTACACTTTTCGACCCTTTCGCGACATCCTGCATGATTGCGGACATTTCATCGGCAAGCGTGTCACGGACTCCCTTGATAATACCGAGCTCCTTGTCCCGCTGTTTCTGCTGGATGTCGAGGAGCTTTTCGGCATGCTGCGTATAGAGCTCCTCGAGGGATTTCAGGGCCGCAATCGTCGCTTCCTCATTTTTGGAGCTGAGGAGCATTTCGTTGAAATGGATCTCTTTGTCGAGTTCCGTGCGCGCCGAGGCGTATGCCTCATAGGCAGCGGTCATCTTGCCGATGTCGATTGCGTTGTCTGAGAGTTCCTTTTTCGCTGCCTCACGTTGGATATTGTAGCGCCGTTCCTCGAACGCGCTCTGCTTTGCAAGTAGCGTTTCCTGTGTGATTGCGCCCGCATTGTAGAGCCCTTCAAGGCGTTTTTCCTCAAGTGAAATCGAATCAAGAGCACGCGTCCGCTGATACTCAAGGATTTTATTTTGAATCGTGAGCTCGTAGTCTGCAAGTTTCTTCTCAGCATTGAGGACTTCCGTGAGAGAGGACTTATACCAGCTCGTCGCTTCAATCTTCGCTTTGTATGCGTCAATCTGATGCTCTTTCTCATCGTCTGTGAGGTGGGCAGCCTCCATAAGAGCCTTTGCCCGGAATTCAACCTCTGCATTAAGGTTCGCCCGTTTCATTGCGGCGAGTTCGGATTGATAAGTCTGTTCGCTTACTTTCCCGCGGATATGCGCATTTTCAAGGTCAACCTCTCGCTCTTTAAGCTTCTCAACAAAGACTTCTTTCTCGAGAGCGTAAAGCCCGATCTTGTAATCCATCGCTTCTTGCTCGGATTTTGCGACGTTTTCGAGATATTGTTTATAGAGTGCCTCCTTTTCGGCCGCCGTGTACTCTGCAAGCTGCAACTGTTGTTCATATAGTTTTTTTGCGGCTTCATAGGCGCTGGAGCTTTCGCCGCCACCGCCATCCTTTCCGCCGCCACCACCGCCGCCACCACCGCCGCCATCAAAGCTGGCTTCATCGTCGGCGCCGATCGGTAGGTCTTCGCCGCCAAACCCCATTGCGCTTTTGAGCCCTGACCAAAGGGACGATCCTGCCGCCTTTGCAAAATTAAGCGCCCCCGACGGATCGGATGCCGCGCCGTAAATCGCTTGTCCAAGGCCTTGAATTCCATCCCAGAACCCAATACCGATATCTTTGATGCCTTGCATCATCCCTTTTGCGGCTTCGGCAGCACCGGAAAAATCGCCAACGAGCGCATTGCCAATCGTCAGTGCAAGGCTTGTAAAAATCTGTCCGATGCCGGAGCAAATCTGTCCGACGCCATCCGCAAAGTTATTAAGTCCGTAGATCAGCCCATCACAAGTGCCCGCCGTCGCCTCTTTGATATCCGTGAACCCGCTCGCCCATACAGCGGCAAGAGCCACAACAACCGCGATGCCCGCCGTCGCCGTTGCGTAAAAACTGAGCAGGGCGACACGCCCGACCGCCAGCACCGACCGCATTGTAATAAGCGACCCGCAATAAGAGAGGATAGCGCGAACACCGCCGAGAGAGAAGGCGAGAGACGCCGCAACGACTGTGCTCCGCATCGCCACAAGAGCGGCACGCGCGCCAGCCATCGCCCCCGTCATCTTCCCGTGAACCGCAGTAAAGAGTTGGCCGGAGAGAACATACTTGCCGATCCCGATCGTGCCTGCGGTAAGCCCTAAAACAAGGCCCCTGATTCCGTTGGTGCAGAGTGCAACAACATTTGGCATAGAGGTCATCATAACGCCGACACGCGCAAACGGCCCGCCGAATGCGGCGATTGCCGCAGCGGCAGCGCCCCACCCGAGCGTTAATGCCGCGACGGCAGCCGTAAGACTGGTCACCGTGATAATCGCATTTCGTGTGTCGGGGTCAATGCGATTAAAGGCCTGTAAAAGGCCTGTAATCGCCTTTGAAAAGGCGGTTAAAGTGGGGAGGACACTGTTGCCAATCTGGATTTGCAGGGATTTAAGCGTAGCATCCCATTGACGCTGTGCGGCAACATAGGTTTTTAGCGCAGAGACATTCTCGAACACGAGCCCGAGGGACTTCGCCTTTGCACCCATCTTCTCAAGTCCCGCGCTCCCTTGATTGAGCAGCGGGATCATTGCACGCCCTTCACGTCCGAATACGCTCATGGCAAGCGCTGTTTTTTCAACGCCGTCCGGCATCGCCTTGAACCGATCGGCAACCACACCGATGATCTCGTTCGTCGGCAGCAGTTTCCCATTGGCATCGTGGACACTGATGCCGAAACGATTAAAGATATTCCCGGCATTGTCCGTATCGCGCTCCAGATTTGCCAGCGACCGGGAAAGGAATCCAATGTTCTTCGTGAGATCGGCCGTACTCATACCGACCTGACTCGCCGCAAAGGCAAGTTCAGAGGATGCCGCAATGCTCATGCCGCTAGTGCGAGAGAGCCCCGCGAGCGCCTTTTGGTACTCAATCGCGGCATGCGTAGACGTGCCAAAGACACCGACGATTGCAATGCCCGCTGCGCCGATTGTGTTCTTCATGGAGGCGACGGATGACCTGACGCTGTTCATCGCATTCGCGATTGACGATCTTACGCCATTCATCCCACTGCGCGCACTCTGCTGCACATTCTGCATTGCGTCGCGCATCTGCTGTGCCATACCGGCTGCACTTGATTTCATTGCAGCGGTGCTGCTGTTCAGTGCTTGCTGCGCGGTATTGATGCCGGATACAAAGGCATCCGGTGACGCTGTAATCTTTACATCAATTTGATCACCCGCTGCCATATCTTCACCTCCCTATCGCAAGATCAAAACTCTGTTGGAGTGCAGATGCCGCATCAGGCTGTACATCCACATCATAATAGCTTTCATCGTAGTATATTTCCGTTTGCTTCGTGCCCGCCGTGCGCTGTGGCTCACTGGTTGTCAGCTGCATGCCGAGATATTCGCAAATCGCCGCCAGACACACATGCGCGGGCGGCGATTTCCTCCATACGTTTTTGAGTGCATTGTAGCGTTTGAGCGTCAGGCTGTGCCTGATATGGTCGATCGTCCATCCTGTCGCACAAGCAATCTCGGCATAGATCGCCTGAAAATCTATGCGCTCGCTGCGGGCACCGTTTCCCCCGAGCCGGGGACACCCTGCTCAAAACCACTTTCCGCGAGGATGTACTGAAAGAGTTTCGGCGCGATCCGGATGTCGATCATGGTCTTAAACTCCGCTTCGCCGATCTCCGGATAATTGCGGCTGAACGCAAGATACAAGAAATGCGAGAGCTTCCCAATAACCTTCAGTACATCCGCATCCGACATCTGCTGGATTTTCTCAATCTCTGTGATGTTCTCCTCGAGCTGTGCGAGGCTGAGCCCGGGGAAGATGTATTTCTCCCCGCGAATCGTGACCTCTGTGCCTTCATAAAAAGCCTGTTTGTTCATGTGTACACTCCCTTTTCTTACTCGAGCATGCTCAGCTCGCCAACACGGTTCGCATCGTCAGCCATCGCCGCGAAGTCAAACTCAGGAATGGAGAAATCCTCGAGTTTCGTCGAGATGAGTGAGAGTTTCGAGGACGTGCACGAATTAAGGATCAGTGTTGTCTGCTTTCCGTTGAACCGCGCGTTTAAGATTGTCTTGAACGTCGGTGCTTCACCCATCAACTGATTATTGATGATGATGCGGCTTCCGTTCTTCTTGTCGTGATAGAGATAAGAAATGAAGACGGGCTTCTCCTTGAGCGAGGCGTGGAACGTATACATCCCCGTCTTCTCGTCGAGCTTGTATTCGCCCTCGTTCGGTGCGCCATCCACACGCGTGAGTGTATTGCCCGCGTTATCCAACACGCCAAGATTTTCAAGGAATGTCGTATTCGCTTCCAGTGTCGGCGTCACAGTAAACGCAGTCTTATCGACTGCGAACTCCTTATTGAAGATGGCGAGGTTCTGCCCTTGCAGAACATTTTCATTGAAATAGATTTCGTTGTATACGTTCATGTTGATGCCCGCATATTTCGCCTTACACGCGATCTTCTGCTGACCGCGCGCAACGGCTTCCGCGAACTGGTGCTGACCGAACAGTTCCTTCGTCGAGCCCGAAAATTCGACGCTTACCTCCTGCATCGTCCCAAGGACGCGCGGGGTCGGTGTCGGTTTCTTCGGAATCGCAATCATCATGCCCGCGCCAAATATAAACTGACTCATTTTATCTGCCTCCTAATCTGCTATCAGTACCGTAATTGGGACAATCGCAACCGACTGAGCGCCAAGTGTTCCCTCGTCGGTTTCAATCTTCCCATCAATCCGGCAATCCATTACCAAGCCGTCAAGTATCTGCTTCATCTCGCCGAGTTCTCGGCGTGGCCTCAGCGCAGCCGCAATCTTATCAAGGATATGATTCATGGGCGTTGCTGTGACCGCATTCTCGTCGCCGCCAACGGACACGTAGACGTACAGTTCCATGCGGAGCGTCCAGACCGCACGCAGGTGATCAAGCTGTTCACCGTTCTGCGTCAGGAACACAGCGGGCTGCTGGATAGTCGGTACGTCATTCCAATGCTTCAGCCTGCGGCTCCACGTTATGACATCATCCCCGACACGTTCGCGCAGCCAGTCAAACACGCCGCTATATACAGCCTCACGGTTCACTGGATCGCCTCCTTTAGGGCATTGCCGAGCTCTGCCATAATTTCATCTCGTTGGTCATCGAGCGCGGTGCGCAGGAATGACTTCTCGGGATAATCGACGTGGCGCGCATGAGCGCGAACGACGATTTTCTTCGGCGATTTAAGCCTCTTTCCGAACGCCATCTTGATTGTCCGCATATGTTCCCGGATACTCTGTGTGCCGTGGAATCCATACTCATGGAATGCCGCGTATTCAACATTTGTGCCGACACGACCGACGATCCCGCCGCCGTCGCGAACAACCTCTTGATGTATGCTGCCGCGCAAGTTATTCGTGCGAACCTTTAAGACTTGTCCCGAGAGTTTGTCACGGACAACATGCGCCTGCAAACGGATCGTGATGCGCCCCATGCTGTCAACGAGCTTTCCGTCAATCGAGTCGGATGCCCGCTGAAATTTCGCACGGAGTTCGTCGTCGCCGACGATAATCGCCTCGATGCTCACGGCGTCACCCTCTTATATTGCTGCACAACCGCGCGGCCGAAGTCGCTGAGATCCTTTTGCGAATACGCAACGGTCTGTCCGCCGAGGTCTTTCGATACCTCGCCAAGGCGGCTTTTTTCTTTGTAGCGCAGCGCCGCGAGTTCAAGGCATGCGAATCGCATGTCATCCGGGACATCCAGCATCCCTTTCGTGTGCTCATAGTCGTGCTCCAATCCTTCACGGCGGTTCATTTGCGTGAGCAGAAAGCTCGATGCCGCGCGGATCAGCATCATCAGCAGAGCATCATCCTGATTACCCCCTGACGTAATGCCGATATAGTTCTTCAGCTCGTTTAGCGTGACAAGCTCATGCTGCGCCATCGCCGTCGTCCTTGCCCTTACCGCCGGACTTGTCGCCTTTTCCTCCGGAGTTCTTCCCTCCAGCATCCTTACTATCAGTGTTGGCGTTCTGATTGTTTTCAGTTCCGCCGCCAGCATTGTCGCCAGAGGTATTGTCGGAACCCTTCGTCAGCGCAGCAACCTCCTCCGGTGTCGGCGCATCCAGCCCGAACAGAATTGCTTCGTGTGGGCTAATCGGCGCATCGATCAGCCCATTCTCAGCAACGTAGCTCACGCCATCAATAACAATTTCCGTAACGTCATATGCTTTTAACAGCATGTTTATACCTCCTTACACATCCGAGATGTTGGTGATCACGCCGAACGCGAAGGGCGCATAGAGTGCGAACGCCTCTGTTGCATAGACACCGTACTCATACTTACGCGTCTTTCGCGGCCATTCCGTCTGGAAGTAGTCCTGCTGACAGCGCACCTCAGCGATGTTTGCGACATTCGAGACGGGATAGGGCATTGTCGTCGAGCGGAACATGATCGTCCCGGCGGGCATATTCGGATGAAGGACAATGCGGACGAGCGTGCCGCCGCTCATCGTGTACTTGTTGAGATACGAGCCGACCGCCGTGCCCGCAGAGAGCGTCGCCATCTGCGCCGTGCTTGCGTCGAAGTTAAACCGGATCAGGTTGCTGCCGCCGTTCTCAAGCACCTTCTGTGTAATGTTCTGGAGCTCCTGCGCACTGACGTAAATCTCGTCCGGCGATGCCTTGTACTTATCCCAGAACCAGCGAAACGCCTCGTCGATCTCAACGATGCCCGCTGCCTTGTCTGCCGTCAGCCCCGCAGCCGTCGGCATGCTCTTAAAATAGCCGCCATTCTTCACAACCTGCGTCAGATAACCGTCAATGACGAGATCATTCGCCGACCAATCCTCGGCAGGCAGGTCTTTTGCCTGCTGCGTCCCTTCGGCATTGGCCGTGATTGTGACACTGCTCGTCGTCGTGATCGCACCGAGTTTCTCTGCATTCTCTGCGCCCCAGAACCACGCATACGCGAAAGCTCCCTTTGTCGGTGCAACGACGGCCGTGATACTGTTCGTTGCTCCTGCTCCGGTCGTCACATTCGCCGCATCAGACTTCTGCGCAGTGCCGCCGCCGTAAACATCCTTCGATCCGTCTGCATTCTCGCGGGTCACCTTTGCCTTGACGCCGCTCGCTACGTTTGCCGCATGGTATCCCTCAAAGGTGAGCGCCGCGCAAACGACAGAGATTTTCGTCGAGGCAGGGAGTGTGCCGCCCGTTGTCTTTGCCGCAAGGGTCGGTGTCTTCGTTTTGCCGAGTTTCATGGAGCAGTTGCCGCCGAGCAGCACCTTCTCCTCGCCGATGATGACCGCCTCGAGCAGATTCTTCGTACAGATCGCGCGCAGATTGTCAAAGCCCTCGCCCTGAAGGACTGCCTCGTCGGTCACGAAGTTTTCAAGGCCGAGTGTCTTGTAGAGTGCGAACGCATCCTGCGTCTCAATGGAGATAACACCGCTGCGCTGTCCCTCGGAGACACCCATCGACACACTGTCGATATTGACGCCCGTGATTGCCTTCCAGTGCGTAGAGTCGCCGCCGCCGCCCTTGACGCGGGGCGTCGAGTTGCGCAGCGGAGAGAGCACCGGATACATAAGGCGCGCGGCCGGCTGCAAGTCGTAGTTCTTGAGACCGCTGCCCGTTGTAATCCCGTCCGCTTTCTTGAGCGGTGTTGCCAGCGCACTGTGCAGCGCCTCGTTCATGCGTGCCAGCGTCTCCTTAGAAGTCTGATACATACTCATTTCATTGTCCTCCATCATTCCTTAGTACGCCCACGAACGCTGCGCGCCGTGCTGCTCTTTGATACGGTCAAGTGCGTCATCCGCCGGGGACGCGTCCGTCTTATCCGTCTTGAGCTTGAGGCCGTCTGTTTTGAGCACAACCTTCGTAGGTGCTGCCGTTTTTGCAAGCTTTTCGACCTGCTCCTTGAGCGCTGCGGCCTCCTTGTCCTTTGCCGCAAGCGCAGCCTCCATCTTCTGTACGGACGCGGTAACAGGCTTCAGCGCCTCAGTGACGGCAGCCTGTACCGCTTTCGCCACATCATTGGTCTCCGGCGCCTCTTTCGGGTCATCGCCGCCCTCGGACTTCTCCGGCTCGTCAGCAGATGTAGGCGCATCCGCCCTTTCCGGCTCTGCCGCCGTATCCGTGCACTCTGCAATCGCCTCTGCGAGATTCGCAACGCACGTTTTGAGTTTCTCCGGCACGTTCTCGTCATCGGCGAGACCCGCATTGATGTCACTGATCAGTGCACCGAACTCTGCAAGGTCAATCTTTTTTACCTTATCCTCCATGTCATTCCATCCTTTCAAAACCATGTTCCGGACGCTGCCGTCCGACTTGACCACCTCTACAATACTTGCCGACGGCACACACGGGCGATCGGCAAGGGAGAGCTCCATCGGGCGCAGGGTGTAGCGTGTCGCCGCACCATCCTCCCAGCGCTTGACATAATAACCACCAAAGCTGAGTCCTGTGTAGACGCCCTCACACACCTTGCGCCATTCGCTGTCATCCACAACCTTGATGCAGACATTGACTGTTTTCGATGCATCGTCGAACTCAATAGGGCGGACGATTTTGCCGGCTGAGACATCTCCATGCATCGCACGGACGTTGCCGTAGTTGGCATTACCGCTCTCCTTCGCCTGTTCCGCTGACCATGTTTCGATATACGGCTTTGACGACACATAGTCAAAAATCTCACCTGCGCGGTCGACTTCCTCGGCGGCAGCGATGCCATAGACGAGGCGTTTTTCCTCCTCGATTTTCCGAATTGGGATATAAAGCAATGGTTCACCTCCTAAAATCCTCTGTACGCGATTTTTGTCCTCGATGTATATAAACCCCTTCATTACGGATTTTCCAAAAATTTAAAAGGTGTTTGAAGGGAATTAAAAGGCAATCTAACTCTCGTCATCCGTCATGTCTTCTGCAAGAACAGGGATAAGCGTGCAAAAGCAGTTCGGATGATAGGGCGGTGCATCATGTCCCGACGGGAAATTCTCATCAATTCCGACGGTACCCGCCTCGGCATTCTCAACGCACATCTCACAGCCGCCGTCGATGCAGAGGGACTGCTTGCCCGCAACAATGCCGGACGCTTTCCAGCCAATGAGATTGCCGTTTTGGTGTGCGAATTGGAGCTCTGTGCGGCTGATCATATCTGCGCGGCGCGCCCAGAACTGCTGATCATCGCGAATCGTCGCTGTGAGTTTCTGTGGGCTCCAACCCTCGTCGATCGCTTTGCTCACAGTACCGCGCAGCACCTCGCGCGTGGATTCCGTGATCGCCCATTTGGGGTTGGGGTTATCTACGAACTCCTTGCCATTCCACTTTTTACCGACAAGTTCTGCGGCACGGGCACGCGCCCACTCCTGTGCGTCGGCATCAACCATATCCGTGATCCCGTCGGTCGATGCCTTGATGCTCCGCAGTCCTTCATATGCGCCTGCCTTTGCAATCTCCTCAAGGCACTCGGCAGCATCGTCAAAGAGGATTGTCCATCCATCAAAATCAAGGTCATCAAGCGCCATCTGCAAAAGTTTTTTCTTTTTCTTTGCATCCAGCTTCTCTGCCTGCGCCATCGCTTTCGCGTAGGAGTTTTCGAGTTGGCGGAGGAGATCAGGCTTAACCTTATCAAACATGCGGCGGATTGCTGCGGCGAATTGCTGCTGCATGTCCTCGCGTGTGGGGGCATCCCGTTTTTTTGCGGACGGTGCATCCGTTTTTTGGAGGGCGCTACCATCGGCAAAAAGCGCCGGGAACTGTATCTGCTGCGGCGTGAGTGCGGCGAACTCCTCTGCCTGCGCCTCAGTGAGTGGATCGTAGCCAAGCCGGCTGCGCACCTCGCTCGGTGTAAGGATACGCAGATTGACATACATCTGATCAATCTGCGCCTGCTTGAGAGGTTCGACTTCCTCTTTCGTCGCCCAGACGAACTCCACACCATCTACATCAAAGTAGTCATGCAGCAGGATGTCCATGATTTCCTTGAGGTAGTTCAGGAATGCCCGTTGCCCCTCATCCTGACTTGCCGCCTGCGTCGTCTCCGCCGTCGCACGGTTCGTCTCTTTGACGAGTGCCGTCGGCGGCAGGTCAAGCGCATAGGAGATGATGCGAGCGAGCCATTCATCGAACTCGTCCTTCATCGGTGAGTCTTTGGGGAAGATCGGGTTGATGCCCGCAGGCACAAAGCGTGCCTTGCGTTTGATCTTGCTGTCTCCCTCAAACAGCGCATCCCAGTAACTCTGAAACGCGCCGATCTGGTCGACCGACCAATCCGACGGGCAGCTGAGGAACGCCTCTGGAATTGTTCCCTGCGTGTAGTAGTCAAGCTGATACATCTGCCGATTGAGAGCAAGATTGACCGTCATGATGACCTGCTCCACCTTGCTCAACCCGTAGAGTTTATGCGAGCGGACGTTACGTGGGAAGTAGAGGAGCTCGTCTGTCGTGAGGTCAACAGCCGGAACCCCGTCGATGATCTGCTGATAGGCGGAGAGCGGCGGCGCAGGCGTGCGCCCCTCGTCCGTGATGTTGACCTTGATTGTCGCGCCGTCAACGAGCTCAAGCGCATGGATATGTCCGGCGATATTGCGCCGAATGTAGATCGCGGGTGCATCGATGACGAGCACGTCCTCCACGATCGAGCGCATCCAACGCGAGAAGCTGTGCACGCCGTCAGGGCGGCGGAGCTGTTTGTAGAGTTTCTCTGCCTGTGCGCGCGCGACAGGATCAGTTTTGTCGATTGCCGTGATGTTCCAATCCATCGCCTCAATCTGGTCTTTACGTTTTTCGATTGCGAGGCGGAGGAGGTCATAACCATCGGCGAACATACGGAGCTGCTCAAACGTGATTTCTGCATCCGCGCGCGGCATTGTTTGGATGTTGCTCCGCACGGAAAAATCAAACTGCGAGGGCGGCGAGCCTTTCGGGAGCGCGGCCTTTTGCGGTTCGCCCGCGCTTAAATAGGCCTTGATAAATCCTTGAACGCCGTTTAAAAACTGTGTTCCAAAACTCATGTCCCGCCTCCTTTCAGTGTATCCTTGAGCGTTCCAAGCAGGCCTTTCTCCTCGATCTTTGCGCGATAGTAGTCGAGGATTCCGAATCGTGCACTGGTGATCATCGTCAATGCACCGCTCACAGAATCGACCATATCGTCATGGCGGCCATTTGGGAAAGCTTCGGCTTCATCCAAGAAATCTTTGTTCCAGTCACCGATGACAATTTTGACATTTCCGGCCTCGGCCGCTGCTGAAAGGGGCAGGGCACGCTCGATCTTGTTGCTGGTCTTTTTATCCCCGTAGAATGTATAGCCTTTGAGGATATTGCGCCGATAGTGGTCAATCGTATTGACGCCAGACGAGCCCGGCTCCTGCTCCATGTGGATTTTTACGCCGTGCCCGTCAACGGCTGCGGTCTGTCCGACAAGTCGCTCAACGCCCAGCGGTGAGCTCTGTACATGACGAATATCTACAATATAATAGATGCCATCCTTCTCGGCGATCCGCGCGCCCGATGTCCAGTCTGGGTCTTTTCCGGCACGCTTTTCCGTCGCCGCAAGATCCCAGTAACGGACGCTGCGTGCATCGCGCGGATAGTCGCGGACAACCTCGAACCACTCGCGTTTGAACATACGCACTGCATCCGGCGGCTGCGGATTCTGCTGATAGAGCGCATACCAGTCACGGCTGCTGACCGCCTTTTTCTTTTTGACAAGCCAGTCTGCTCCGTAGCGTTCCGGCCAGAGCGGTTCGCCCGGCGCGCGTCCGATCGGATCATTTTTCTCCGCCTCGCAGGGTAGATTGATGATCTCCCAGTGTTCTCCGCTCTCCTTTGCTTCTTTTAGGATGCGCCCCGCGAGGTCGTCCTCATGCCAGCGCGTCATAATGAGGATGATGCGCCCGCCCGGGGCGAGGCGGGTGAGCAGCGTTGCACTGTACTCGTCCCAGATGCCCTCGCGGACGGTCTCGGACTCCGCCTCTTTTCGATTCTTTACAACATCGTCAATGAGGAGGAGGTCTGCGCCTTCGCCGGTGATGCCGCCGCCGAGGCCGACGGAGATCATGCCGCCTGCATGTCCCTCGATGTCCCAGTTCGTTTTACTGCTGTTCGAGCGGTCGAGTCGGATGCCGAAAAGGGCCTCGCCAAAATCCGCGACCTTCTTCCGATTACGATTGCCGAACTTCTGTGCAAAATTCGCGCTGTAACTCACCTCGATGACGCGCCGATCGGGATTGCGTCCAAGAAACCATGAAGGAAATGTCTCCGTCGTCGATTGAGATTTCCCGTGGCGCGGAGGCATGAAGATCATCAGGCGATCAATCTCTCCGCGCTCGACAGCCTCGAGTTTCTCGCAGACAAGATGCAGATGCCGACAGGGCTGCCACCGGCCATGATGTGCATATTGGCAATACGCCTCATAGCTCCTGCGGTACTGCTCGAGTTCCGGGCTATGTGTCTTATTTCCGACGAGTTCCTTCAAGACCGACATGCCCGCGCCTCCTCTTACTGACTTTCTTTCGTCTCCGCAGCCACCGCATCAACCATCGAAACGAGACGTTCGAGGATTTCCGGTGTCTTCTGGAGTTCCTCTTGCAGACTCTCCTTGATGCGAGCGACAGCAACCTCGACCATGCGCCCCGCATCCATCTTGAGCTTTTCGCGCTGCACGGCAGAGCGTTCGAGGAGCGCCAGCGCCTTTAGGATTTCGCTGCTTTTCGCATCGCGCAAATCCTCCGCTGCGACAAGCCGCTCCATAATGAGCTGCAAGGCAAGCTGTGTCGCCGCCTCTGTCATTTCAAGCGCGGGGCCATCCTTCCCCTCGGTCATGATCGTGCGCGCCTGTTCCTTGACGATGCGCAGCCGTTCCAGTTTGCTGAGGAAGTCCTTGCCATAGCGCCCGACACTGCTCTTTGAAATGTCATGCCCGCTTTCGCGGAGATACGTCGCGATACTCTCATAGGTCTCGCCAGCGACAAGCCGCTCGTTGATTGCCTGTATGAGAGATTTCGGCAGCTCTGTTGTGATCCGCGCATGCTTGCGTCTGTTACCCATCGAGATCAACTCCCACATCCGGCGGGATATTGCCCTCAATGAGATCAATGCCCTTCGGCAAGAGTTTTGCGAGCTTACGCGATACGCCGAGGCACTCCGCCTCCTCGATAGCGATGTACCCCTTTTCGCGCAGGTATATGAGATGTGTCTCCACCTCAGCGGGCGTGATCGTGTACTGTGCATCGATAAGGATGTCCGCGATCAGACGGTCTCCCGTCTGTTGCGGATAGTTGAGTTTCAGGATTTTCATGATGCGCCCGCGTACATGACGAGAGTTGTGTCCTTCCAGTGTCGTCATCTTTTATTTCTCACCTCCCGTAAGCTTTGCGATATTCTTACTGATTGAGCTGACCTCGCCCGACATGCGGTCGATCTTTGTATCCAGTGCCGAGATGCTGCGGAGGAAGTCATCACGCAAAACGTATTGGAGCGGCAGCGCGCTCCGCAGCGTCTCAATCTCTTTATGCACTTCGGCGAGATGATCGCGGTTTTCCTTGACTTCTTTGTTCAGCGCTGCGCGAATCTCGCGCGACTGGTGCAGGATGATCCCGAACATCGTTGAGCCGATGCCGATCATGACGGATGTCCAATTAAATTCCATCAGAATCGCCTCCGAAAACCAACGCCCCAGAATTTTGACGGCTCGACCGGGTTCATCAGCACATCAATTCCGTAGTTTCGATTCTCATATCCGAGCCCGAGCGCAGCACCCTCGCTGGTCGCAAACGCACCGAACGAGAAATGTTTCATCTGTGCCCGCGCCTTTTGCTCTGCCGCTGTATCAATGAGCGGTGTAAGGTCTAGTGTCGCGTGCGTCGACACCTCGCTTTGAATCTTCCCGTGCTCGAACTTTGTCGTCTCGCCTGTGATCCCCCGCAGGTCGTATTCCTTGCCGTTATACTTTACGGCGACCGTCGGCGGAGTGACGCTCAGTTCTGCATCCGTCTGTTCGCGGACGCGGCTACCATCAGGAGCGGTGACATATTCCTTCGGTACATATGCCACGTCTGCCGAGCTCTTTGCGTCTGCCTTAACCTCGATCGGCTTTTCACCATCGTGCACGCGGGCGTTCTCATAGATCGCAATCTGCTCCTTTGCAAGAGCAAGCTCGCGCTGGAGTGTGTCGATTTGTGCCTCTTTCCAAGCAATCACAAAGAGCGCGGCAATGAGGAGTATCACTATGATCGCAACGCTTCCGGCTGTCGGCGATTCCCGCAGCCGCTCGTATAAGTCTCTCATGAGCCGCTCTCCAGAGCCGCAAGAGCATCTGCACACTCGCGTTCAAAGCGGCTGTACAGTCCATAACGGCAAGAGGGCGTTGTCCACTCCGGCGTTTTACACACGGAAAGATAGATTGCACGGATAAGGTCGTAATCAAACCGCGCATCATCGACATACGAGAGATTCGGATAGCCGCTGTAATCATCGCTTGCCTCGTTATACATGCGGTGACATGCCGTCTCGAACATCTCGACGATATTGCCCGTGCCGTACTGCACTGCACGGCTCCAGATCACGTCCTGCATGACGTGCGTATGCTTGTCCGCATCGAATCCAACGCTCCGCAGTGCCTCCACGGCGGGCAGGTAGTATGCATAGCAGATATAGTCGTGCTGCATCCGCGCAAAACCGTCCTCGTCGATGCGGGCAATCTCACGCCACGCACAGTCAAAGTCCGCCGAGGCGATTGGGAACTGACTCAGCGTGCGCGCGTAATTTGCATAGGTCTCACTCGCCGACAGGCGAATCGCCCAGTCAAGAAAACTCCGCACGCTTCCCATGCGGCTCGCAAGCTGATAGAGTCCGTAGCTCTTGCCGCCCGGATCGCCCTCGCCGGGTGAGATCGTCGCGGGGCTCCCGCTCGATTCATATTTTGCGCTCAAATCTCCAAGCATTCTTTTTCCTCCCCGTCTCTTTCAAGGGCATCAGCCCATAAATCTCCCAGCGTTATTGATGTACTTGTCAACTACCTTGCCGCCCGTCGAGAGCGTGGTTGTCGTCGCCGCAAAGACTGCGTAATGCGGCCAATCCTGCCCTGTAAAGAGAAGCCAGAGCGTCACGAACACAAAGAGGACAAAAAGCCCGAACGTGATCGTCGCAAGGAGCGACGGACGCCCATCCGGGCCGTAAATCAGGTCACGGATGAAGTGCAAAACAAAAAGCGGCAGATTCTTCACAAACGCAAGTATCGTTTCCATACTGTCACCTCCAATAAAAAAGAACCGTATCAAGCACTGCCTGATACGATTCTATAAAAATTTTTCTGCATGCTATATCTGCACGGTTCAAAGATTCTCCGGCGAAGGAAAAAGGTTGATCTGACTTTTGCGCCAGCTCAGTTCCGAGGCGATCTCATACACGCTGCGCTCGGATAGTTCGAACCGCCGCGCGAGCTCCTTATGATTGCGTCCGTCAAAGAGCTTCGCGACTGCGCGCCGCTTCGCCGGCGCGATCAGATTGTCATACTTCGGGATGTAGAGCGATGTGCCGCCGTAGAGTTTGCACAGCTGCAGGAGATTCACGAGCCCGAGCGATCCTGCGAGCTCTTGCCATTGGGGCGGCAAGTCCTCCGGTACAATCTCGTCCATCGTCGCGCGGATGTCCTCGCCGTTCATGGCGCTGCCCTTCGTGCCATCGCTTTAAGGCACTCAATCATCTTGTTTGCATCGCCGCGCGTCTGCGGCCACGCTTTCTTGATGACGCGCTTGCAGAGGTTCTGCTGACGTTCTGCCGTGTCGATGTCGAGCTCGGTATAGAGCTTCTTGAGTTTTTCGAGCTGCCATGCACCAACGAGCGCGTCTGCATCCCGCTTGCGCGACGAGCGCCCTGTATAGGCAGGGGCTTTGAATCCAATGCGGACAAGATACCGCATGAGCCGCGAGAACCCCGCCTGCGTGATCTCCTTCGCCGATTCTGCTCCTCCATGAACCGAGAGCACCGCCCGATAATTTCCATCATCAAGCGCAAGCTCTCGTTTCGCTACATGGAGCAGAGCGATCTGCTTCGGGCTAATCTTCTGCGCTTTCCACATCCTGACCATCTCCCTTCCGAGCCGTGAGTGTGAGGCTCAGCGATTCATCGAGATTGACTGAGTTCCGCACCTCGTCCCGATCCACAAGATCGGGCTCGAAGAACCGTTCGACGAGCTGTCGATTGAGTTCCTCGCGGATCGCATCGAGTTCCTCCTCTCGAGCGCCGCCGACGCCAACGGCGGCGAGCACTTCCTTATCTTTCGCATAGTCACCCTTGAGTTTCTTGCGGACAACCTTGCGCATCTGTGCATCCTCGATGCCCATACCGAGGAGGATACCGTCAATGTCATGCGCGGCATAGTCTCCGCGAACGAGAGCGATCAGCGCCTCCTTGAAGCGGGCATCTATCTCGTACTTGACGCTGTGCTTGCGTGTGATCTTATCCTCAACAAGGACACCTGTATCAAGCGCCGCCGCGAGGCGGGCGTAGTTATCGACCTCCAGTTTCGTCTTGTATGTCATTTCGACGCTGCCGTAGAGCGAATCGTAGCGGACATAGCGCAGATTCTTGTTCTCCATCTCGGTAAGCGCTGCCGTCTGGAGCTTTGCCTTGATCTCCTCAAGAGCCGTCTTGCGCTGCCGAATCTCGTTGTCCAGCGTCACAGCGCGGCTGATAAGAGCCGCGATCTCCTTCGGCTGTGTGTCGATTACCTCAAACATGGTCGGCCTCCTTCTTCATGCGGTCGATACAAGTCTTGCAGACAAAACGTCCGTCATACATGACGAGCTCGCGATCACTCTTGCAGAACAGGCAGAAACCACGCGAGCGTTTTAGAACGATGTCGCCCTTGTTCGTGTGACTCACATCCAGTGTCTCACCGGGTTCAAGCCCAAGCTCCCGCCGCAGATGCGCGGGGATCGTCACACTCCCTGCACGGCTGATTTTCTTCTGATTTAACATTCCGATGCTCCTTTCTCATCCCGAACCTCACGCCATCCGTGCGCGGCGGCATATGCGTCAAGCTCTGCCTGTGCCTCGTCGCGATTGTCCCGCATCTCGAACTGACGGCAGGCGTGGAAGCTCTTCTTCCCGGCTTTGCAGTAGAACGGCTTGAATGTATTCGCCCGCAGTGTCTCACGCACCGCATAGCGCCATCCGCGCCCGTCTTCATAGATTTTTCGCATGTTTATACCCCCTTATCAATTCTTCATACACGGTTTTCAGCCGCTCACGGCTCTTTGACTGCCTCCATTTTTCTGCATCGTCGGGTTCGTCCCCCAACACGGAGACGGCACTTGTTACAGAAAGCCCAAGCTTCATCCGCTCACGCTCCGAAACAATGAGTATAAATGGCTTGCGGCACGCATTGACAGGGAAGCTATATACCCTGCCAAAACTGCGCTGCCGAAAATAGAAATGAACGGCGCTGCATAATGCTTTGTCCTGCTCACATACCACCATCAGCACGCCTCCGGCGAGATAATTACCTGACGAGCCCGCAGAATATCATCCATCCCGATCGCGCGCTTTGCGTCATTGGCGAGCATCCATGCAAAGAGGAACAGTTTCGTCATGACGCGCAGCGCCCCTGTCCCGCGTGCGACGCGATGCAGTTCTGCAATGCAGTCCTTGTCCATCTGCACGCCGTGCTGGAGGACAATCTTCTTCACATCCTCCAGAGGAACTTTCGCATCAAGTGCTATCCGCACGGCGCGGGAGAAGAACTGTCCCGTCAGCGTCTTGTTCTGCTCCGTGATGATGTCCATGATCGCAGGATTGCCGACGAGGATCAGTGGCACATCCGTGATGTCGTGGATGCGCCGGAGTGTCTCAAGCGCCGAGAGCCGCAGGAAGTGCGCCTCGTCGATGATGATCGCCCGGTTCGATCCTTTGAGTATCTGCACGATCGACTTCTCGAGCGCCTTGTTGCGCCCGGTCTGCTTTTTGCCGATCGCCTCAAGAATCTCCTCCATCACGTCACGGCCGTTGTGGATGTTCGGCGATGCCGTGAAAAAGATGCTGTTCGGATGACTTTCGACCCATCGGTTCACCGTAACGGTCTTACCGATGCCCGGCGCACCGTAGATGCAAATGATGTCGTTGCGGTCGTTGGCATATTGGAACCCGAACATCATCTTCTGCATCACGTCAGTCTCAACAATGTCCGGCTCTTTGACCGTCATCACAGCGCCTTCGCGGCTCTCCTCTGTTTCGAGCACGGCGGCGATCTTCTGTGCCACCACATCCACACGCCCCTGATATTTCCCCTTCAGGAACGAGGAGAGAGCGCCGCCGCTGATGCCTGCCATCTTCGCGAACTGCTCGCGGCTGACCTCCTCATGCGCAGCAAGGTAATCCTCCACGCGGCGAATCACATCTGCCGCCGCTGCATCCATGTTGACTGTTTCTGCTGTCATTAGGGTTTCCTCCTCTTTTCGATCTTCGCCTTTGCCATGATTGCAAAGGGATTCACGTCATCCGTCCCCGTTGCCTGCATTGCCTGTACGGATTCTTTGCCCGTCTTCGGCAGCGCTATGAGCTCCACAACCTTCGAGGGTTTCACGTCAGCGGCACTTCCGCCGCAGACGCGGTACAGCTCTGTAATATCTGCGGGTGTGAGCGGCTGTGCGCTCTTTGCCGCCTGATACGACGGATGTGCAATGACCGCTTTGCGTTCGCGCGCCTTGCGCGCCTGTTCGGCGTCGAGTTTCTCTGCCGATGCCGCAATCGCAGGGAGAGCAGAGATGCGCTCCGCTTCGCCGAGATAACGGTCATCCGTATCGTAGAGCCAGATATGCTCCGGGTCTTCGTCGCGATAACGGACGTATACCCGCTTTCCTTTGAGAAGCGCCATGTCCGGATGATAGTATTCCGATTTCCGGAACGTGATGCCGTTGCGCCCGATGCGGAACGGATTCGTCGAACGCATGAAGTAGAGCCGCATCACATCAGCATCGGCTGTTCGTACCGGCAGGCGCGTCCGCATGTAGGTCTCGTCCGGGCATTCGCCCGCGCGCCCCGCACCTTGCGAAACGGTCTTGTTGAATACCGTCCGAATCCAATCATCGAAGATGACGCGGAACTCGGCGAGATTCATGGCGTACTTCTTCGGATTTTTCATACGCTCCTCAAGCACGTCGGGGCGCTCGTCCTGATTGCGTCCACAGTAAAGCGGGAACGCCTTTGAGAACCGCTCGACAACCTCCTTGAATGCCCGTTCAATGACCTTTGCACGGGCGTTTTCAACGATTGCCCAGTGTGTCTTGATGTCAAGACGATCCATCAGAGAGCGCGCCATCTTACCCTCGGCGATCAGCGTCTCCTTGTCCTCCTCAGTGAGCGGATTGCCGCGATGCCCGCGTCCGGCGAATTTCGCCGAGCAGTAGTCGCGTCCGTTGTCAATGTAGATGTGACGGGGGAGACCGATCGCAGGATCGAGTGCTGCATTCGCAAACGCCGCGATGATCTCGTCCGTGCAGGGAGACAGGTTGATCGTCCAGCCGACGAACTTGCGGCTGCGCATATCCAGCCACGCTGTCATCCACGGACGCGCCCATTTCGGCTTTTCTATCGTCCCAACATTAACGAAAACATCAAGGACGTGATGATCGCCAACGAACACCTCGCCCGCGCGGATGCTCTCAGGATCACGGCGGGTGAATGTCTGGATGTCATCCATATACTTCTTGTCACCGAACCTGCGGAGCGTGCGGACCGCCTCGGGGATATCCTCCTTGACCATCCGTGCGATCGTCGCACGAGAGGGGATCGTCCACCCTTCGACTTTTGCCTTGCGGGCGAGGAGGATGTAACAGTCGCCGACGCTCGGGCGGGATTGTTGGAGATACTGCACTTGAAAGAACTCCCACGCAGGTGCCTCGATGCGACGCTCGCCCTTGCGTTTGCCATACTGCGGCAGGAGACCCGAGAGACCGTCTGCGCGATGCTTTGCCTGCCAGTTGTAGAGCGTTGACTGCGAGAGCTGCGCATCGGGGTGTGCTGCGTTCCAGTCGCGGAGGAATGCCCGCGTCAGCTCCGTGCGCTTGCCCGGCGCTGCGATGTACGCCTCATATTCCTTCAGCGTCCGATAACGCTCATTCGCCGCTGCGCGTGCATCCGCATCAGCACGATCATAGGCGGATACGACAGGCCGCTCCGGCTCCTCGATGATATTGTGCTGCCGGAGATATGCCGACTGCACTGCCTCGGGGAGCGCCGCAAGACGGATCATGATCATCTTGCCGCCTTGACACCGCACACCGTCGCGATAGTGTAGCTCACCATAACGCCCCGCCATCGCATTCTTGCGCACCGCACGCTCGCCGATCGCGAGCAGCTCCGCCGCCTCCTTTACCGTCAGCAGATATTTGCCCGACATGGCATCACCTGCTCCCGGTTCGGCGGCAGGGTGAGTTCGTGGACAGCGCCCCGTCCGATTTGATGTGTTACCTTATCCGGCTGGAGTGTCATGCGGACGGCATTCCTGCCGACCTGACACCAGACCTTGCGCACGCCGTTGATGCGCGATTCAATGTATGTCATCATCTTGATACCCCTGTACCTTTCTCAGTTCGCGCGTGAGTGCCATATGCTTCTTGCGCGCTGCTTTTTCAACTGCCCGCAGTCTCCCAATCTCGAGATAGTAGACATCCTCTGACTTGATCATCCGGCACCCGGCAGCAGCCGTCAGCACATTGAGCGGCGTGTAGTCCTTCACGATGCGGCAGAACGTCGGCAGATACTCGGCGGGCATGCGGTAGCCCTCCTTGCTCTCTGCGGTATAGGCGTTCAGCATCGACTCTGTGATCTCAGTGCCGAGCATCTCGCTCATTTGTCCTGCGATCGCATAGCGTTTCAGACCGCTGCCCTTGATTGCCTCGGCGATTGCCTCTTTCATTCGGAGCGCCAGAGGCTTTGTTTCCACTGCGTAATCTGGGCGGCTAAACTTCTGCGGGTTGATTTCTTCAATCATGTCAAAAAGGCTCATTTGATTTTCATTGGCCTCGGCAGGTTTTTGTCTGCGTTTTGCCATTGCCACACCTCACAAAAAACTGTATACTAAAAAGTAAGTTACTTTTCTGCTATCTTTACGATAACGAAAAAGGCCTTTATGGATCTTTTTCGTTAATTCGTGGAGGCAAAAAAGTTTCTTCAGCATGAGCCGGCGGAACTGTCGCCAAACATTAGCGCCGCTCATGCTGCCTTAAAGACTTTCTCCATCGGTCTCCCAATGATCTCTGCGATCCGCTCCTGAATCCTGCGGCTCTTGCTCTTGCCGTAGATAATGTAGTGGATCGCCGGATGCGAGACGCCGAGCTCTTTTGCGATGCGGCGCTGCGTATATCCTTTTTTCCGCAGGAGACTGATGATTCGATCTCCGGTCAATGTTCTCACCTCCTAAAAAGACAAGGTCAAAAACTTCTTTTCTGCTTGTTCGCATTTTTTGCTTTCATTTATCACAGGAAAAGAAGTGCGTAGACTGCGTATGCAGCCACCGCCAGTGTTGCCGTCTTGATTGCTCCGTCAATCAAGAGCCCGTACAGGAACACCAGACCAACCAACACCGAGAGCATAATGACCGCCCCGATGCAGAATGCAAACACCCTCCTGCATCCCTGCACAATCGTCTGAACAACCTCCATTTCATCACCTCCTTTCACGGAAAGGATCTTCTTCATGATCGACATTCCACCGTGGAGTTTCTTCGAAAAGCTTTTCGCGATCGTCCCTGCAGGCGTCAGCGCATGGATTGCTTATAAGGCATTAAACTGGAATCAAGAGAGGGAACAGCACCACTTCCGTGTATGCTGCCAATGCTTACGCGAGGAGGTCAATTCCCATAAAGGCTGGATTGAGCTAGCCCTTCATTATGACGCACCCTTGAGTAGAGAACTCGTGTTAAACCAGCCAATCACAAGAGACTTTGAGCGTCTAAAATATGATGATACTTTTCGATTCATGCCCGCTGGCGACTTTAGTAAACTATTCGCTTACTACCAAGAGATTGAGATACAGCGTCTTGTGATTCAAAAGACACCGGATTATAGTATGTCTAAAGTCGTTAAAGATAGTGGCATTGAGTTGTTATTAGAGCACCGTGAAAAACTGCTCAAGATATTGGGTTATCACATCGCCAAGCGGGGCAAATAGTTCGATCAAGTTCCCTATCACATAAAGCGCACCCGCGATAATCCCGATCCAGAGAAGGGGGCCTGTAATAGCTGCTATGGTAGCTAGTGCCGCCATCACAAGGGGCTCGGTCAACTTGCACGCCTTATCCATGAGCCTTGTCCACCAACGGATCACTTTCTCACCTCCTCCCTTATCCACCTCCCCACATCCTCCGCCGACGCTCTCATTCCCAAATATTTCGTCCGTCCGGATGCGGTTATAAGTAAGTCAATTCATTAAGTTACATTTCTATTATACTCAAATATCTATTCGTTTTCAAGAAAAACTCTATTTTTACACAAATATTTTCTAACGAGGTCCTTTATGATTAAGCCAGAAGATTATCCGATAATCGACAGAATAAAGGGATTACGGGAGTCTCGTGCGCTATCTCAGGCGAAATTCGCCAATTTGATAGGCGTTTCTTCTGGAAATGTAGGACAATGGGAGCGTTACACCACTTTACCCGGAGCGCTTGCATTACGCTCTATCGCTCAAAAATTGGAGTGCTCGGTTGACTGGATTTTAACAGGTGATGAACCCAAACCACACACAAAAAAAATCGAGATCATTCCTGACCCCGAACTAAAACGGATGATTGATATTTTAACAGAGATAATGAACGATCCCGATCCGCGCCGTCGTAATTGGGCGACGATCCAGTTCGAGGATGCGTTTAGGTCATATTGCACTCTATACGATGAAAAAAAAATACAGGCATGATACAAAATATGCGTGCGCTCGCGGAGCAACGAGGGATAAAACTGATTACATAATCGACATCGGCAAAGAAATTTTCTTGCCGTTTTTTGATACCAAAAAGGAGACTTATCCACAGTCCTTTAGTTCCTTAATCGTATTTTTATAAAAATCCTAAAGCCCTTATCTCACAAGATTTCTATCTTTTCTTCACGAGTTCCTTAATCGGTTCCTTAATCCATCCTTTAAAGACTTGAAAATCCTGCCAGTTTCCACTTCTTAAAAATCTCTTGAACTTAGAATTAAAAGGGCTTTGAAGGTTTTTGAAAGCTCTTTTCAAAAATTTCTTCAAAGCCTCAGTTGTTCTTGAAAAAGCAACTTTTTCCAAAACTGATTAAGGAACTCGCCGCGCGCCGAAAATCGTCTGAATCCGTTGATTCTCATAGCGTCCCGTCTTTTCCCGCCGAATCCCGTCTTTTCCTAAACCATATGATTCGTTATACTACGAGACATGGCGGCTGAAAAGCAGCATATACAATAGGACTGGATTTCACATTGTCGCCATCGAAAAGCAGCTTGGGGCGATGCGGGACGGTGTCAATATGTACGTGGAGCTGTATCCGCCGCACGCGATACAGGGCTGTACGTGTATGAAGGCAATGCACGGGCGGCAGCGCGATCGGGTGAATCTGCTGCTCGTGATGGATGGAAAAACGTATGGGATCACCGATCTCAGCAGTGATGATGCCGCTGTGATGATGCGGTCTTTCGTGAAGCATGCGGTACTTCCGCCCGCCGACGCGTATGTGGACATGCACGAGACGGGCAGTGCGGAGAAAAAGGAAGCGTTCACGGCAGTGGCAGAGCTGCTGCTCGGCGATGATGCGCAGACATTCTGCCGACGGGTGAAGCCGCCGAAGTGCACTGAGGAGAGCGATGCATGGAATGACGCATGGTATGAGCTTGCGGAGGAACTGGTCTCCTGCGGGCGGGCCGTCATGCTGGACACAAAAACTGCGAAGGAGGAATTTTTCGCCGCGCTGTATGAGCTGACAGCGGGACGGACGATCGCCCTTCCTGCGGCGCTCAGCGCGGAATACGGCGTCCCGGCGTGGAGCAAAGAAATTAATGCGCAGTGGACGGATACGCTGCTCGCGGGGATGGACATTGGTACGGATGACTACGTGCTGCTCGTTCTGCCTGTGGAGGTGTTTTACCGCGCGAAAGAACTCGCGCAGACTTTCCTGCAGCGGATTGCGCGCGCGGAGGAGCTGTAAGGTGACGCATTGTTCCTTAACAATTGTTTACCGATTTGAGGTGTTCTGCACCGTGGATACCGAAGGTGCAGTAGTGACAGTGCTCCGTGTGATCTATGGCGGGCGGGATATTGATCAGGCGTTTCACACATAAAAATGCGGTCGGACGAAGATAAATTTCTTCATCCGACCGTGTTTTACTTTTTATTGCCTTTTAGCAGGTATGGCACTTGTCGTAGAGACCTTTCTCCTTGAGGAGCTTGACCATGGTCTCGCCGATGTGGGCGACGGTATCCGCGACGGGGATGCCTGCCGCGTTGAGCGCTGCGACTTTGTCCGCTGCCGTGCCCTTGCCGCCGGAGATGATGGCGCCGGCATGGCCCATGCGCTTGCCCGGAGGCGCCTGACGTCCTGCGATAAAGGCGGAGACAGGCTT
>ERZ773070.235-NODE-235-length-42160-cov-7.763567_pt1 | contig 42160 bp, 33 predicted proteins | sample MGYA00580618_ERZ773070 | MGnify/ENA primary metagenome ERZ773070 (study PRJEB29015, sample SAMEA2738023) | human oral metagenome | biome: human oral; feature: human-associated habitat; material: dental | place: China | collected 2019 ...
TATTTCATTGAAAACTCCCTTAAGGCCTCACAGGACCTCTTAAAAGGTGATATGTTCAGAAGAGCCGATACAACTCTCCCTTTATATTCCACATTATAGCGTTTTCTTCTCAAAAAATCAACAGGGAACGATCATCTCATGTCAGGTCTTCCATGGATCGGGTATATCTGAACACAGCGAATACCACGATCCCTTTGAAAAAACACAATCATACAAATTCGGCGAGAATTACTTCTTTCATTTGATTGGAATATTATCTTGTAAAAGTCTATTGGTTTATGCTATCATCAACGTGCTTTAACGTTTTTCATATAAGGATAACCGTTTCAAGGAGGAGATCGAAGATGAGAAAGAAAGACCTCGCGCGAAAGATCACCGGCTGGATCACGCTCGGCATCTTTGCCGTACAGCCCTCACTGACCTTTGCTGCCGAGATCCTCCCGGACACCTCCGCCCCCATCGGACAACAGCCGCAGGTTCTTGAGGCGGCAAACGGCGTTCCGCTTGTCCAGATCACAGCGCCCTCTGCGGGCGGCGTCTCCATGAACCTCTACGACTTCTTTAACGTGCCCGAACGCGGCGCGATCCTGAACAACAGCGATCATCTCTCCAATACGGAGCTTGCGGGCTACGTTCAGGGAAACCCGAACCTGATGAACGGCACGGCACAGATTATCGTCAACGAAGTTACAAGCACGAACCCGTCCGAACTGCGCGGATTTTTGGAGGTCGCAGGAGACAGGGCCGGCATCGTCATCGCCAATCCGAACGGGATTTTGGCGGACGGTGCCGGCTTTTTGAATACGGCAAGAGTCACCCTCACAACCGGACGCACAGAGATGGATCCTGCGTGAAATCTCACGGCACTGCGCGTGGAGGACGGCAACATCCGCATCACCGGGAACGGTCTGGACACAAAAGGCATGGATACCGCCGAGCTCTACGCACGGGCGATTGAGATCAACGCGGGGCTCTGGGCGGAGCACGCAAAGATTGTCACAGGTGCGAACACCATCGGCTATACGGGCGGAGAAATCTCGCCCATCCCTGCGGACAGCAACGCTCCCTCCTATGCCCTCGATCTTTCGGCAATCGGCGGCATGTATGCCAACCACATCGTACTCATCGGAACGGAAAAGGGGCTTGGCGTCAACCTCGCGGGACAGATCACCGGCACACAGGCAGTCTCCCTTGATGTCAACGGCAACCTGAAGACCTCCGGCAACCTCTATACGGACGAAACGGCATCCATTCATGCCGAACATGCAGAAAACAGCGGTACCGTCTACGGCAACCGTGGGGTTACGGTTTCCGCCCGTGCGCTCCGTAACGACGGGAAGATCGTCAGCGGCACGAATGCCGTGCTCCGTGCAGACCGCATTGTCGGCAGCGGAACATTCGGGAGCGGAATCTCCCCTGCCGGCACAGCGAATGCAGACGGTTCGTTGACACTCGATGCAAAAGAAATCATCCAGACCAATGCAAATATCCTCAGCGGAAAAGACATCTCCCTTACGGCAGACAACATTCATACGGAAAACACGGCCATCGCAGGGAATGGAGACGTTTCCGTTACGGCGGAACACGCCCTTTCCATCGATAAATCCGTCCTGCAGAGCGGAAAGAATCTCTCCGTCCGTGCGGAAACAATGCCGCTCACGGGAAACCTGTCCGGCGGCAAAGATATGACCCTTACCCTCGGGGGCGATCTTGACAACACCTCTGCAACAGATTCCTTCGGCAATCTCCATGCCGGCGGGAACCTCACGGCAGATGTTGGGGGCGATGTACGCAACCAAAAGAAAATCGAGGCGAACGGAACCCTCCGCCTGACTGCCTGCGGAAATCTGTCCCAAATAAAACCGGGCGAAATCAACGGACAGAACCTGCATCTCGTTACGGCAGACCTCTCCAATCAGGGACTCCTACAGGCGGATGCGTGTGCCGACATCACGGCTGCGCATTTGAAAAACAATGCGACCGGTGGAATCTACGCCGACCGGCTCTCGATTCATGCAAAGAGCATTACAAACGAAAAAAACGCGGCTCTTGAGGCGCGTCTTGCAGCGGAACTTACGGTATTAAAGGAAAAAGCGGCACTTCTCGAAGACGCCCACCTTGCAGACGTGACAAAATTCACCACATGGAGCGAAGTAAACGCCTACAAGGAAAAGATACAGGAAGCGGAAGCGGCATACGATGCACAGCAGACGATCGTAGATACCATCAAGGCAGAACTTGACGCGCTCCCCTCCGGGACCATCGCCGCACGCGAACATCTTTCCCTCACGGCAGACACCATCCGAAACACGGGGAACGCGCTCCTTTACGCCGGTAAGGATATGGAACTCTCCGCCGCAGAGGGGCTTCTGAACCGCGGGGCACGCATGGAGGCGCAGGGAAACATCACCATTACGGCGCCCGTGACCAAAAACGAGAACGCCGCCTTTTCGACAAAGCGCATCATCACGGAGACAAGGAACAATCCCGTAAAGCTGCGTATTGACGATAAGGGGCATATCGAGCGGGGGAAGGCATTTCCCGCCGTGGAGTTCAGCAAGATTGACAACGGATACGGCGCATACCACAGCTATGCCGCGCGGATGGAAATTTTGGAACCTGCGGAGTACAGACCCCTCGAACAGATCTCGGCGGAGGAAGAGGCGGCAGGACAGCAGCGCATTCCGGAGGATCTCATCGGTACCCTCATGCCGACCTATGCGTACGACGACCCCATTTTTGAGCGCTTCGACATCACCTCCATGCCCACATACCGCCCCGCAGCGGACGATCCCGCACGCGCCGCATGGGACGCAGAATACCGGACCATTCTCGCACAGCTCAACGACAAGATCACCGTATACAATGCGCAGGCGGAGGAACACAACAAGAAAGTCGGCACTGCCGCAGGACAGAAGATCAACCGTTTCAGCGTCATCCGCAGCGATTCGCTCATCTCCAAGGAACACGTCACCTCCTCCCTCCCCGGCAGGATTCTGGCAGGTGGTAATATTCTCCTGAACAGTGCTGTAGAGAACGAGGACAGCAATATCGTCGCGGGAGGCACCCTGCACGCGCGCGGAGCCGTCCGGGCAGATGCCGCGAAACAGCAGGAGCTTGCCGTAACCTTCGGAACAGAGCAGAGCAGTCGCACGGAGCGAAGGAGCCGGCTCCACAAAGGAAAAATACGCAAGTACGGCGGCATCGGCTTCATGACCCCCGAAATTGCAAAGAGCAACCCATCCCCCATCGGCATTCAGACCTATGCCGGCGGCAGCGCCGTGCCCGTTGACCGGACAGATATCACGAACACGCAGAGAGCGCAGATACAAAACGCCCTCTCCCCCTTCGGGCTCGCGCCCTCACGGGAAACCGTAAGCAATGCACAGCCGCAGAACCTCCAAAATTCCCTGTCCCCCTCTCGGGAGAACATCGACCGTACACAGCAGCCCCTCTCCCCCGTACGGGAAACACAAAACACGGAGGACAGGCAGAGCGAACCGCTCTTTGTCAGTTCCCTCTACCGCGTGTCCCCCGAACCGACTGCACATTACCTCATCGAGACCGACCCCGCCTTTACGAACAAGAGGAACTTCCTCTCCTCGGACTATATGTACCGGCAGATGAAGTGGGATCCGGACAAGATCCCCAAACGCATCGGTGACGGATTCTACGAGCAGCAGCTTCTCGCAGACCAAATCCTAAAACAAACAGGCAAACGCCACCTCGAAGGCTATACCGACGACGAAACCGCATTCCGGGCACTTATGGATGCGGGAATTACGTATGCAAAAGAGATGAACATCACTCCCGGCATTGCCCTCTCCAAAGAACAGGTCGCATCCCTCACCTCGGATATGATCTGGCTCGAAGAGCGCGATGTCTATGTAAACAGCAAAAAGGAACGCGCCGTATATCCTGTTCTCTACACCAAGAACACGAACGGTCTAAAACTCACCACGGGCGGCAGTCTCATCTCGGCACGAAACATCATCGTCGAGACGAAAGATGCACTGAAGAATGCGGGCACACTCTACGGAGAGAACGTCCTCGCACAGGCGGGAGATATTGAAAACACGGGACTGATCCGTGCGAAAAACATCGGACTGAAATCCGATCATGACATAAACATACAGGGTTCTGTCATCGGTGACAAAAAAGTTCTCCTTGAGGCAAAGGACAATGTCACGGCGAAAAGCACGACAGAAAAGCTCGCCCATCAGGATGTCCTGAATACGACCGCTGGGATCGCTGTCAAGGGTGATGAAGGCGTTCTTGTTGTGAGCGCAGGAAAGAATGCGGCACTTGCAGGAGCGACACTTGCGGCACTCGGCAAAAACGGCAGCGTCCTTCTCTCTGCGGGCGAGAACATCTCGCTGGATACCAAGAAACTCCAAAGCGATAAGGATATGACGGCAGATGCCGCAAACTATCTTCGTACAAAGCGCGGTACGGAACTCGCTGCAGAGATTCGTGCGGACGGCAACATCTCCGTCACCGCAGGACATGACCTAAACATGAGAGCGGCAGAGGTGTCAAGCAAAAACGGCACAACTTCCCTCTCCGCAGGAAACGATGTCAGCCTCACCGCAGGACGGGAAACGGCAGAGGATCACTACGGCATCCGCTATAAGGGCAACGGGCTGCTCTCCTCCAAAACCACGACCATTCGTATTGATACGGAGTCAGATACCGCACGCACGACGAATATCACGGGGCAGAATGTCAACATCGCGGCAAAACGTGACGCGGTCTTCGAGGCAGCGAATATTGCTGCGGATCATGACGTAAACATCACCGCAGGACGGAACGTCTCTGCGGTCTCGGCAGAAAACTATTCGCATACGGAAAACTACGAAGAGGTCAGGAAGTCCGGCATCTTCGGTTCCGGCGGGCTCGGCTTCACCATCGGAACACAGCAGACAAAGACCACGCGTGACAGCGACGCCCTCACGCAGCAGGGCACGAATATCTCCGCACTTGGCGGTAGTGTCTCCATCTCCGCAGGAGAGACCGCACATATCTCATCCGGCAATATCCTCGCAGACAAAGATGCGACCGTCACGGCGAAGGAGACACATCTCGACGGCAAGGATAGCATCTATCGCGAGAGCATCACACAGGAGAGCAGGACGACGGGACTTACCGTCAGCCTCGGTCACGGACTCCTCGATCTCGGACAGTCGCTCTATGCACCGATCAGCCGTATGGGCGAGGTACAGGACGACCGACTCAAAGCCGCCTACGCCTACCAAACGGGGCGCATGATTCACGATGCGTTCAAGAAAAATCCCCTCACGGGTCAGACCTTCTCCCTCGATGTCAGCTTCGGGACAAGCAAATCCTACAGCCATATGGAGAGCACAACCCACGAATACGCGGGAAGCCGTATCGCATCGGGTGGAAATACAAATGTCACTGCGGGTGAGCATGACCTGACCGTCAAGGGCAGTGCTGTCACGGGAAGCGATGTCTCCCTCAGTGCCAAGGGCAACGTGCGCCTTGAAGCGGGCGAGAATACAAGCGTTACAACAACGGAGAATAAATTCAGCTCTGCAAGCATCGGAGCCTCCTTTACCCCGCAGGGGCTGTCGAATATCAGCGTCAATGCAAGCAAAGGCAACGGAAACAGTAAGGAATCCGTGACCGCCTATTCCCCTACCCTCGTTGCCGCCGAGCACAACCTCACGCTCACCTCCGGTAAAGACATGGACATCATCGGGAGCAGGGCACAGGGCGATCGGATCACGGCAAAAGTCGGCGGGAATCTGAACATCGAAACCTTGCAGGAGAAGGAGAACTTCACAGAGGAGAACAAATCTGCAGGATTCGGAGGCTCTTGGAGCATGAATCCAGTGACGCAACGCCTTTCCAAACCAACCTTTAGCAGGGATTTGAGCAAAGGAACGATTGACTCCCTCTATCGTAGTGCACGCGATCAGGCAGGATTCTTTGCAGGAAGCAAAGGCTTCGACATCTACGCCCAAGAAAACACAGACATCAAGGGCGGTGTTATCGCGAGTGAGGCAAGTGCAGACAAAAACAAACTTTCAACAGGAACATTCTCTTTCAGCGATCTCCATAACGAGGCAGAGTATACCGCAAAAGACACGGGCTCTTCTGCGCAGACAAAACCGACGCTTGTCCAAATAAAAGAAAAGAATCCTGACGGAAGCGAAAACAAGACACTGAAGGTAGTGCAGGCACTGCACCCCACTCCTTCAATTCCCACCGTAGTACAAGGAAGTGCAAACAGCACGACAAAATCTGCTGTCGCACCGGGAACCATCGACATCCGCGAGAATCCGACACAGGACATCTCTGCCCTCAGCAGAGATACTGCAAACACCCTCAACGAACTTGGTCGTATCTTTGACAAGAAGAGTGTCGAGGAACAAAAAGAACTCGTAAACGTCTTCCGTGAAGAGGCGTTCCGTCTCCTACACGATCTTCCCGACGATGGCAGCGGACGTAAAGTTTTGCTTCATTCCATCGTCGGAGGACTCATAAGCCAGCTTTCAGGAGCGGGCTTTGCTTCGGGTGCAGCAGGTGCCGGTCTCAACGAAGCACTGATTAACAACCTAAAGGGACTTGACCCTACTCTTGCACAGTTAATTAGCGGAGCGATCGGAGCGGCTGCCGCAAAAATAGTCAATGGAGATGCAACAGCAGGAGCAACGGCGGCGGCAAGTGGGACGAAGCATAATTTCTTTGGGGGTGCCGCAACCGGTTCTATAACCCCGCAGATCATGGCAGCATTAACAGGGTATGTGATCGTAGTTTATGCAGGTGTGCAATATATCCAAAATACTGCCACAAACGAGATTGTAGCGCAACTGCAACAGGACGGAAATTGGTTGTTGAATAACGTGGATTCTACTCTTGAGTCTGTTTTTAAAGAGCACAACATACCTTATTCTCAACCACAGACACTAAATGGTCCGCATTACTATATCACACAACCAATAACGGTGAATCCGCCAGATCATGAGCACTTCCCCTTTGATCTCTCTCCCAATATCCTAGATTTTAAATACAAGCCCTATACAAATCCTTTGTTCGACTTTAAGGAGCAATGGAGCAGTCAAGACTTCTCTGTTGGTAACAGATTCTTTTCGAAGGGAGTTGAAAAAGAGAAAGCAGATAAAGCTTATCCCCCTTCTAATGAACATTCATCTACCAATAATCGCAAAGATTTCAAGACAACCGGCAAGCCAAATTCATCGAAAGACCGCGTAGATGAAAAAGGGCGAATCATCACAAGACGTTTTTATGATGGGAGTGGTCGTGCGAAAAAAGATGTAGATTTTACAGATCATGGAAATCCCAAAGCTCATCCCAAAGTTCCTCATGAACATACATGGGAATGGGATAAGAATGGTAATTCTAGCAGAAAATAGGTGAGAAACTTGAATCATATGAGAAAAATAAATTTCATCATTCCAAATGAGTGGGGGCAATATTTATATCGTATTCTTTCCCCCATAAAGGAGTTGGTTGATGGCATATGGGAAGTTGATGATATAGGGGAAGTTGATGATCTTCAGGCATGGGAAAACATAAACGGTGAAATGGTTGATTTATTTGATTCTAAGTATTTTTCAAACCAAGAATTTTTTTCATTACTCGGGTCACATGTGTATTATATCGTATCGGGTAAATTCAGTTTAAAATCGCCCCACGAAAACAGAAAGGATAATATGAATACACCTTATTTAGAAGTCATTGTAACAGATAGCGTATATATAGATATCTCTTCTGTTGATGACAAGATATTATTCGCCCTATATACGAATGCCGTGAAACAAGGATATGAGAATATTGAGATGGATGGATAATTTCATCATTCTTGAAAATTCATTTTAATCTTTCCTCCCCTGTTATTCCCTATCAAAATATAGTGAAGGGGAACCTTAAGGCAGTTTCTCCCTATTCCACATGAGGTGACTCCACTTGAAAACACTCAACCTCCCCTCTTTACTCCTCATTACCTCCGCTCTCTCCCTCTCATCCGGCCCAGCTATCGCCGCTCCTGCACAGCAGGAGCAGCTCGATCAGTCGCGAGCGCAGGAGGCAGAGCGGCAGGAGCGGCTCGGTGAGGAGCGTGTGGAGGCGATTGTTCCCCCTCCCCCGTCTGCTGATCTTCCCGCAGATGAGAGCGTCCGATTCCACATCTCTCAGATCACGATTGAGAACCAAGTGGAGCGATTCCGCTTCCTCGAACGCATCGCTCGTCCCTATGTGGATAAGGAGCTGTCTCTCAGCGATATCAACAAGCTCATCCATGCGATGAATCAATCTCTTCTGTCTCGTGGCTTCTCCACGAGCCGTATTGTCGTGCCGGAACAGAATCTCTCGTCGGGAGAACTCCGTCTCGTTCTGCAGATCGGCTATATCGGCACCGTTCGTTTTGCCGAGGGCAGTGATGCCCTCTACTGGAAGAATCTCTTTCCCTTCCACGAGGGAGATATCCTCAATGTACGGGATATCGAGCAGGGCATCGAACAGGCAAAGCGCCTTCCCTCACAGGATATCTCCGTTCAGCTCCTCCCCTCGGATCAGCCACAGCGGACGGATGTCGTGCTCACGGTAAAACGCGGGAAGAATTTCTACGGTACGATCTCGGTGGATGACTCGGGGCTTGAGGATACGGGAAAGCTCCAATGGTATACGTCCATCGGCATCGACCAGCCATTTCACAAGAACGATATGCTCCGCATCGGCATGAATCTCGACGGCGCACAGGACGGGTATGAGAAGGGAACACGTGGGCATAATATCAGCTACACCTATCCCTATGGACGGCATACGTTCTCGTTTTCCTATCAGCGCTCCAAATATCATCAGACGGTAGAGAGCGTTCCCTATAACTTCATCAGCGCGGGAGATTCCAATATTTCTACGCTGTCATGGGACTATGTACTTCATCGCTCAGCTGCGATGAAGACGAGCATGGATATTCGTCTGCGGAAACGGAATTCACACAGTTTCTTGAACGATGTCGATCTGCCCATTCAAGCAATACACCAGACATCAATGGAGGTCGGTTTTGCCGAGCGGCTCTATCTGCAGCACAATACGCTCTATTTCCGTCTTGCACACCGTTTCGGTCTCGGGTGGATGGGCGCACAAAAAGAAAATCCCCACGCCGATGCGCCCAAGACGCTCTATCGAATGTGGCTGCTCGATGTGGACTTTGTGCATCCGTTTGAGTTCAGTCATCGTCCCGCAACATTTACAACATCCTTTCACGGACAGTATACGATGGATGGGATGCGACTCTACGGCGTGGATATGATCAGCATGGGCAATCGCTATACGGTGCGCGGATTCGACGGTGAGGTGACACTGATGGGGACAAACGGATGGTATCTGCGGAACGAGTTTGCGACACGGTTTCCGAAACAAAAGGCAGAGCTCTATCTCGGTCTTGATGTCGGTGCAGTCTACGGGTACGGAACCGATCTCTATAACGGTCATACGATGATGGGTGCAACCGTCGGACTCCGTGGGTCGATTGACACCGTCTCCTATGATGTCTTTGCGGCAATGCCCATAAGAAAACCCGAGGGATTCCACACATCGGATGTGACGAGCGGATTCTCCCTCGGGGTGAAGTTCTAGGGAATCGCTGATAAAATAGCCCCTCAGATTGGCGTAGATTTTTTCGTCTAGGGGCTTGACTTTTTGTTTACAGGCTTACACATCACCATTCGGAAGACCGCTGCTTCCCAGCGTGCGCGTGACGCGATAGACATCCTTGAGCAGGCGCATGCGCGTCATGACCTGCGTGATCTGGTCAATGTTGCTGACGTTGAGTCCGAGGAGGACGGTCGATGTCTTGTTCCGACGGTTCGGTGTCGCGTTGACCGTATGGATGTTGACCTTCATCTCGGCGGGCACGGCGAGGAGCTCGGCAAGCATGCCGTTGCGGTCATTGCAGATGATCTCGATGCCGACGGTGTACTCTTTGTCGAGTCCGATGTCCCAGCTTACCTCGATCACGCGCGTAAACTCGGTATCATTGAGAACGTTCGGGCAGTCGGAGCGATGGACAGAGACCCCTCGCCCGCGTGTGATGTAACCCGTAATCGGATCGCCCGGGATGGGATTGCAGCAGCGCGCGAGACGTACGAGGTAGCCGCCCTCACCCTCGACGAGAACGCCGTGGCTCGCCTTCTTGCGCTTGCCCCGACGCGGCGCCTTAAGTTCGGACAGCATCTGCGAGACCTCGGGCGGCGTGCTGTCCTTGATGGACTGCTGGTGCAGCTCGATGAGCTTCGTCATTACGCCGCGCAGTGTCACGCCGCCATATCCGAGCGCAGCGAGCAGATCATCCTCTGTCTGCACGTTGAGTTTCTCTGCAACTTTACCGAGTCGTCCGCCCGCCATCAGCTCCTTCGGCGCGTAGCCGAGGCGCTTTGCCTCATCACGGATAAGGTTCATCCCGCGCTCGACATTCTCCTCGCGGTTCTCCTTTTTGAACCATGCACGGATCTTACCGCGTGTCGCAGATGAGGCAACTGTGTTGAGCCAGTCGGGGCTCGGGCCGTTGCTTGCCTTGTTCGTGACAATGGACACGATATCGCCGTTCTTGAGTTTGTACTCGAGCGGCACAATCTTTCCGTTGACCTTTGCGCCGACGCAGTGATGACCGATCTCCGTGTGAATGTGATAGGCGAAGTCGATCGGGTTCGAGCCCTTCGGCAGGTCGATAACATCACCGCGCGGGGTAAAGACAAAGACCTCGTCAGAGAACACATCCAGTTTCAACGCCTCGAAGAATTCCTTCGGATCGTCGTATTCCTGCTGCAGACTGACCATCTGGCGCAGCCACGACATCTTCTGGTCGTTCTCGTCCGTCGCACCGATGCTACGCCCCGCCTCCTTGTATTTCCAATGTGCGGCAATGCCAAACTCGGAGACCTGATGCATCGCCTTCGTGCGGATCTGGATCTCGAGCGGATCCCCATGCGTCATGACGGTCGTGTGGAGCGACTGATAGCCGTTGGACTTCGGCATGGCGATGTAGTCCTTGAATCTGCCGGGGATCGGCTTCCACATTGCGTGAATGACGCCGAGGACGCCGTAGCAGTCCTTGACGGAGGAGACGAGCACGCGTACCGCTGAAAGGTCATAGATCTCGTTGACGCTCTTGTTATCGCGTTTCATCTTGCGGTAGATGCTATAAAAGTGCTTCGCCCTGCCCTTGATCTCTGCCTCGATTCCGGCCACCTCAAGTTTCTCGCGAATCTGCTGAATGGACTCGCGTATGAAATCCTGACGCTCCTGTCGCTTGTGCTTGACCTCCTCGACAAGAGCATAGTACGCCTCGGGTTCGAGGTAGCGCAGGCAGAGATCCTCGAGCTCCACCTTGATGTTGGAGATACCGAGACGGTTCGCAAGAGGCGCATAGACCTCGAGTGTTTCTTTTGCGATGCGATGACGCTTGTCCTCACGCATATATTTCAGTGTCCGCATGTTGTGCAGACGGTCGGCGAGCTTGATCATGATGACGCGGATGTCCTTCGCCATCGCGAGAAACATCTTGCGGTAGTTCTCGAGTTTGACGTCCTCCTTGGACATATACTCGATCCGCCCGAGCTTCGTCACACCGTCGATGAGTTCCATGATGTTCTTGCCGAACTGCGCCTCCATCTCCTCGAGCGTCGCACAGGTATCCTCCACGACATCGTGCAGGAGCGCGGCGCAGATGGTCTCATCGTCGAGGTGGAGTGAGGTGAGGATGTAGGCGACATTGAGCGGGTGCATAATGTACGCATCGCCCGAGATGCGCACTTGCCCGCTGTGGGCCTTCTCCGCATAGACATACGCCCTCCGTATCTTCTCAAGATCGGCATCTGCCTGATAGGAGTGCACCTTTTCCAAAATCATATCGAGGGTGACAGCCCTCTGTGCATCGTCCGACATCTACACGTCACCCTTTCTTTCCTCATGCCGACGAAAGGTCGGCGCATCCATGAGTTCGAGCTTGCCTGCCGGCGAGGTGAAGCGCCATCCTCCCTCGGGCAGGGATATGAGCAGTCCGAGTTCACGGAAAATACACAGGGAGGTTTCCATTGTATAGCACGAGATATGCCCGTTTTCACGCGAGAACCGCCGCGTAAGCGCGGCTAGATTGTACGAAATCTGCCCATCTTCCACGCTGAGCCTCTTGAGAAATGTGTAAACGACTTTGAGCAGGTCGCGATTCGGAAAGACGCGCTCCTGTGCAGCAGGCATGATGGAATCGACCATGCACTGCACGGAGCGTGTGCCCTGCCATTCGTTGATGTTCGGCGTGTAGGCGAGATCGCTCGCCTCCTCGATCATGGTCTCAGCGAGTTCCCCCGCATTCCAGTAGAGCGCGGCGACGCGGCGCTCCCGCGTACCGACCTCCATGCGCAGATGCTTCCCCTCGGCACCAATCGCCGCTGCCGACTGCGGGCGGAGATCACGGACGCCGAACACGGGGCGCGGGTTGCCCATGCCATACGGTTCGAGCAGTGCAAGCTCCTCCACCGCCCTGAGCGTCCAGTCCGTCGGCGCAACCAATCCCTCGATCAAAATTTTTGGCGTGAAGTCCTCAATTTCCAAGTGACTCTTTACATAATTCGCGAATGCCGTACGAAAATCCTCTACACGATCGCGCGCAAGTGTCAAGCCCGCCGCCATCTCGTGACCGCCAAACTGGATGATCGTGTCCCTGCACGCAGCAAGTGCCTCATACAGATGGAGCCCCGCGATGCTGCGGCACGAGCCCTTGTAGACATCGCCCTGCCGTGTGAGGACAATGCTCGGACGGTAGTATTTCTCGACAAGACGGGATGCGACAATGCCGATGACGCCGGAGTTCCAATCCTCCCCCGCGACGACGATCGCGGGCACATCGGGCGTAAAGTCTGCAAGCATTTCCTCCGCTTCGGTGAGGATATCCTGCTCGAGATCACGGCGCTCTGTGTTGAGCGCATTCAGCTCGCTCGCGATGCGGTCTGCCTCCCGCACATCCTCGGAGATGAGGAGTTCCACGCCGCGCCGCGCGGTCTCGATGCGCCCCGCCGCATTGAGGCGCGGGGCAAGCTGGAAGCCGACCATGCCCGTATTGATTGCCTTTCCCTCAAGACCCGCAACACGGATCAGTGCTTCGATGCCCTCACAGGGATGTGCTGACATAGCCGTAAGCCCCAGCTGAACGATCTTGCGGTTCTCCCCAACAAGCGGGACAAGGTCGGCGACCGTCCCGAGTGCGGCAATGTCCATATCATCCGCATAGTGCCACTGCTCTTCCTCCTGCCACAGCGCCTGCACAAGCTTGAAGGCAACGCCGACACCCGCAAGTTCCTTGAATGGATAGAAACAGTCGGTACGATGCGGATTGATGACGGCATAGGCGGGCGGTAGCATGCTCCCGGGAAGATGATGATCGGTGATGATGATGTCCATCTCCGTATCCATCTCTGCGACAACATCAACAGATGAGATGCCGCAGTCAACGGTAACGAGGAGTCCGCCCCCCTCTGCCGCGATCTGCCGGAGCGCCGCTCCGTTGATCCCATAGCCCTCCGTGAAGCGATTCGGGATGTAGTAGGAGACCTTGCCGCCGAGTGCACGGATGTTCTTCATGAGCAGCGTGGTCGAGGTCATCCCATCCACATCGTAATCCCCATAGACGACAATCCGCTCTCCGCCATGAATCGCCTTCAAAATGCGCTGCACAGCCTTCTTCATGTCCATCATGAGAAACGGATCATGAAACGGCTCGTCCTCCGGATGCAGGAAGGCACGTGCCGCCTCTGCCGAGCATATCCCTCTGTTCCAAAGGATCTGTCCGATGATCGGCGCCGTACCAATCTCGCGTGCGAGCGCGGCTCCCTCTGCCGTTTCCTCGTGCACAATCCATTCTTTCAGCATCGTCTCCCCCCTTTTCCACAATAACTAAAGAGAGGCTGATGCACGTTATTTCGTTTCGTGCAACAGCCCTATCTTTATGTCGAATGTACCGATACAATCGCCCCTTCCACCGCCCTGCGGGCCCCTCGCACAGGGGAGGCTTTGGGATTACGGCACTATCCCTCCACCGCTGCCGGTTTCGCAGCAGGGCGCCGCTCCGTGCGATTGCGCAGCTCGATCCAGAGTTGGCTCGCAATGAAGATGGAGGAGTAGCAGCCGCTCGCAAAGCCGACGAGGAGTGCGAACGCGAAGTCCTTCGTCGTCTCACCGCCGAACCAGTACAGTGCAAATGTCGTAAACAGAACCGTAAACACCGTATACAGCGAGCGCGTCAATGTCTGATAGATGGAACGGTTGACGAGCTCGTTCACATCGCCACCGCGGCGGAAATGCAGCTTCAGATTCTCGCGGATGCGGTCAAAGATAACGATGGTATCGTTGATCGAGTAACCAACGATCGTTAAGAGCGCCGCGATAAAGGATGAATCAATCTGCCGCTGTGTGAATGAAAACACTGCAAGCACAATGATGATGTCATGGATCAGTGCGAGCACCGCCGATACGCCGAAGCGCCATTCAAAGCGATAGGCGACGTAGAGGATGATAAGCGCCCACGAGATCACAAGCGCGAGCACCGCGTTCGTAATCAACTCACCGCCGATTGTCGCGCCGACCTTCTCCTCGCGCAGCACCGTATAGGTTCCGACATCCTTCGTGAGTGATGCCATGACCTCCTTGCGCTGATTCTCCTCAAGATCAACCGTACGGATCATGACATTCTCGGAGGACTCGATGCCGGACTCCGCGCCCGCGAGCTGGATCGTACTGCCGTCCAGTCCGTACTGCGCAAGACTTGAACGCACATCGGTGAGTGTCACCGGCTGCTCGAAACGCAGATCGATGATCGTGCCGCCCGTGAAGTCGATGCCGAAATTGAAGCCGCGCACGCCCATGCAGATAAAGCCCGGAATAATGAGAATCAGAGAGATGAGAAACCAAATTTTACGATGTCCTGCAATATCGAACTTAGGCATTCTTCTCATCTCCTTTCTTTTTGACACCGAGCATAAAGCCGTTCGCACCGTAGAGTGAGGGGTTCTCGGACAGCTTCGAGTTGATCATGAGCTTCAGCAGGTACTGCGTCAGCGTGATCGCCGTAAACATCGAGAGGATCGTTCCGACCCCGAGCGTGATCGCAAACCCGCGGATTGTACCCGTCCCGAGGAAGAAGAGCACGCCCGCCGCGATCAGCGTCGTCACATTCGAGTCAAAGATTGTCGTAAACGCACGCTTGAATCCGGCATCCATCGCAAGGCGCAGGGACTTCCGGTTGACTTGGTACTCCTCCTTGAAATGCTCGAAGATGAGCACGTTCGCATCGACCGCCATACCGATCGAGAGGATAATGCCCGCGACGCCCGGGAGTGTCAGTGTCGCATCCATCAGATAGAGAATGCCGAGCAGCATAACTGTGTACGCCATCAGTGCTACGTCTGCGATAAAACCCGAGAGATGGTAGAAAAAGATCATGAACAGAACGACTGCCCCGAGTCCGACCACAAAGGCGAACTGCGACTTATCCTTCGAGTCCTGTCCGAGCGTCGGTCCGACCGTACGCGTCTCGATGATCTCCACCTTTACAGGGAGTGCACCGCTGCGCAGGACAACTGCGAGGTTCTGTGCCTCCTCAAGCGTCTTCTGCCCCGTGATCTCCGCACGCCCGCCAAGGATCGGCTCGCGCACATTTGGCGCAGTGAGGACTTCACCGTCCAAGAGGATCGCGATCGTACGCCCGACGTTCTTCATCGTGAGGTCGGCAAATTTCTGTGCGCCCTCGTCCGAGAACTCGAGGTTGACGACGTTCTGCCCCGTCTGCGGATTCGTGGACGCCTGCGCATCCTTCAGATCCGTGCCGGTCAGCACCGTATTCCCCTCTTCATCGCGGAACTCGAGCATCGCCGTCTTGCCGATGGTCCGGATCGCCGCATCGGGATCCTTGATGCCCGGCAATTCGATGATGACACGCCGCTCGCCCTCGCGCTGAATGATCGGCTCGGTCAGTCCAAGCGAGTTGACGCGCTTCTCCATGATGGCGACCACACGGTTCATGGCATCGTCGTTGACCTGTGCCTGCGCCGTGTCGACCGCCTCCAGAACGACGTGCGTTCCGCCCTGCAGGTCAAGTCCCTGCCGAATCGAACTCGCGAGCGGCTGCACTAGGAAAAAAAATGCACAGATGATGACGGCAACCGAAATCACGAGCTTTAACAGACTATGTTGTCTCAACAGACCTCACACCTCTTCCTCAAGGTTTTTCATTCTTTGCAGGAGATCGTGCGCCGCTCGGTCAAAATGATATCGACGCGGGCATCCTGCACGCCCATAGGAACATCGGGAGCGATTTGAAAATCAAAGGCAAGCACGAGCCGAAGAGCACGCTCCGCCTGCGGCAGAAAGCGGTCATAATAGCCGCCGCCGAGTCCGAGCCGCCCCCCATCTGCGGCGAATGCCGCGCCCGGAACGATAACGACATCGATCTCATCCGCCGGGATACGCACAGAGCGCACAGGGTCCGGCGTCAAAATGCCGAACGCCCCCTCCGTCAGCGCGTCCATAGCGGGCAGTTCCCACGCCTCCATCAACCCCTTGCCCACAATGCGCGGGAGGGCAATGCGCCGTCCCTCGGACAGCAGACGTTCCGTCAGCGGAGCAAGGTCGATCTCCTCCGCCGTCGACGCATAGAGCATTATCGTTCGTGCATTTTGCAGTGCCGGCACTGTCATCGCACGCGCGCATATGATCTGACTCGCGCGTCGGCGTTCCTCCGCTGAAAATGCACGGCGGCGGGCAAGCATTTCCCGCCGCAGCATATTCTTTTGTTCAGTTAAGAACTCATCTATCATGCCGCTCGATCACTCCGGCGTGTTCACCGCACTGATCGCCGAGCGCTCGAACACGATGCTGACGCCGTCCGCCACGCACAGTGTCACAGTCTGATCATTCAGCGCCGTGATCTTGCCGTGCATACCGCCGAGCGTAATGATCTCGTCACCGACCTTGAGCGCGCCGAGCATTGCCTCACGCTTCTTCTGCGCCTGCTTCTGCGGACGGTAGAGGAGGAAGTAGAAGAAGAGCACCAATATGATAATGGGTCCCCACGAACTCAACTGTGCCATCATTTCTGCATCCATAAATACAACTCCTTTATTCGATAAAGCTATTTTTTATGATAGTGATTCATAAAATCCTGATAAAATATGGGGAACGTACCCGCGATGATCGCCGCGCGCATACGGCGCATGAACTCCTGCAGGAAGTAGAGATTGTGCAGGGTCAGGAGGCGCAGACCGAAGATCTCCTCCGCGCGCACGAGATGTCGGATGTATGCACGCGTGTATCCATTCCGACACGCATAGCAGCCGCATCCCTCCTCGAGCACCGTATGATCGTGCGTATGAACGGCGTTCTTCATGACAAGGCGTCCCGTCCACGTCATCGCCATACCGTTGCGCGCGACACGCGTTGGGAATACGCAGTCGAACATGTCAATCCCGTGCCGCACGCCCGTGAGCAGATAGTCCGGTGTACCGACGCCCATAAGATAGCGCGGCTTATTCTCCGGGAGTAGTTCCACCGTGTACGAGAGGATTTCCTCCATCAGCTCATGCGGCTCACCGACGCTGAGACCGCCGATTGCATAGCCCGGCAGATCGAGCGCCGTTACCTCGGCGGCGTGCCACGCACGCAGGTCGCGGTACATACCGCCCTGCACGATGCCGAAGAGCCCCTGCCCCGTCGCATTCGCCATTGCAGCGCGGCAGCGTACGAGCCAGCGCTGTGTGCGCTCCGTCGACGCCTTTGCATAGCCGTGATCAGCGGGATACGGGATGCACTCGTCGAACGCCATGACGATATCCGACCCCAGTGCCTTCTGCACCTCCATCGATACCTCGGGTGAGAGAAACTTTTTCGAGCCGTCGATGTGCGAGCGGAACGTCGCGCCCTCCTCCGTGATCTTTCGGAGATCGCCGAGGCTGAACACCTGAAAACCGCCGCTGTCCGTGAGGATGGCACCGTCCCAGTGCATGAACTTGTGCAGACCTCCCGCCTCACGCACGAGTTCCATGCCGGGTCGGAGGAAGAGATGATAGGTATTGCTGAGGATGATCCCCGCACCAAGATCGTGCAGCTCGTCGGGCGAAACGCCCTTGACGGTCGCCTGTGTGCCCACGGGCATGAAGATGGGCGTCGGAAAACTGCCGTGCGGTGTGTGAATCACGCCCGCGCGCGCACCCGTCGTCTCATCCTTCCGAATCAGTTCATAGATAATCGCCGGCAATCATACACCCCCATCTTAAAACAAGCTATACTATATCACAAAAGCAAGAGATTTTCAAAACAGGAATTATCCTCTACGTACAAGTTCCTCACGCAGCACACGCTTCATCAGTTCCATATCGGGACGCACGCCCGTCCAGAGGAAAAAAGCCTCCGCACCCTGCGCCACAAGCATTGTCTCCCCGTTGATCGTCTCGTGACCATGTGCTGCTGCCGCGCGCAGAAAACGCGTCTCGGCGGGCGTATAGATGAGATCGTAGAACACGGCAGAGGATTTTATCGCCGCGACATCCACGGGCGGCATCTCCCCCACATGCGGTGTCATGCCGAGTGGTGTCGTCTGTACGATGATATCGGCAGAGCCCAATGCAGACGTGAACGCGGGATCGTCGAATCCATATGCCCGTACATCCCCATGTGCCGCAAAATCCGCCGCGAGTGCCGCCCCCTTTGAGGCGTTGCGCACACCGATCACAACAGAAGAAACTTTGCTGCGCAGCAGTCCCCAGAGTACTGCACGCGCAGCTCCACCCGCGCCGACCAGCACGGCTTTTTTTTCCGTGAGTGCGATACGGCGCTCCGCAAAGCCTGCGAGAAAGCCCGTGACATCCGTATTGTGCCCGACGAGCCTGCCATTCTCCTCGACGACGACCGTATTGACCGCATGAATGCGCCGTGCATCCTCACTCAGATCATCCATCAGCGGAATGATCTCCGTCTTAAACGGGATCGTCACATTGAAGCCCGCAATGCCTGCGTCACGCAGTCCATGTACTGCCGACGTGAGTGCATCCGCGCGTACGGGCAGCGCCGCATACACATAGTCAAGCCCTGCTGCACGCAGGGCTTCATTCTGTATGATCGGCGAGAGGCTGTGCCCGATGGGCGCGCCAAGAACGCCGAGCAGTTTTGTTTTTCCTGTAATCATCTGCATCCTTTAACTGTGCCTGCCGCGTATATCGTCGAGCAGCCCCATCTTGAGTTCGTAATATGTCGGCGTCATATCGAGGTAGTGCCGGTGCGGATTTTCAAACCGCTGCTCCTCCGGCCAGATCTCCTCGGCGAGCTGCTTTTGCACATAGGCGCGAATCTCATGCAGGGACGGCATTTTCTCCACACGCTTGCCCGCGCGCATATAGAGGCGGCGAAGATTCAACGCCGAAAAGCCCTCGAAGAAGCGATTCTTCCACGGCTTGATCGGATCGACATAGCGGAATGGCTTCCCGAGATCAATCTCCTCGCCCCGCATGGCAAGCATGTCCGCAACCGCCTTGCCATGGCTGTCGTAGATGCGATAGAGGTCCTTGAGCCCCGGATTGGTCAGCTTCTCCACATTCTCGGACATCTTGATGCGCGGCGTGAAGACACCGTCTTTCTCCACGGCGACGAGCTTATAAACCGCACCGAAAACGGGATCGGATTTCGCCGTGATCAGCCGTTCCCCCACACCGAAGCTGTCCACGCTCGCTCCTTGGAGCAGAAGCGAGGAGATCGTGAACTCATCGAGACTGTTCGACAGGATGATCTTACAGTCTGCAAGTCCTGCGTCATCGAGCATGGTGCGAATGCGTTTTGAGAGATACGCAAGGTCACCCGAGTCGATACGCACGCCCACAAGACGATGTCCCTGCGGTTCCAAGACCTCATGCGCTGTGCGGACGGCATTCGGAATCCCTGAGTGAATCACATCGTAGGTGTCGACGAGGAGCACCGTCGCCTGCGGATAGATCTCGGCATAGTTCTTGAACGCAGTGAACTCATCCTCAAAGAACATGACCCAGCTGTGCGCCATCGTTCCCGAGATGGGAATACCGAACTGCTGCCCCGCCGAGACTGTCGCCGTCATGTCGACGCCGCCGATGTACGCCGCACGCGCACCATACGTCGCCGCATCCATGTTGTGCGCGCGCCGTGCACCAAAATCCGAAACGCACCGTCCCTCTGCCGCACGCACAATACGCGACGCCTTTGTGGCAATCAGCGACTGATGATTGATCTGCGCGAGGATCGCCGTTTCAATCAGCTGCGCGTCGATGATCGGTGCAACAATCGTCAGCAGCGGCTCGTCGGGATAGATGATCGTGCCCTCCGGCACAGCATAAATATCCCCACGAAAGTGAAAGCCGCGCAGGAAGGTCAAAAACTCCTCGGAAAACAGCTTCTGCTGACGGAAATAATCAATATCCTCGTCTGAAAACGCAAGATTCTCTACAAACTCAATGACGTGCTCGAGTCCTGCAAAGACTGCATAGCCGCCCTTATCGGGAACGGAGCGAAAAAAGAGATCAAACGCGACACGCATATCGCCGTCCCGCTGATGAAAATATCCGTAGGACATCGTCATCTCATAGAAATCCATCATCATCGACAAATTTCGCTTATCAAACTGGGTCACAGCAGAGTCCCCCTATCGGGCAGAAAAAAACGGCATAGAAAAATTACTTTTTATTATACCATTTCCTCAAGATTCGCGCAAAAATAGTTTAGGGAATCGATGGCGGTGCTGATCAGTGCTTCCGATCTCACAGAATTTCATTCTGTCTCGCGAGAAATTTCAAATCCTCGCACGTGAGTTTTGCCATCGGCAGGAGCTCCGGTCGATGGCGCATCGTTGCAAGGAGCGACTGCTCGCGCCGCCAGCGCGCAATCTCCGCGTGATTGCCCGAGAGGAGGACTTCGGGCACAGTCTTGCCCTCGAATTCGCGCGGGCGCGTATACTGCGGATAGCCAAGCAGAACATCGAAGAACGAGTCCGTCGGCGCGGACGTATCATCGCCGAGCACACCGGGCAGCATACGCGCCGTTGCATCCACCACCAGCATGGCGGGGATCTCCCCGCCCGTCAGCACGAAGTCACCGACGGAGATGCGGCGATCGGCGAGATCGTAAACGCGTGCATCGAATCCCTCATAGTGCCCGCAGATGAGGACGAGCTGCTCGTAGGCAGCAAGTTCCTTTGCCATCTTCTGCGTGAACACTTCCCCTGCAGGATCAAAGATAATCGTGCAGCGCCGCTCTGCGAGCGATGGCGTCTGTGCCCAGATATCGCGCACGGCAGCGTAGAGCGGCTCCGGCTTTAAGACCATGCCGGCACCTCCGCCGCACGGTGTATCGTCTACATGACGGTGCTTATCCGTCGCGTAGTCACGGAAATTCGTATAATGAATGTCAAGTGTCCCGTGCTCTGCCGCACGTTTGATGATGCTCGTGCCGAACACACCCGCAAACATCTCCGGAAAGAGCGTCACCAGATCGATTCTCATAGAAACTCCTTATCTTCATTGGAATGTCCTTCATTATAACATGAATGTGGCGTCCTATTGGGATCTCTCGATAAAATATTTTACGAATGCGCGCAGAAGATATATAATAGGACGAGAAAGATTATACGATGGGGAGTACTTATGGACATCAACCTTGCCCATTTCAATACGGACATCGGCCGGCAGAAGCCCGAGAACATCATCCACAGCAGTGCGGCGTGTCCGTTCTGCGCAACGGACGAGCTCACGAACATCATCGCGACGGACGGCGACATCATCCTGCTCAAAAATAAATACAATGTCATTGAGGAGGCGGATCAATTTGTCCTCATCGAGGGACGGGACTGCGATGCCGACATCCCGAGCTATACGAGCGACCATATGCATCGACTGATCGCATTCGGCATGGAGCATTGGGCACAGATGCGTGCAAGCGGAAAATATGACACGGTGCTCTTCTTCAAGAACTATGGTCCCTACTCGGGCGGCACAATTCGCCATCCGCATATGCAGCTTGTCGGATTCCCCACATTTCGTCAGGAACTTGCTTTTCACCGTGCGGAGTTCGAGGGACTGACGGTAGACGAAAGAGATGGCGTTGTACTGAACCTTTCGACGCAGCCGCGCGTCGGCTTCTGGGAGCTCAACATTGTCCCAGCAGATGCAGGCGCAACCGAGACGATTGCGGACTACATCCAGATCAGCGTGGACTTCTTTATGAACGCATTCCGTCGGCCACTCACGAGCTACAACATCTTCTTCTACAACGAGGGCACGGATATCTTCATCAAGATCATGCCGCGCTTTGCCACCTCCCCCGTCTTCATCGGCTATAACATCCGCCTGCTGCCATCCAACCTTGCGGAGATGCGGGACAGGATGCGCGCAAAATATTTTGAGAGCAAACGGTGCACAGAATGAACGATACGATAAACGAAGCCCTGCCGAAGCGAAAGCGGCGGCGCAAAACGGCGACACGGAAACGTACCGGTAAGAAAAAAACGCCCCGCAGATTCGGGCGTTTTTTCTTGAGTATCACAGCCGTGTTTTTTCTTGTATGTGCGGGCGTCTTTCTCTTCGTACCGCAGGTATGGCAGGAACTCGGTGGGCTTCTCCCCGATGCCGAGCGACAGCTCCCCGCAAATCAGCTGCACGAGATCCGTGAGCCGGACGCCGCCGAGCAGATCGCGCGCGTTCTCTTCATTCGCCGCGCAGTTTCGGCGCGGCTGAACCCCTCGGACTATGTTCCCATCGGGCGTATTTCGCCCGATCTGAAGGAAGCCATCGTCGCCATCGAGGATCGTCGCTTCTATGACCACCGGGGCTTTGATATGACCGGCATGGCACGCGCGACCCTCGTCAACATCCAGCACGGACACATCGAGGAGGGAGCAAGCACGATCACCCAACAGCTCGTGAAGAACCTCTTCCTTGCAAATGAACAGACCTTCACGCGCAAGGCACAGGAGCTCCTGCTCGCGCTCGCCATCGAGAACGCCTACACGAAGGACGAAATCCTCGAAATGTATATGAACGTCGTCTACTATGGCTCGGGCTTCTACGGCGTGAACGCGGCATCCGAGGGATATTACGGCAAAGCTCCCGCTGCCCTTGATCTGCCTGAGGCATCGATGCTTGCAGGTGTCCCGAACGCCCCTTCGGAGCTTTCCCCCTTCACGAATTTCATCGCGGCAAAGAAGCGGCAGGCCATCGTGCTCGATGCGATGGAGGCGCAGGGGCTCATTGACGCACGCACTGCCGAAGATGCGAAAATGCAGCCACTCATCTTCCGTCCGGAGGAGCACTAAATCATCGATCAATCAGTGCCACGCCGTCCGCGAACAGACCGATGCGCGTCACATACGCCTCGTTCGGATCGACGGGAAGATCAAAGTCGCGCACCATGACGCTCAGAACCTCGATGGGCTTCACACTGCCCTCCGGCGTAACAACAAGGTTCATCCAAAAGATCAGACGTCCGTTCTCCAGCTGAAAGAAGACGGGCGTCTTTGCATATGCCTTCGTCTCGATCGTGCGGCTCTTCTTCGGCGTCACGCGCTCCCATATGGCACTCTCTGCTTCATTGTAACGGCGTACGCTCTCGCGCACAGACTCGATATCGCCCGCATAGGGGACGGCAATTCGATAGCGCGCCTCATCCACATCCGCCATCAGCGCCTTATGCTTCCCCTCCAAAAGTTTAAGCCGTACCATCTGCGCCCCGCACGGCAGATGTTTGCCGAGACGTTCCATGACCAGAGAGGGCGCAAGCGCCTCCGTCATCTCGAAGTCGACATACTCCGCGTCGCTCGCCGCACCGAGGGAGAGGGCGGAGGCAAACGCGACCTTCATGTGTGGGTTGAAGCCCTCCGAGTATGCCATCGGAAGTTTTGCGCGCTTGCACGCGCGCACAAAGAGATTTGCGTAGTCGAGATGGGAAACGTAGCGCAGTTCCTCCCCCTTCGTAATCAGTCCGCGATAGACGAAAAGACTGCGCTCTGCAGGTGGATTGTCTGCGTTTTTTTCGGTGACAGTGTGCTGCTCCGATGCTGCCGCGCGCTCTTTCTCCGTACCCGCATAGTCGATCACATCCACACCGAGCGTCCCGCAGATGCCGCAGCCCGTGCAGTGCGTGCGACGGCAGTCCTCCGTGAGTGCGGCGGCAAGTGCCTTCTGCCACTCGGACTTCAGGAAGCGCTCAAGCACGCCGGGCGAGGTATGCGCCCACGGCAGCGGTTCCCCGATCATGCGCGTGCGGCGGCTGTAGTATGCCCAGTCGATGCCGCATTTTTCAAATGCAGCGAAGTAACGGCTGTCATCGAAGAGATCCGACCAGCCGTCGAACTTCGCGCCGCTCTTCCATGCCTCATAGAGTGCGGGCGCAAGACGACGATCGCCGCGTGCAAAGACGCCCTCGATGACCGAGAGGCGCGCGTCGTGGTAGTGGAACGTGATCGAGCGATCCGTGATATGTTCCTTGAGCAGCTGCTGACGCCGCTGGAACTCCTCGATCGGCAGCTGTCCGAACCACTGGAACGGCGTATAGGGCTTCGGCACAAAGCAGGAGACGGAGACCGTCACCTTGCAGCCGCGCCGTCCACGCACCTCTGTATAGAGGTCGACCACTTTTTTCGCGAGCCGCGCAATCCCAATGATATCCTCATCGGTCTCCGTCGGCAGTCCCATCATGAAGTAGAGCTTCACCTGCTTCCACCCATGCCGGAACGCTGCGCCGCACGCCGTAAGCAGATTTTCCTCCGTCACGCCCTTGTTGATGACATCGCGGAGCCGCTGTGTGCCCGCCTCGGGCGCAAATGTCAGCCCCGACTTTCGCACCTGCTGCATGCGGTGCGCGAGCTCAATCGAAAAGCTGTCGATGCGCAGTGACGGCAGCGAGAAGCTGATCTTCTCCCCTGCATTGTCCTCCATGAGATTGTCCACGAGTCGCCCGAGGCACGAATAGTCTGCCGAAGAGAGCGAGGTAAGGCTCATCTCATCATAGCCCGTCGAGGCGATCAGTCCATCCGCCATCTGCCGCAGGCGCTCCTCTGTGCGCTCACGCGCAGGGCGATAGGCGATGCCCGCCTGACAGAAGCGGCAGCCGCGCGAGCAGCCGCGAAAGAGCTCCATCATGATGCGGTTGTGCACGATATCCATATAGGGCACAACCGGATGCTCGACCGACATGACGGCATTCATATCACGTACGACACGCTTGTAGATCACAGGACGCGCATCGGGATGCAGGGAACGCATTTCGCGAAAATCTCCCGTTTCATTGTAGACGGGCTCATAAAACGAGGGCACATAGATGCCGTCCATGGAGAGAAGCCGTACGAGGAATCCTTTTCGTCCGCCCTCACGTCCCGCAGCATCCCACGCAATAAAGGCATCCGCGAGCTCGCCTACGACCTCCTCGCCCTCCCCGATCACAAAGAAATCAAAGAAATCCGCAATCGGCTCGACATTGTAAACACACGGTCCGCCGCCCATGATGAACGGCATATCTTCGCCGCGCTCCCGTGCATAGAGAGGGATTCCGGCAAGGTCAAGCATATTGAGGACATTCGAATAGATCATCTCATATTGCAGGGAGAATCCGAGAAAATCAAAGTCCGCAATGGGGCGGCGGCTCTCAAGTGAGAAAAGAGGCATTCTGCGTACACGCATCTGCTCCTCCATGTCGATCCACGGTGCATAGACACGCTCTGCCGCAATATCTGCACGACGATTCAGGATCTCATAGAGAATGGCGAGGCCGAGATTACTCATGCCGACCTCGTAGACATCGGGCAGCGCAAGCGCCAATCTGCACCGCACAGAATCCCAATTCTTGCGGATTGCATTCCATTCGCCGCCCGTATAGCGTGCAGGTTTCAGTACCGATTGCAGGATGCTGTGATCGAGCTGCACCATCGTTTCATATTCCCCCATATTCCCTACAAGATAAACAAAAGAAGGAGTTGCTGCACGAAGAACTGAATGAACTTCGTGCAGCACTCCCGACCTTGTGCCCTTTCCACCGCGATGCGGTTCCCCTTCCCCGCAAGCGGGGCAGGCATGGGGATGTTCTAAAACAGTAATTTTTGCCGCCGCAGCTGGATGTTCAGCAGGATGGCAATCGCCATGATATTCGTTGTAAGCGAGCTCACGCCATAGCTCATGAGCGGAAGCGGAATGCCTGTAACAGGCATAATGCCCATCGTCATTCCGACGTTGACGAGCACATGGAACGCAATCATTGAGGTGATGCCCACTGCGAGCAGCCTGCCAAACGTATCGCTTGCGTCCTGCGCGATTTTTATGCCACGCCAGAGCACGATGAGATAGAGAAGCAGCAGGACGGCACAGCCGACAAAGCCGAGTTCCTCCCCTACAACGGAGAAAATAAAGTCCGTATGGTTCTCCGGCAGGAAGTTCAACTGACTCTGCGTTCCGCCAAAGAGCCCCTTCCCGAAGAGGAGACCGGAGCCGATTGCAATCTTCGACTGGATGATGTGATAGCCCGCGCCGAGCGGATCGACATTGGGATCCATGAAGACCATAATGCGCATCTTCTGATAGTCCTTCAGAAAGTGCCAGAGGACAGGCAGAGCCGCAAGCCCCAACCCAAAGATCCCAAAGAGGATCCGCAGACGGATGCCCGCTACGAACACCATGCCAAAGAAGATCGCAAGAAAAACCAGTGAGGTGCCAAGGTCAGGCTGCTTCAAAACAAGCAGGAACGGAACGAGGACATAGCCGGCAACGGGTGCCAGATCACTGAGCGAGTGTATTTTTCCGCGCTTTTCCATCATGGCGGCAAGCGCAATGATCATGATAAGCTTCGAGAACTCCGATGGCTGTATGCTGATGGGGCCGAGTGCGATCCACCGCTGTGCGCCAAGCGCCGACTGTCCGACCAGCATGACGAGAATCAGGAGAATCAGATTGAACACATAGAAGTAGTTGCCGTAGCGCTGCAAAATCTTGTAGTCGAAGTTCATCAGGAATGCCGCAAGCGCAATGTCCACGAGGAAGGAGATGCCCTGACGCTGAACGAACCAATAGCGTTCCTCACTCGGCGTATTGACATGGGTCGCACTGCCGATGATGATAAGGCTCATAATAACGATTGCAGCTGCTGCCGCGATCAGCGTCAGATCCGTGCGGCGCAGGAGGCGTTTCGAGAGTATCATCGCCCGTGCCTTGACAGATTGCTGCCGCCGTGCTGAACGCTGACAACCGGAATATTGACGACGAGTGCCATCGTATCATTTTCATTTTCGAGAGAAAACTCCATCTCTCTCGTATCGATATACATATATTTTGATATCACCTGTATGATCTCCGCGCGCATGTTGTCCATGATCTCCGGGGAGACATTCGCCCGATCATTGATAATAACAACTTGGAGACGTTGGCGTGCAAGATCGCCGGAACGTTCCTTTTTTCCGAGAAGTCTTTTCAGCATTTCAATCACGCTGCCCCTCCCTACTTTCGTCCGAAGAGCTTGCTCTTGATCGACTCCCAGAGGCTTTCCTTCGCAAGTTCACGGAACGGAACTTCCTCGCCGCACAGGCGTCCCACCACATCAAGGTACGCCTGCCCTGCCGGCGAGTCCGGCATTGTGACACACGGCTCTCCACGGTTCGTACTCGTCACCACCATCTCATCATCTGGAATCTGACCGATGCAGCTGACCGAGAGGATTTCGTCGATGTCCTTCATGTCCAACATATCGCCCTTTTCGATCATCTTCGGGCGAATACGATTCACGACAAGGCGGATGTCCTCCTTGTCCGCGCGTCCAAGCTCGCCGATGATCTTGTCCGCGTCACGTACGGCGGAGATCTCCGGCATTGTCACAAGAATCGCCGTATCAGCGGCGGCAATCGCCGTTTTGAACCCCTGCTCAATACCCGCGGGGCAGTCGATGATGATGATATCGTAAGAGCGTCGCAGCTCCTCACAGAGCGTCGCAAGCTCCTCCGGATTCACCGCGCTCTTGTCCTTGACCTGAGAGGTCGGCAAGAGAAAGAGTGAGTCATATTTCTTGTGACGGACGAGAGCCTTCTTATACGGCACGCGCCCCGAGGTCACATCGACCAAATCGTACATAATGCGATTCTCAAGACCAAGCAGGAGATCAAGATTCCTAAGACCTGTATCCGTGTCAATCAGCACGACGCTCTTGCCGCGCATGGCAAATCCCACGCCCAGATTTGCCGTCGTCGTTGTCTTTCCAACGCCTCCTTTTCCCGATGTCACCACGTAGATCTCACTCATATTTCGAACCTACCTCTCTATTGGCTCAATGACTATCTGCCCATCTCTGACATATGCACGCTCCGCCTTGCCGGAGTCCTCCGGCTCATCCGGCGAGCGCGCCACATAGTTTGCAATGCGGATCTGCGTCGGCATAAGGTGATCTGCAATGATAAACGCCGTCGAATCTCCGGCAGCCCCTGCATGCACCACGCCCCGGCAGGTGCCGCGAACGTCCACACTGCCTCCCGCCGTGATCTGCGCTCCGGGATTGACGTTGCCGAAGACAATGACAGATCCCTCCGTTTCAACTGCCTGCCCGCCACGCAGTGTCTTATCAATGACGAGCATGCGTTGGAGTTCCTGCGTTTCCTGTGACGCATCCTCCGCAGACCTTTCATTTCCATGATCCATCGCATCTGCTCTGATGTGTGTGGCAGGCATTGGCTTTGCCATACGGCAAATCAGCCCGTGCGTCCGAAAGAGTTCCTGCATTTCGGCAAGTTCTTCTTTCGAAAAGCGATCCCTCGGAACGCGCACCAATGTTCCACGCAGGAAGAACCCCGAACCCGAATCAAGCTTTCTCCCAAGCTCCTCCATGATCTCTGAAAAGCTCATATCGGAGGGGAATCCGAGCATGAGACCTCCGTTTTCCCCTTTGATCTTGATCTTATCCTCGCTCATTTGGATCCCTCACTTCTTCCCTACATTCTGCGATGCATGATCCAGCCCGAAAGCAGCCTCCATGATCCGTCTCCCGATCGGAACCGCCGACAGCGAGCCGAAACCACCCTGTTCCACGATGACCGCAACGACAATATTGGGATTCACATAGGGACCGTATGCCACAAACCAACCGTGGTCACGTCCCTGCGAATTCTCCGCCGTTCCCGTCTTGCCCGCAATATCGATCGGAAATCCGGCGAATACCCCTGCCGCCGTTCCGATCTTCGTCACATCGTGCAGTCCCTCCTGCACATTGCGAATCACGGACGGGCTTACATCCAGCTCCGAGAGGAGCTTCGGCTGAAACTCACGCACCGTATTCCCGTTGACATCCACAATGCGCTGAACAAGATGCGGTTGGTAGCGCTTTCCGTTCGCTGCGATCTCCCCCATGACCATCGCCGCCTGCAAGGGCGTCACAAGATTGAAGCCCTGCCCGATTGCCGCGTCAAATGTCTCCGATAGATACCATTCGCCATCCTCAAAATTATCCGCCTTGTATTTGCGATTCGGAACCAGCCCCTCTGCCTCATACGGCAGATCGATCCCCGTCCGCACACCAAGTCCGAACATCCGCGCATAGCGCTCAAGGGCGTCAACACCGAGGCGATTGCCCATCTCGTAGAAATAGACGTTGTCCGAGTGTGCCATTGCCTCTTGGAAACTGATCCATCCGAGTGCCTCGCCGCCTGCATTCGTCTTCGGAATAATCCAGTGTTGCCCGGCGTCGAAGATCTTTTCCTGCGGTGTCACCTTATGCTCGGCGAGCGCCGCCGTACCCGTCACAATCTTGAACGTCGAGCCGGGCGGATACTCGCCCGTGATCGCCTTATTGTCCATCGGATGATAGGGATTGTTATTCAACACATTCCAGTTCTGTGTGGAGATGCCGCCTGCAAAGAGATTCGGATTGAAGGCGGGACGGCTGACCATCGCGAGCACCTCGCCCGTCTGTGGATTCATAACTACCACAGCCGCTGCATGTGCGTGCACGATGGCAAGCTGCGCATCCACCGCCTGCTCCGCCGCCTCCTGAAGGTGCTTGTCAATTGTCAGAACGAGGTCATTTCCCGGGATCGGAGACTGCCGTCCAAGGATCTGCACGGGACGCCCCGATACATCCACCTCGACCTGATCTCCGCCGTTGACGCCGCGCACATCCTTGTCGTAGATACGCTCCAAACCGAATTTGCCAATGATATAGCCGGACTTGTACCCCTCATCCTTACGCCGCTCGAGTTCTTCCTCGTTAATCTCGCTGACGTAGCCAAATACATGCGCCGCATACTCACCGTAGATATAGTCGCGGATCGGAAGCACCTCGATCACAACGCCCGGATAGTCATCCTTCTGTTCCTCGATAATCGTAACGATGTCCGGCAACACATCGCTCTTGATGCGAATGGGATCAAAACCGACGTGTGCGTCAATCTTTTTCTGAATCTCCTCCACGGGCACATTGATGAGCTTCGATACGCGCGCAATTACCTCCGGCGAGACCGGCTCTGTCAGTGGGAGCAAAGAAACCGCAAAGCCGGGACGGTTCGTCACGAGAAGCTCGCCGTTGCGGTCATAGAAGGTTCCGCGCGCTGCCTCCGCCGGTATGATGCGGATACGATTGCCCTCAGCGAGACGTGCGTAAAGCTCACCATCGTAGACCTGCAGATATCCTGCCCGCCCGATCAGTACCGCAATGATGAACACGATCACAACGCTCAGGAATTGCAGGCGACCGCTGAAATCTTCGTTTTCGTTCACAATTACACTCCAAAAAGCCCCTCCGCTAACGCTTCGTATCTCGTATGCGCTTATCCAGATGGAACGTCGCCCAATGAATCGGATACGCAAAGATCAACTGAAAGAAGAGCAAGATAAGAAGTACACGCCCCATATGTAGGAACGGGTTGAAATGATAGCCAAGCAAATATACAATCAACGCTGATATCACATATTTGGCAAAAGTCGCCGCGACCGATGCCGTAATCGGCAGAAAGAATTGTTCCTTAAATACACGATCCGCGAAGCGCCCAAAAAAGAGACCAATCAGCGTCAATGTGAATGCGTGCAGACCAAAGAAGGAACCCACGCTGAGATCCTCCATCAGCCCCAACGCAAAGCCAATGAACCCGCCCCACGCACTCCCGCGCAAAAAGGCGTAGGAAACGGTTGCAAGAAGGAGCAGATCCGGAACAATCCCATATACCGAAATAAGCGGCAGAAAAGAAAATTGCAGGACAAAGAGCATAAGAAAAAAAGCGATAAAATAACGATATTTTTTCACTGGCCCGCCGCCTTTGCCTGTGTTGCAGAAACCTGTGCTGCAGCGGCAGCCCCCGGACTGAGCGGTGCGGGCTGAATGGGAGCCGGAGGTGCCTCACGCGATGCCGTGATGATCGCAACATCCTCGAGCCGTTGAAAATCCACCGCCGTCTCGATCTGGGCGACCTTCAAAAGACCGGTATCATCGCTACGCTGGGAAACAATCTGACCAACGGGAATTCCCTTGGGGTAGATCCCGCCAAAGCCGGATGTGATGACGATATCGCCGTCCTGAACATCTGCGTTGCGCGGGATATTCACCATCTGCGGCATATAGGGATTGTCCAGCGTGCCCGTGACGATGCCCGTTACGCGCGACTCCGTACGCTGGACAAGTGTGCCGACGGAGGAGCGTACGTCGAGAATCAGCTGCACCTTGCACGAGAGCGGCGCAACCTCCGTCACGCGTCCGACAAGCCCCTTACCCGTGACCACAGCCATATTCTCGCGCACGCCATCCTTCGAGCCGCGATCCACAACAATCGTGCTCGTCCAGAGTGCCGCATCCCGTCCGATCACACGCGCAGCAAGAAGATCGAACTGCTGTGCCGACTGTTTGTATGCCAAGAGTTCACGAAGACGCGCATTCTCCGCCGCATATTCCGCTGCCATCGTATTCTGCTGACGAAGCTGCTCGATCTCATTTTTGAGCATTTTGTTCTGCTCATGCACCGTTGCAATCTCCCACAGATTTGATGAAACACGCTGAACCTGCTGCCCCACGTAGGAGAATGCAATCTCGAATGGGACCAGCACAGTTCCCACCGTTTTCGTCGAGGTGGTCGCCTGAAAACGCCCGCGTGCGGCAAAGAAAATAACGCAAAACAAGGCGAGCAGAACGAATAGCAGCGACCAGATCTTACGACCCGACTGCCTTGCGCGTCCGATGCGGTCAATCATTGCTTCAACTTCTTCGAGGCCATAACGACATTCTTGAGAAGACCGATGTTCTCAAGTGTCCGTCCCGTCCCCTCCCCGACACAGGAAAGTGCATCTTCGGATACGAGCACGGGCATCCCCGTCTCATGTGAGAGAAGTTTGTCCAGATTCATGAGGAGCGCACCACCGCCCGTCATCATGATGCCATGATCCATGACATCCGCAGCGAGTTCCGGAGGTGTCTTTTCAAGCGTCTCCTTCACTGCATTGATGATCTTGTAAATCGGCTCATTCAGTGCCTCGCGGATCTCTTTCGCACGAATCGTGAGCGTCTTTGGCAGACCGCTCACGAGATCGCGCCCGCGAATATCCATCGTGTGATCCGTCTCCGGCGTCACAATCGCTGTTCCGATCGTGATCTTGATCTCCTCCGCCGTGCGCTCGCCGATCATGAGGTTATACATACGCTTGATGTACTGTACGATCGACGAATCCATCTCATCGCCGCCGATGCGAATAGAGCGGCTTGTCACAATGCCGCCGAGTGAGATCACTGCGATCTCCGTCGTTCCGCCGCCGATATCGACGACCATGCTGCCCGTTGCCTCCTCCACCGGAAGCCCGGCACCGATCGCCGCCGCCATCGGCTCCTCGATCAGATATGCCTCACGCGCCCCTGCCTGCTGTGCCGCATCAATGACCGCACGTTTTTCTACCTCTGTAACACCCGAGGGAACACCGACGACAACGCGCGGCCGCACGAACGATTTCGAACGCATCGCCTTGCGAATGAAGTATTTCAGCATTGCCTGAGTCACGTCAAAGTCGGCAATGACGCCGTCCTTCATCGGACGAATCGCAATAATATTACCGGGCGTGCGACCGATCATCTGCTTTGCTTCCTCACCCACCGCAAGCACATCGCCCGAATCACTCTTAATTGCAACAACAGAGGGCTCGCGCAAAACAATCCCTCGCCCTTTCACATGCACCAGTGTATTTGCCGTACCGAGGTCAATCCCCATATCGTGTCCACCAAAAAGACCAAACATTGTAAATGGAGTCTCCTTCCATCATATAAGATGTATACTCAATAATTCCATGCATCGTCCATAAGACGTGCAGAATCAGTATAGCATAAGCAACTTTATTTTTCCATGAGATTTTATGGGGAAAACGGACCGAAAACAATGTGCATATCCACAGCTCCCTCCTATTTAGGACAATTTAACCATTTCCTTGACGGGCGCCTGCCTTTCCTCTATAATAAAAGTAATAATATACGCTGTATAAGGAGACTGATGCGAATGGATATTCAAGCAAGGTTGCTGACAGTGGATTTTTTTAATTGCAAATCCGAAAAATGCCGTGATGAAGAGGCGCTCCACAGTAAAGTCTCCCAAGCACTCAGAGAGCTCAATCTCATTCCGCTGCAAATCATCAGTGACGTACAGGCGAGCGGTCACATCTCCCTGATGGCACTCCTGCCGGACGGACATCTGGCACTCCATGTGCATCCCGAGCTTCGCCACGTTTCACTTGACATCTATCTCTGCAGTGAGGACGCCGCACTTGACCCGATTGCGCAGATGATGCGCAAGGTATTTCAACCCGAGAAGACCAAAACCACACATCTGCGGCGCGGCGATTTCCGCGCTCCCACAGAGATCCGTCCCAAGACCACAACGCGCGTGGCCCCCATTCGCAAGATTAAGAGCACGGGCGCCAAGGTCATCCGGATTCTCGCTCGGCGAAACAGAGGTTAAGGTTAAGGAACCACTTAAGAGAGAAAACAACAAAGGGGCTGTTGTACGAAGCTAGAAAACTTCGTGCAACAGCCCCTTTTCTATGCAAGTCAAATTTAGGAAAGCACCGATAAATTCAGCACCGTCATTTTATCAGGAACTTATTTTTCTTCAGCATTTTCCTCCTGACACGCCGGACAATAGCCGAAAAAATACATCTGCTGCGAAACGATGCGATAGCCCGTCACCGATGCAACATTTTTATCGAGCGAAGGAAGCGACGCGATGGGCACATCCGCCACCTTGTCACAGGAGATGCAGCGCACATGGGGATGCGAGGAAATGTCCGCATCGTAACGAAATGCTTCCTCCCCCACATTGAGTTCGCGCACAATACCGATCTCACAGAACGCGTCGAGCGATTTGTAGACCGTAGCGAGGCTCATCGTCGGATAGTTCGGACGCAACTCCTTATAGAGCGCCTCTGCCGTCGGGTGCTCATCGGTCGCCGCAAGTGCGGAATAGACAGCAAGGCGCTGCGGCGTCACCTTTTTCTTGTTCTGCCGCAGAATGTCCGTAACCTCAGTCAGTGTCAACATCATCTGTTCACGCATAATCGTTCCTACTCTTCATTTTTTCAAAACTAAAATCATTATTATTTATGCATTATAATACTCTATTCGAAAACTCCTGTCAATAGTCCCGGCGAAATCCTTCCAGCAAGAAATGCTTTCCTTTTATGCTGTCAAAGATCGTGTTATAATGAGAAACATTCAACAGCGAAATGAAAGGTTTGATTTTATGCGTATTTCCGACATTCCCGCAACGATTGCGGGCGAGCTCTCCATCCATCCGCAGCAGGTCGAGTCCGTCATAACCCTCCTCGATGACGGCAATACCGTTCCGTTCATTGCACGCTACCGCAAGGAGGCGACGGGCTCCCTCGAGGACGAGATGCTACGTCAGGTGGAGACGCGCCTCACCTATCTGCGCAGCCTCGTCAAACGGCAGGAGGAAATTCTCGCACGCATTGAGGAACAGGGCAAACTGACGGATGATCTGCGTGCGGCAATCGAGGCTGCGGAAAAGCTTCAAACGCTTGAGGATCTGTATCGCCCCTACAAACAGAAAAAGCGTACACGCGCCTCCGTTGCACGCGAACGTGGACTGGAGGGACTTGCCAATAAGATGCTGCTGCAAAAAGAAACAGAAGGCACCCCTGAGGAGCATGCCGTTCCCTACGTGGACGCAAAAAAGGATGTTTCGACCGTCGCTGACGCACTTGCAGGTGCACGCGACATCCTTGCCGAAACCATCATGGACGAGGCAGAACTGCGCCGCCGCATGCGCGATAAATTTTGGAAAAACGCTGTGCTCGAAACGACATTGGATGCCGCAGCGGAGGATGCACAGGTCTTTCAGATGTATGACGGCTACAGCGAACCCGTCCGCACGCTGCCCTCTCACCGCATTCTCGCCATCAACCGTGGGGAAAAAAAGGGCTGCCTCAGCGTTCGCATTGTCGTCGATCACGAAGATAATATTGAATGGATCTACAAGAGGATCTATCAGCGCCCCTCCATCTTCGAGGGTGAACTGCACGCCGCGATCGAGGACGGTTATAAGCGTCTTCTCGTACCCGCACTCGAGCGCGAACTCCGCACACAGCTAACCGAAGCCGCCGAGGAAAAGGCGATCTCGGTGTTCGGGCATAATCTGCGCCAACTTCTTCTACAGCCGCCGCTTGCGGGCCATACGGTGCTGGGGTTGGATCCCGGCTATCGCACGGGCTGCAAGACGGCAGTCGTTGACGCGACAGGAAACGTTCTCGCGAGCGGGGTAATTCAGGTCACGAAGAGCGACGGTGAGCGACGCTCAGCAGCTCAGACGCTGCTGAAACTCATTGAGGCGCATGGGGTCACCCTGATCTCCATCGGCAACGGTACGGCATCCTATGAAACGGAGCAATTTGTCGCCGCACTCATTCGTGACAACAACCTAAAGGACGTGCACTACCTCATCACGAACGAGGCGGGTGCCTCCGTCTACTCTGCTTCTCAGCTTGCAAAGGAGGAACTGCCCGACTACGATGTCACGATCCGCGGTGCCGTCTCTATCGCACGGCGCGTGCAAGATCCGCTTGCAGAGCTTGTGAAGATCGATCCGCAGGCAATCGGCGTTGGTCAGTACCAACACGATGTCAGTCAGAAAGATCTGAAGGAAACGCTTGACGCGACCGTGGAGGATGCTGTGAACCATGTCGGCGTCGACCTCAATACTGCTTCTCCCGCTCTGCTGAATCGCATTGCGGGCATCAACTCCGCGATTGCAAAGAACATTGTTGCCTACCGCAACAAGAACGGACGCTTCACAAGCCGCAAGGCGCTCCTCAAGGTCGCACGTCTCGGAGACGCCGCCTTTACCCAGTGCGCAGGATTCCTGCGCATCTACGAAGGGGAGACGGCGCTTGATGCCACAGCCATACATCCCGAATCCTACGAGCTCGCACGCTCCATTCTTGCGGAACTCGGTGCGGTGGAGGACGATCTGCGCGACCGCACGAAGCTCCCCGCGCTTGCGCTCAAGACCGCACAGACAGAAGCAGCGCTGCTCGCAAAGAAACTTGACGCAGGTGTTCCGACCGTCACGGATATATTGAAGGCAATTGCACGCCCCGGCCGTGATCCGCGCGAAGATCTTCCTGCGCCGCTCATGCGTCAGAACGTCGTAAAGCTTTCCGATCTCGCCGTCGGCACCATCCTCCCGGGTACGGTACGCAACATCACAGACTTTGGTGCGTTTATCGACATCGGACTCAAGCAGGCAGGACTTCTCCACGTCTCCGAGATGAGCCATCGGCGCGTGCGTCACCCGCTTGACGTGCTCTCCGTCGGCGACGCTCTCGATGTCATGATCATCAGCATCGATGAGGAGCGCGGACGCATCGGACTCTCCCTAAAACGCATCGAAAAGGAAAAGGCGCGCGCATGAATCTTCTCGAACGCACAATAACAGCCATCGATGTGCCCGCCACGGAAATTTGCAAGACTGTTGCTGCCGAGCTGACAGCACAGACAGATGTGAACTTCGGACGGCTCAGCGATGCCCTCCTTCGCTATATCCGCATGAGGGGCGAGCGTCATCCAACGCCCCCGCAGACAAGTATTGTCATCTCCTGTGCCGACCACGGCGTCGCTGCCGAGAGTGTCAGTGCATATCCGCCCGAAACAACGCTCAACATGATGTGCAATTACCTGATCGCACACGGTGGTGCGGCAAATGCCGCCGCAAACTTCGCAGGGGCACGCCTTGTCATTGCCGACCTCGGCGTGAATGCGGAGGGTACGGATATCCCGGAACTCCGCCGTCACAGCATTGCGCGCGGAACGGCAAATATGACAAAAGGCGCAGCTATGACACGCACGCAGGCAATTGCCGCCATTGAAACCGGCATTGCACTTGCGAATGAACGCGCGGACGCAGGCGACCGCTGCATTCTCCCAGGTGAAATGGGCATCTCCAATACGACATCGAGCGCTGCGATTGTGGCGGCGTTCCTCGGTCTAAGTGCCAAAGAGGTCACCGGACGCGGTGCGAACATCTCCGATGAGCGCCTCGTGCATAAGATCGAGATTGTCCGCCGTGCCCTCGATGTCAACCGTCCCGATCCACACAACGGACTGGATGTCCTCGCGAAGGTCGGCGGTTTCGAACTCGGCTGTATCGCAGGGCTGATTCTCGGTGCCGCCGCACGGCGCATGCTCGTCATCCTCGACGGGGCAAATACGACATCTGCGGCACTCATTGCGCATGCGCTCGCACCGAGCTGCGCGCACTATCTCCTCGCCTCCCATTCCTCGCTGACAGAGCATTCCCATCCGCATGCACTCCGCCACCTCGGACTCACGCCCATGCTTCGCCTTGATATCCGTCTGAGCGAGACAGCAGGTTCCTCGATTGTGCTGCGGATGCTGGGGCAGATGCTGAAGGTATGGGAGGCGATCGATTCGCCTGCCTGTTTGCTCCTTCCACCACGCTTCGCGTGGTCCTCTTTCCCCGCTTGCGGGGAAGACTATAATGGAGCAATATCAGCTTCCCCCGCCCCGCCCAACCAATCAATCATGGATGCATGTCAATATCGCCTCGACAACCTTGCAAAGCCCATCCACAGCCTTGGCTATCTCGAACGAATTGCCGTACAGCTTGCGGGTACGATGGGATGCGAGCGCCCCCCCAACGACACACAGACAGCGCTTCTCCTGATCACAGAGGAAACAGAACTCCCCGCTGATCTTACACGCATCCTCTCCGCCCTGACCGATGCGCGCGCGATTCCCGTCCACATTCTTTCCATCGCCGACACGGGTGAACGTGCTACAGCGGCGGCATGCACCGAGGCATATGCGCTCGCCCGCAGCCATCCTCTGCTCATCCTCGGCGCATACGAAACAGAGCCAAGCGGCACCATCTCCGCTGCTCTGAGCGGAGCGCTGCAAGGTGCAGCAGCAGGCGGCAGCCTCATACTTCCCGGTGACACACGGACGGATCGGATTGCACGAGAGATCAGCGAAGAAAATGCAGCACTACGTCCCTGCATCCTGCATATCCTTCCGGACATGCTCACCATCGATGCGGAACTAACCGCAGGCATCGCCGGTATTCTCGGCATGGAAATCGTACACGCCGCTCTCCATGTCGTGAACGATATGAAGACCTTCACCGAAACAGGTGTCGCCGTCGCCATCGACGGCGCAGGGGCCGGTCGACAAAAAAAATAAGGCAGAGAAATTCTGCCTTTTTTTATAACGCCGCCTCAAGCTGTCCCCTCTTGAACACCTTGCCAATGGTGCCGAACTGGAAGGTCGCTGCCTCCTTGACGGTAAAGTGCCCATAGGTATTCCCGGCCCGATAGTTCGAGTTGAACGCCTCGCGCATACCGCCTGCCATGTGCATCTCCTCGCCATAGACGAGGAACGGATTCGGTACGACGGCATAGAGCCCGTTGCCGAGCGGCATACCCCAGAAATCCGCGTCGCGCGTCGGCGTAACAGCGACAAAGCGGGGTTCCAGCTCGGGGCGGCTGAGACGCAGCTGCATATTCGTACAGCGCATCCCCTGTACTTCGTACAGCTTGATAAAATCGTCCTGTGCCTTCTTTTTCTGAAACATCGTCCCCTTCACATCATAAAGAGCATTGTAGTCCCGCACATAGTCCGCCGCACGCTCGGCAGGTGTCCGCTCGCGCAGTTCATGCACGGGAATCTTCTCCAACGCCGCCGCATCGGCGGCTTTTTTGCGCGTGGCCTCGTTCTGCTTCACGCGATCGCTCGGTGAGGACTCTTTGCCCCCCGTCGCACGCGCGTAGCTGCCTGCTGCTCGCTCCATCGCGTTCATCGGTCTTCCCTGTGGCGGTTCCTGCCCGGGCTGCTTGACAGGTGGTGCTGATTCCCCCGTATAGGCACGCGACAGCTCGCGTTTCATCTCCTCATCGAGCAGATCGCTCACCGAAGGAACAGCACGCTGTGCAGTGGCATTTGCCTCTGCCGCGACTCCTTCCTGAGCCTCCTCGTTCTCCTGCGTCCATTTTGGTGTCGGACGTCTCACACGGCGTTCTGCCGCCTCCAGACGCTCCACCAGATCGTCGATGCGACTCTGCTGACGCAGTGCTATCTTTTCGAGAAGCGTGACGCGCTTCGCGAGCTCATGAATCCGTGTCAGTTCGTCGGTTCCCATTCCCCTGATCTACCTCTTAAATCTCAATCTTTGCCGCATTTGCCAGCGTCTCACGCGCCTCGCGCACAATACGCTCCACAATCACTTTCACAGGCTCGACCTCGCGCAGGAGTGTCAGCGTCTCGCCCGCCTGCACCATGCCGTTGACGACATCTCCGTCCACGGCGGCGAGCTTGTTCGTGCCCGTCGCACGGTCGAGGAGTTCCTGCTTCGTCGCCTTGCCCGAGAGTTCGAGCGCGACAAACTCCTCGGAGAACTTGTTCTTGATGCCGCGTACCGAGCCACCGATGGTGAAGCCCGTCACAATCGTATCCGTGTCCACCGCTTCGATCAGCTTCGCCTTCATATTGTCGTGCACAACGCACTCCTCAGCAACGAGGAAGCGTGTTCCCATCTGGACGCCTGAGGCCCCCATGAGAAGCGCCGCCGCGAGAGCACGTCCGTCACCGAAGCCGCCCGCCATGACAACGGGCAGCTTTACCTCCGGGATGACCTGCTCCATCAGCGGCAGCGTCGAGAGCACGCCAATGTGACCACCGGCCTCCATGCCCTCCACGACAATTGCATCCGCGCCCTTATCCTCCACGCGCTTTGCGAGCTTCACACTCGGTACAACGGGGATAACCTTCACGCCTGCCGCATGCAGTTTCTCGAAATATGGAACAGGATTGCCCGCGCCGAGCGTCACGAATGCCGGCTTTTCCTCGCAGATCACATCTACGATCTCATCCTTGTTCGGTGCCATGAGCATGACGTTGACCCCGAACGGGCGATCCGTCAGCGTACGGCAACGGCGAATCTCATCGCGCGTGTACTCCGTCGTGCGCCCACCCGTCGAGATGATGCCCGCACCGCCCGCATTCGATACGGCAGAGGCGAGATTTGCCTCCGAGATCCACGCCATGCCACCCTGCAGAATGGGGACTTCGATCCCTAAGAGTGCCTTCAGCTGATTTGCCACGTTACTACCTCCATACACTATATACGTTCTATGCCCGCAACGGCATATGCCGACATTCCTTCACCGCTGCCCGTAAAGCCGAGCCGCTCCTCCGTCGTCGCCTTCACATTCACATCCCCGAGAGGGATTCCGAGAAGACGCGCAATGTTCTCTCTCATCTGAGGAATATATGGCAGCAGTTTCGGTGCCTGCGCCACGATACACGCATCCACGTTGCCGATCGTATAGCCCTCTCCGCGAACGAGACGCACCACCTCGGCGAGCAGCTTGCCGCTGTCCGCCCCCGCAAATCTCTCATCCGTATCCGGAAAATGCTTCCCGATATCCCCGAGCGCCGCCGCGCCGAGCAGCGCATCCGAGATTGTATGCAGCAGCACATCGGCGTCCGAGTGGCCGAGCAGTCCCTTTTCATACGGCACATCCACCCCGCCGAGGATCAGCTTTCTCCCCTCGACAAGACGGTGCACATCATAGCCCATACCGAACCGTGTCATTCGCCTTCTCCCCTCCGCCGCCGTACAACGCCGCCGAGGAGGCGCTTTGCCTCGTGCACGGCAGTCTTCATCAGTTCCCCCGCGCCCATATCATTGCGCAGGATTGCCTCTGCGACCACCATATCCTCAGGCGTCGTCACCTTGATATTGCTGTACTCACCCCTCACAATGTGCACAGGTACGCCGATGCGCTCGACAAGACTCGCATCATCCGTCCCGAGAAAGTCATCCTCATCCGCACGTCGATTTGCCTCGAGCAGGATTTCTTTGCGGAACCCCTGCGGCGTCTGCACCTGCCAGAGCGTACTGCGCGGCGGCGTCGATACCACCACACAGTCCTCCGAGGCAATCTTGATCGTATTCTTCTCCGGCACAGCAACAATCGCTGCGCCTTCGACACGCACGACGCGGATCAGTTCCTCGATCGTCTCGCGCCGGATCAGCGGGCGTGCCGCGTCATGCACGAGCACAATATCCGCCTTCTCCGATACGAGTGCGAGCCCGTTGCGGATGGAGTACTGCCGCTCCGCACCGCCTTCGACCACCTGCCACGGAGCAAGCCCCTTGACACGGCTGAGCAGTCCCCGAACTGCGGCAACCTCATCCGCACCAACGGCAACAATCAGCTCGCCGACCTCGGGCACCTTGGAAAATGTGAGCAGCGTCCGCAGGAGCATGGGCTTGCCCGCAAGTGTCAAAAAGACCTTATTCAGCCCTGCATTCATCCGATGCGCCTGTCCCGCCGCCGGAAAAACCACACTAACCATGCAATCCTCCATCCAATTCACCGCGCCAGCTTGGCAAAGATCATACGACCCGCCGCCGTCTGAAGCGCCGATGTCACCTCCACCGTGACGACCTCGTTCATAGAGCGGAAACCGCCGTCTACAACGATCATCGTCCCGTCATCGAGATAGGCAAGCCCCTGCCCGTGCTCCTTGCCCGGACGCACAATCTGCACCGTCATGAGATCGCCCGGGATGGCAACCGGCTTCACCGCGTTCG
>ERZ773070.239-NODE-239-length-42037-cov-5.054762_pt1 | contig 42037 bp, 27 predicted proteins | sample MGYA00580618_ERZ773070 | MGnify/ENA primary metagenome ERZ773070 (study PRJEB29015, sample SAMEA2738023) | human oral metagenome | biome: human oral; feature: human-associated habitat; material: dental | place: China | collected 2019 ...
GTAGGCAAAGAGGCTTATCCTGGCGACATCGCAGCACGTCTCGACTCGATGAGTGTAGGCTCGGTGTATGGTCCTGTTGAGAACAAACAAGACAATACGCTCAACCTCATTAAGCTTGTTGCGAAGGTTCAGCTGCCCGACTCGGTGGAGTATCGCCAAATTCAGGTGGGTGGCGTAACGCCCGAAGCTGCACACAAGACGGCAGACTCTATCTATAACGCCCTCAACAATGGAGCAGACTTCGAGGCTTTGGCTAAAAAATACGGTCAGACGGGTGAGAAAACGTGGATGACCACGCGCCAATATCAGATGGCTCCTTCAATGGATAAAGACACCAAAGACTATATCAATAGCCTCAACACAATGGGTGTTAACGACATTAAGAATATTACGCTGGCACAGGGCAATATCATTTTGCAGGTGCTTAACCGCAAGGCCATGGTAACTAAGTACCAAGCAGCAGTTGTGAAGCGCAATGTTGAGTTCTCGAAAGAAACCTATCGCACGGCTTATAATAAGTTTAGCTCTTTCGTTAGTGCCAACCCAACGGCCGAAAGCGTAGTGAAGAACGCCACAAAGAGTGGCTATCGTGTACAGGAAGCTAAGGATGTTACCACCGCTCAACACAACTTGGCTGGCATCCGCAGCACTCGCGAAGCCTTGAAATGGCTCTTCGATGCTAACGAAGGTGACGTTTCGCCCCTTTATGAGTGTGGCGACAACAACCACCTACTGCTTGTGGTACTCGACCGCATTAATCCCATTGGCTACCGTAGCCTTAACGATCCGCAGGTAAAAGAGATGGTGAAGGCCGAAGTGATAAGGGATAAGAAGGCCGAACAGATTTTGGCCAAGCTCAATGGCGTAACCAGCATTGCTGCTGCACAGGCTAAGGGTGGCGTAGTAACGCCTGTTAACCAGGTTACTTTTGCTTCACCCGTGTTCCTAACGGCAACAGGTGCAAGCGAACCTGCACTTAGCGGTGCTGTTGCAGCTACTGCTAAGGGTGCGTTTGATAAGACTCCCGTTAAGGGTAACGCAGGCGTTTACATGTTCCAAGTAACCGGTCGCACGATGCGCCCCGTGAAATATAACGCCAAAGAAACAGAACTGCGACTCCGTCAGCGTGCTATGCAGTATGCAGGCAACTTTATGAACCAGTTGTATATCAATGGCAAGGTGGTAGACAACCGCTATTTGTTCTTCTAAATCATTGCTACAAACGGGGTTAAAGGGAGCTTCGATTGTTACTAGAACATCAAAACGACTTTTAACCTCAGCGAGATAATCGCGCTGTTGTGTGCCAACGCGATACACACGGTAGCGAATAACAGACAACAAGATGGCTCCGAACAAGTTTCGGAGCCATTTTTTAATTTTTAAACAATGAAAACAAAAGAGATGTATGTTTGGCGCACGCTCGCCTCTTTTTTAGTTGTGCTGTTTTCCATGCCCTTGGGTCATGCGCTGATGATTATCATGGAACATACCATGAAGCCTTCTGCCATGCATGTTGCAGGTTTCCTTTTGGGGCTTGTAGGCCTTGTTATGGTTATTGTTGGCGTGTTCGTCAAGGGCGATACGCGGCAAACCATTTGGGGCTTGATAGGTGGGCTGCTCTTTTGGACAGGTTGGGTAGAGTTTCTTTTTCTCTATTACGCTCGCCGTTATGGTGTTCAGCCCGAAATAGAAAATGGCGAAATTGTTACCAAACCCGAATATCTCATCATGCCCGCATCCTTTGGATTGTGGATGATGGTGATGGTTATGTACATCTTTAGCACACGCAATGGCTGCGATTTCATCACCTGGATACAGAAGGTTTGTTTTCGCGACCAGCGCAAAGTCATCGTTGCACAGCCCATGACGCGCCATACCAGCATCGTAACCTTTATGGAAGTGAATATGATGTTGTGGGGTTGCTATCTGCTTTTGATGTTCTGTTACGACAAGAATTTCCTTGGCGACCATCACCCCGTAACCTTCCTCGTTGGCCTTGGTTGCCTTGTTGGCTCGCTTTTCATGTTCAAACGCCAGTTATATTTGGCTTCATGGGGAGCCAATATCCGCATGGCCATCGCCACGGTTATCGTCTTTTGGACACCCGTAGAGATACTCGGACGTATCAATTTCTTTAAGGAGTTTTGGACAGAGCCCCAACATTACATCTTCGAGTTATCTTCCATCCTCGTTGTTTTCATTATCCTACTGCTGTATCTTTGGTTTAAAGGGGCAAAGAAGAAGAAGGGATAGCATGCCGTTTGCTTAGCTCCAAGCAGTTTGGGCATTGCAATAAGAAAAAAAATGATAGGTGCGTTATACACTTGCTTGTTGTGTACAGGTCGCGTGTAAGCGCACTTATCATTATTATACTCATTGTAAACGGTGTTAATGCGCCTTGGATTTTAAAATCGTTCTAAGTGTTTTTGCACCGCTTATCTTACGTAGCTTACACCACGAATAATACATGCGCGCGCGAGGGGATAGCTTTTTCCACATGCTTTTCTTCCTTGATTTTATACTCTTTAGATGTTTAAGCGATGTTCTTATTAACCAAAACTTTGCACATCTTGTCAGAACCTTGATAAGTGAACGTTTTACTGGATGGCATAATTTTTTTCGTATCTGCGTAAACTTTTTATGCCTTCCCTGCGTCTAATGCATGTTTATATTAACCAAAAACGGTGCTTTGGCACATCGGCATGTTGCCATACGCACTTCATATCGTTAGTATGTTAACCATATTATCAACTTTTTAATTTAAATCATTATGTCTTACACAACATTCGATTTTAGGTCCGTACCTTGCGATTGGACCTTGTGTTTCATCCACAATTGCCCTTTGAAGGCAACATGTATGCGTTATTTTGTTGGCGAACAGGTACCAATGAGCGAAACGTGGGGCTCTGCCGTCTATCCAACGGCATTGCAGGGAAACGTTTGCAAACACTATTTTGAAAAGCGTGTTATACGCGTTGCGTGGGGATTTGATATGCTTTTCAGTGAAGTAAAACGTAAGGACGATGTCCCGTTGCGAGAGCAAATCAAGGAGTTTCTTGGCGGACACGGCACATACTATTGCTATATGCATGGTAAAAGGATGCTTAACCCCGAACAGCAAACATGGATTCTCGACCTCTTTCGAAGCTATGGCTACACCACAAACCTTGTTTTCGATCATTATGCCAATGTATTCGATTTCGGTTAAATTGTGTTTGGGCAGTACAAATGGTCTTGTACGGCGACTACAAACAAGTTGTAGCCTCACTACAAGCCTATTGTAGCGTCACTACAAAGCGCTTGTAGTGTCAGTACAAAGCTCTTGTAGTCCCACTACAAACGGTCTTGTACTGAATAGTTTGAGCTATATGCAAAAGTGGATAGACACAATTTGTAATCTAAGAAGCGGTTGATACGAGATGCATCAGCCGCTTCTTCATTATATATCTCTTATAAGTAAGCGAATAAGACCTTTGAATAGCAACATTGAAGAGCAGCCTTAAAGCATTGGTCTTCTTGTATGGCATGGAGGATGTAAACGCCCTTTCCCCTATTAGCGGTTTAACTTAACGCTTCCGCGTGTAACATCTATTTCGTATTTTGTTTATTTGCAGGGTCTCACAATTGCTTTTATGATGACCCTATCGTGGGTATAGAAGTAATCTATGGGGAGTGTCTTTATCACAATAAAGCATATAATCTTGCCTTCTTCGAAAGTTTCGTCGGGTAGATTGAATTTATTAAAATAAACCCGAGTTAATATACTAGGTTTCTTCCCGTTGGGTAATAGTGTGGCATCAGTGGCTACATAGTCACCGTCCAACACACCCACAACCTTTGCTTCATAACGCCCTGTCCCTTCAGAATTTTCTACTTCCTCGGCGTTATGATGGCTGCAAGCCATTAATAAAGAAAGCATCAGCACTGCAGCGATGCCAACTAAACAGCGAAAATAGTGTTTCATCTTTTAATAAGTTTGCGTTCAACAATTAAGTTATGTCTGTCTTCGGCCTTGTCTTTTTTATTTTTTTTGTGCCAAAGCAGTTTTGTTTAATTACCTGTTCTTTCGCAAAAGTAGAAAAAATAATCCATTGCGCAATGAATAATAAGCAGAAAATTTTTCGTAGCTATTAATGCATCTACAACTTGCTATGCAGGTTTGGGATAAAAAACAATCATTATGCCAGCTGCCGCTACGCTGTAGTTGGCGCAACGCCACTAACATGTAAATGAACTGTTATGAGTTGTTTGTTATATCGAACTCATATATAATAAGCGAGATCGTGATGGGACACCAAGCGTTTTTACGCAAGACAAAGATGCAAGAAGATGCTATGATGCCAACCGCTACGCGGTAACTGGCGCAACGCCACTAACATGTACATGAGCAGTTATGAGTTGTTTGTTATGTCGAACTCATGTTAGCTGTATCTTAGTTTATATCAAACAAGTTGTTGTGTTCTAATAAACGCACTTTTCTTCTTGCTCTCCTTTGGGTCATTCCTAAACAAGTGGTGTAAGAAATGTTGTGTGAGACCGGTTGTTGTATGTTGCAGAGTTGTAAATAATAATAGGTTGTTTCTTATTCTCTTCTTATTCTTTTTCTTAGGCAAGATGAAATTTCCATATTCATAGCCTGTTTACTTCTGACGAAATTGAAGAGTGCTTCTTTATTGTTCGATGTTGATTGAAGTACCAAATGGCATTTAAACGAAGCGTTCGAGAGTCCATCCAAGAGCGACCGTTCAATAAAACACCGTGTAATTTTCCACTTATTCGCGGGGTAGAAGTATTGAGTATATCCGTCAGTTTTAGGTTCACTTGTAGGCGCTTATCAAAGAATTGTTTTTGAATGGAGCAATTGAGAGATGATGATGAACTATACTCTATATAACCACTACTGCCTGCTCCATTGTAGGAGTAGTCTAAATTAAGCACCCACTGCCCTGGGAAAGTAAAACCATTGTTCAGAGCTAGAATTACAAATGGCTTACTAATAGAGTAGGCCGTAACGCCTTTGCTGGCAGGGAGGATGATAAAGTTTTGGATGTAGCCCAACATATACCTAGGCTCATAAAACCCAAAGCGTGGGGCAGCATTGGCAATCACCTTGAAGCCTTGCATGTGATCTAGGTTTTGGGGTATAACTTTAATTCGATGTTCACCTTTATATGAATCCAACTCGAATGTCTCTAAGATGGGACGATAGATATAAGTATACCCAACTGATAGGTATAACCAACGAAAAGAACAATCGTAACTAACGTTATGCACAACTGAACGTTCTAGACTTGGGTTACTCTTCTTGATGTTATACCGATTGATGTATATGTCGCCACTTGTAAGCTGACTGAATGAGGGATATGCTATAGAAGAGTTGTAGTTGAACTGATGCGTCCATTGTTCTAGCGAATAAGAAAGCGCAAAAGATGGGAGTAGCGTTTGGTAAGCATAACTTTGGGATTCTGTATTGGTTGTGTTATCTTGGTAGCGCTTGTTTGTTTTCTCAAAACGCAGTGCTAGGTTGAAGTTCCATCTTTCGTTTGGAGTGCTCCAATTGGCTCCAATATATCCCGCTTTCTTTATTTCCTGAATTTTGTTGTCGGTGGGTAGGGCGTCATCAATATTCAACTTTGTTGAACCTTGAATAACAGATTTGCTCCAATCAACACCCATTTCGAGCTTAGTCCGCTTTATTTGATAGACGGCACGAGGAGAAAATCCCCACAATGAACTGTTTCCTCTTGAGTCTATCTTTGTGAAACGCGTCTTTTCTTGTAGGTTTTGTTCTGCAGTGTTTCTTTGCTGATACCAATCTGTGGAGAAGTCAATCATCCAATGTTTACTCAGATTTCCTCTGTAATAAAGGTTAATGTTGTCTTCTGTACTATGACTTGAACGGTTATTGTCGAAGCCTTCATTGATGTATTCATTCCCTTTCCATACAGACAGATGACCAACCATGTATACGTTGGTATGCGATGGCCGTCTTGTATATCTTACGTTAAGTTGGTGCTGGTCTGTGAAGTTATATTCAAGGTTAGCAAAGTATGATTGCTCTTTGTTCCTGTTTTTCTTCTTCGTGTCTTCTGCCTTCACTTTCCATTGCGTTGCTGCGTTTAATAGTTCAAACGTATTTTCCTCTTGTGGTTGCGATTGATATACCGTATAGTCTGCACCGAGGGTGATACTAAATCTTTTGTACCGGTATCTTATTTCTCCATCAACACCTTGTGTAAGTCGGTGGTTAACTCTGGAATAAGAACGTAGAAAAGCAGAAATTCCCTCTAATAATGAATTTGTGTGGATAGCTACCACGCAGCCCACTTCTCCTGAATATCGGGCACCAGGATGCCTGTCTATCTCAATATGCTTGATTGTCTTAACGTCAAGGCGAGCAATTTCTTGTACAGTTGCAGGGCGGTTGTTGAGAAAATACATGATGCTGCCTTGATTTATCGATTTTAACTGGTCGCCTTGCATGTAAAAACCAGGCAGTTTACCTAGCAAATCGTTGACATGATTCTCTGAGCTGAGGACTGTACCAGCAACATTGCACACCAGTTTATTGTCTTTCATCGAAAAGGCTTTCTTGTTACCTTTGACAACAACTTCTGCTAGCTGAACAGAAGAAGTTGGTAATGTGATGGAATCTATTTTGTCTGGCGTTGAAAATGTAGTTGGATAACCAACGAGGCTAACCTTGAAAAGAAGTTGTTTAATGGAGCTATCCAATGAAAGTGTAAATGCTCCTTTATTGTCTGTAACTGTTCCCTTTATCACGACAGAGTCTGGTAAGCTCAATGCCACGACGTTTGCAAACTCTAGGGGTAACCCTTCTGTGTCGAACACGTGTCCGTGATAGGTTTGCTCCTGTGCGTTGCCAAAACTGGGTATAAGTATGAATAGAAAGAGTAACATACCCTTATTGAAAAGCAAATTACAGGCTTTCCAACTTTTCTGATAAAACTCGATGCGCATGGTAGTGGTTGCGCAAAGTAGGGTAGTACTTCTATTCATAATTCATTTGCAGGTGTAAGCAGATGGGCATGCGGTTAGTTAAATGGTTTTCCGTTTGTGCGGGAACGACTTATATTTGCTGCAAATTTAGTAAAAATAACGACAAGTTGTTTTTCGAAAAGCTATAAATCTTTTTATTTATAAGGTTAATTTGGCCGATTATGGGTAATAAACCAAAGCAGGGGATAGGCAAAAGGCATTCGTTTTTATGCCATTTGCTTATCCCCTGCCACGTAAAATTGCGTATTCGTTTACGCCTTTTTACTCTCTTCCAACTCTTGTTTTAAGAACTTGGGGGTAAATCCAGCCTTGCTTTTGGCAACCTCTTCGGGTGTTCCTGCTGAAAGGAGGAGGCCGCCATTGCGTCCACCTTCGGGCCCCATGTCGATGATGTGGTCGGCAAGCTTAATCACATCGAGGTTGTGTTCGATGATTAGCACCGTGTTACCACGGTCTACCAGCTTCTGTAACACGTCCATTAGGATGCGAATGTCTTCGAAATGCAGTCCTGTTGTGGGCTCGTCAAGAATGTAGATGGTCTTTCCCGTGTCGCGTTTGCTTAGTTCGGTGGCCAATTTTACACGCTGACTCTCACCGCCCGACAGAGTTGTGGAGGGTTGTCCCAGCTTGATATAGCCCAAGCCGACATCTTGAATCGTCTTTATTTTCTGCAAGATGTTGGGCACGTTTTCGAAAAACTCCACCGCTTGGTTGATGGTCATGTCCAGCACATCGGCAATGCTCTTGCCCTTATATCTCACTTCTAGCGTTTCGCGGTTATAGCGTTTGCCGTGGCAAACCTCGCAAGGTACCATCACATCGGGTAGTACGTTCATCTCAATGGTTTTGTATCCGTTGCCCGAACAAGTTTCGCAACGGCCACCTTTCACGTTAAATGAGAAACGACCGGGCTTATAACCCCTTATCATCGCTTCGGGAAGGTTTACGAAAAGGTTGCGAATATCGTTGAAAACACCAGTGTAGGTAGCGGGATTAGAACGTGGCGTGCGCCCAAGAGGCGATTGGTCTACGTTCACCACTTTGTCTACGTTGTCTATTCCCTCAACTTTGTCGAACGGCATGGGCTTTTTCAGCGAGCGATAGAAGTGTTGCGAGAGTATGGGTTGTAGTGTTTCGTTGATGAGCGTTGACTTCCCAGAGCCGCTTACACCAGTAACGACAATCAGTTTGCCTAAGGGTATCTCCACATCAACGTCTTTCAGGTTGTTACCTTTTGCTCCGCGTATCCAAATACTTTTGCCATTGCCCTCGCGTCTGTGGCTAGGCACTTCTATTTTCATGCGTCCGTTAAGGTAATTAGCGGTGATGGTGTCGCCCGCCAGCATGTTTTTAGGCACGCCTTGATACACCACTTCGCCCCCTTTACGGCCTGCCTTGGGTCCGATGTCAATGATATAGTCGGCAGTTAGCATCATATCCTTGTCGTGTTCCACAACGATGACTGTGTTACCAAGGTCTCGCAGCTCTTTAAGAGAGGCTATCAGCCGTTCGTTATCACGCTGGTGCAGACCAATACTTGGCTCGTCGAGGATGTAAAGCACGTTAACCAACTGCGAACCAATCTGCGTGGCGAGTCTGATACGTTGGCTTTCGCCACCCGAAAGCGATACCGACTGACGGTTAAGTGTGAGGTAATCTAGCCCCACTTCGAGCAGGAAGCTCACGCGCGTTCGTATTTCCTTCACGATTTCGGCTGCAATCTTGCGCCCTTTGGTGTCAAGGTGTTCCTCTACGTTATCTAACCACGTCTTCAAGTCACTGATATCCATGTTCGCTAGCTCGGCGATGTTCTTGTCCCACACTTTATACGCCAGCGATTCGCGTTTTAGTTTCTGCCCTTTACAGTCTGGACACTGGCACGTGGCTAAGAATTGGTCGGCCCATTTCTGACTGCTGGCCGAGTCGTCGTTGTCCATTACGCTCTTCAGATACTTGATCAGGCCATCGTAAGTGCTGAAAAAGTCGCTCGAAGTATGTACCAACTCCTTCGCGATCTTCACCCTTTCCATCGAACCATACAGTATTTCGTCGAGCGCATCGGTAGGAACATCCTTGATGGCAGTCTTTAATTCGCAGTCGTATTTCTTGAGAATGGCGTCAATCTGCCAAAAAATCATTTGGTTCTTATACTTTCCCAGCGGGGCGATAGCGCCATCGTAGATGCTTTTATTGGTGTCGGGGATAACCTTTTGGAGATCAATCTCGTTGACATAACCCAATCCCTTGCACTTAGGACATGCTCCCTCGGGCGAGTTGAACGAAAAGTTGTTGGGTGCGGGTTCGGGATACGAGATGCCCGTAACGGGATCCATCAGTCGTTTGGAGTAACTTTTCAGTTCGTCGTTGTCCTTATCCAAGATCATGATAACACCATCGCCTTGCTTCATAGCTACCTCAATGGTCTTTTTCAGGCGTTCGTCGTCCTTGCCTTGAACCTTCAACTTGTCTATCACCACTTCGATATTGTGGTTTTTGTAGCGGTCAACCTTCATGCCGCGGGTTATCTCCATTACCTCGCCATCAACGCGCATGTACAGGTAACCCTTGCGTCGCATACTCTCGAACAGTTCTCGGTAGTGCCCTTTTCGTTGGTGAACCAGTGGAGCCAGAATGTAGATGCGCTTGTCGGCATAGCGTTCTAAAATCATTTGTATCACCTTTTCTTCGGTGTACTTCACCATTTTCTCGCCTGTGGCGTAGCTATATGCAGTGCCGGCACGTGCATAAAGCAGTCGTAGATAGTCGTAAATCTCTGTTGTTGTGCCTACGGTAGAGCGTGGGTTCTTGTTGGTTGTTTTCTGTTCGATGCTGATAACGGGACTTAGGCCAGTTATCTTGTCTACGTCGGGACGTTCCATTCCGCCCAAGAAGTTGCGTGCGTAGGTTGAGAACGTTTCCATATAGCGACGTTGACCTTCGGCAAAGATGGTGTCGAAAGCCAACGACGACTTGCCCGACCCTGAGAGGCCGGTGATGACCGTGAGGCTATTGCGCGGTATTTCCACATCTACGTTTTTGAGATTGTGCACCCGCGCGCCCCACACGTTTATCTTTTCGTCTTGCATTTTTGTTGTCCTGTTGTTATTATTGTTGGGCGGTGTGCCTTTATTTAAACGCCCTTAGCTACCCCATGTAATAGGGGCACATTATTCTATATAGTTTCTTAGCAGGTTAACGTCTTTCTTGATGTTAAACACTTTGCCGTCGGCACCCTTGGCGTTTACCTGTACAAAGTACACGCCCTCTTTCACATCTTGTCCGTTAAACTTGCCATCCCATCCGCCAGCGGGGTCTTTCCATTCGTAGATCTTTTGTCCCCAGCGGTTGAAGATGTATGCCTTGAACTCCACGAGCGACTGATAACCTGGCTTAGCTCGATACACATCGTTCACGCCATCACCGTTGGGTGTAAAGGCATTGGGCATCTCCAGTTTGCTCTCGGCAATGCTTACGCGTATGGGATCGGCTGTTCTCCAATACTCTCGCGTGTATTCCACGGTATCTCTGCCTTGCACAAAGGTGGCGTAAAGTTCCACATAGTGTGTCCCGGCCACAATAAACGTCACCTCGGTATCCTTTTCAAAGCGCGATAGGTATGGCGTTTGGCGCTTCGGGTCGGTGTAAAATCGCCACTCGTAGTGAGCGTCCCAACCGTTGGTGTTGGCTACATTGGCTTCGAATCGTGCCCTAAGTGGGGCCGAACCTTGATAGTCGCTGCTTTGTTCTTCACCATTTGGGGTGAAGAAGGTGGCCACGGGGCTGATGGTTGGTGCGTCATCGGCGAAAGCGAAGGTTGCCATGGCCGTGAAAAGCAGTGTGAACGTGATACGTATGATAGCTTTCATCCTAATCGTTATTTATGTTTGGCGACTCGTCAGCCCTCATTTCGTCGGCCACGATGTCTGTCAATATCCTTATGTCTATCAGCGAACGCTTGTATTTCTTCGTTAGATCATCTATTCGAAGTATGGCGTTGGCCAGTCCTTTGGGTACATCATCGGGACGTACTTTCCACTTTCGAAGCGTATGCGTAAAGAGTTCGATGGCCTTCTGTATATCATTGACGAACCAATGGGCGATTGCGGCATAGAAATAATCGTCGTCGGTGGCTACATCTGCATTGCTAATGATGCTGTTTAAGATATCAATGGCCGACTCGGGTTTGTTGAGCCATAGTTCGATTTTGGCCAGTAGGCGTTTCGCTTGGATGTTATCGGGCTGCTCGTAGTTCAGCTTGAACAATATCTCGCTGGCCTTTTTCACCTTTCCCGCTTGCATCTGGCCTTCAGCTAGAAATAATTCTTGCTCGGGTGTGATGCTTCCCGACTTGTATAAACGTTCCAAATGCTTCTCGGCATGGTCGAAATCTTTGTCTAGCATACACGCTTCCACATACCCTTGAATCATCTTCTCGTCTTCGGGTAGACTCTCCATCAGGTTGGCGAAGTAGCTTTTCGCTTTCTCGTAGTCGCCTGCATGCATGGCAGCCATGGCACAGAGGTAGAGCCATTCGTCGCTGACGATTGTTGCATCAGACCCTTGTCCCTTGGTGAAAAGACGTAATAAGTCGCCAAGACCTTTTCTTAACAGAAACTTGCCAAAGGTTGTGAAGTGCGCCGACACACCCGTATGGCCCAGTAATTGGTTGTTGAAGAAAAGTCCGTGCATCGCAATTCCGTCTCCTTGGAAAGGGTTGTCGAACACCTCTTTCAGGTTATTGAGGAAGAAAAAGCGGTACAGGTCTTGCAAGTACATACGCCTGATGTAGGCAGGATTGTCTTTATCTACAACCATGTTGCCTTGTATCTCTAGGCCATTGGCATTGATGGCGTTTTTCAGTTCGGGAGGTATTTGCTTGGCAATCATGGCCATGGCCAAGGCCAGCGAATACTTATCCGAGTTGCAAAACGAACTGTGCTCGAATATATTTTGCCCTAATCTACTTTCGTCAAAACCTTCTAGCGGTTTCAATTCAGGGTGTTCGGTGTAGAAAGGAATGAACCAGTTGTTGGCGCGGTTGAAGAATGGGAAGCGTTTCATTTGCGAGAAGCCCCCAAAATACACGTCCACGCCCTTTTGCTGCATGTCCATCATCCGCGTATAGCTTTTCTCCAGCTCTTCCATTGCCTGTTCTTCGGCATCGGGGTTAATGATGTCTTGCAGCTTTTGTTCATCCGTTTGGTTTCCCATAACGATGTTTTGTCCGCGCATCATGGTGGGAATAATGTCGCGATTAATCTCTTGCGTGGCTTTTTCGGCATCTATGCAATATACAATTTGATATTGCAACTCGAGTAATTCGCGTTGAACGGCTTGCGAGCTAACGGTCTTGTTAAGCTGTTCAATGAGGTCGGGATAAAACAAAATCTCTTCTCGGGGCAGCGTAAGTGCCCATCCCACCAAGGCCCTTTGCTTCACTTGCGGGTCTGTGGCATATTGATAGAGATAGAGTAGGGTGGCAAACTTGCGGGCATCGAAGGCCAAGAGTAAGGCCAAGAGTAGGGCGCTGGTAAGCAATTGGGCATCCATGCTGTCGATGGTAGGCGAGAGAAGCAACTCTTGGTAAAATGCTTTCGTCTCCTCGTTCCAATGCGTATCGGTCATGAGGTGGTAGAAAAGGGCCGTCGTCAGTTCGTGATGTTCTGCGTAGATGGCCTTTTTCTTCTCTTCGTTAGTTGCCGATGGGTCGAGCGATAGCAGTGCGGTGTCTTGCACAAAGCTTTCCAATCGTTGCCTGATGTCGTCTAATGGCATCGTGGCCACAGCGAAAGGCGAATAGTAATTCAGACCCGACGTGTTGCGTTTTGCGTATGCAACAATCGTGTCGTTGTACAAATGATACGTTCTTTTCAACAGACTGTTGTACACTTCTTCACGTTTGGGGTCGTTAAAGCCACGCCTGATGAAGTCTTTCATCAAGCGATAGTCTTCCTCGATGCCTTCAAGGCGGTCGATATATTGCTTCAACCCGTCGTTATTGATGGTTTCGCGCAGTTTATTTAGCGCCTCACCAAGTTCTCGGGTTGTGAAAATCTTTCCCATTGTGGTGTTAGGGCTAGACCTCATAGTCCATTTTATGTTCCTAATGTCGTCTGTATTCATTGCGTTGGAAAGTCTTTAATGGCGTTTCTGTCTTTCTCTCTAACGGGCGTCATCTTAGCATAGGCAATCTTAGGCAATGCACCTACAGCAGCGTCGTTTAGCTGAAAGTGGGTTTTGAGCAAGTCGGCATAGTGTTGCATGCCATTTATGTTGAGCGAGTCGCATGCCCTATTGTATGCTTTAACAAAGGCGGGCAGAGCCTGGCGCACCTTTTTCTGGTCTTTGGCAGCCATGCTAAATACGGCCACCCCCAGCCTTAGGTCTTTCTCCTTGGTGTCGGCCAGCACGTTGTTGTTTGCCATTCGCGCCACAGTGGCTTGTGGCTCGGATAAAAAAGCGGCATCTACCTCGTAGCCCATAATCATTTTCAAGCGGACGAACACATTGTTAACCTGAATTCGAAACACCTCGTTCTTGGGTTTACTGCTGTCGATAATCTCGGTGGTAAGAAAGTCGGTGCCCGAGAAACGGGTCATGCCCACCATCTTATCTGCCAGTTGGCGCACATCCTTAATACGTGCATTGCGGTTGCTTATCAGCTGCCAATGCAGGTTTGTAGCTCCCGCTTCGTGCAGGTTAGCCCCCTTTTGGCGCATGCGTTCGGCCCTAACCAAGTCGGTAAACACACCCTGCACCCTGCCCCTGAGTATGGCTGTGTCGCAATCCATTTGTGCCGTGTACTTCACTAGGCGAACTTTGAGGTTTGCTTCGTCGAACAACCCCGCGGCATCTGCCACATATAGCGGCAGGCAGTCGAGTGTGGGCATGACGGCAATTCTCAGTGTCGAGTCGTTCGTCGTTTGTTGTTGGCCTTGCGTTTGGGGCGCATTACCCTTGCCGTTACAAGCGAAGAGCAGCGTGGCCAGCATGGCCAAGGCGAGCGTTCGGGTGTGAAATATGGTCATTGTAAATGGTGTTTGCTGTTAAATACCTTGTTTGCCGTTTTCTTGTCGGCTTCTTCGTGGGGTTTTATCCTTGCAAATTTAGCAATAATTTTGTTGCGAAAAAAAAGATTTTGTAATTTTGTAGGCCATGGCAAAAGATAAAACAGCATACGTTTGCGACAACTGCGGGCACGAGTCGGTGAAATGGATTGGCAAATGTCCGAGTTGTGGGCAATGGAACACCTTTAAGGAAATACGCGTCGCACCCGTTGTGGCGAGTGGCGCACGGCGACAAGTTGCGGGTGGGGTAGGCAATGCCTCCTCCGCAAGAAACACGCCCATGCCCATCTCGAAGGTGCAAGCCAATGACGAACCACGCATCGACCTGCATGACGAAGAATTGAACCGCGTGCTCGGTGGCGGACTTGTACGAGGCTCCATCGTGCTGCTTGGCGGTGAGCCTGGTATCGGCAAGAGCACCCTTGTGCTGCAAACCATCTTACGAATGCCCGAAAAACGCATCCTCTATGTTAGTGGCGAGGAGAGCACGCACCAATTAAAGATGCGCGCCGACCGCATCGAAGAAAACGTGTCGGATAACGTTATCGTGTTGAGCGAGAATTCTTTGGAGAAGATTTTGATGCAAGTTGACGAGGTAAAACCCGACCTCCTCGTGGTCGACTCAATACAAACCATCGAGAGCGAGGCTATCGACAGCTCGCCAGGAAGCATCGTTCAGGTGCGCGAATGTGCCTCGGCCTTGCTCAGGTTTGCCAAAACGTCGTCTGTTCCTGTGTTGCTCATCGGCCATATCAATAAGGAAGGGGTGCTGGCAGGCCCTAAAATATTAGAGCATATTGTAGATACGGTGTTGCAATTCGAGGGCGATCAGCATTATATGTACCGCATATTGCGGTCTATTAAAAATCGTTTTGGCTCCACTTCCGAACTAGGCATTTACGAAATGCAACAAAATGGCCTCCGTCCAGTGTCTAATCCCAGTGAGCTACTGCTCACTCGCGACCACGAAGGCCTCTCGGGCATCGCCATTAGTTGTGCCATCGAGGGCGTACGACCGTTTTTGGTGGAGACGCAAGCCTTGGTTTCAACAGCTGCTTACGGCACTCCGCAACGCAGCACCACAGGTTTCGACCAACGCCGACTAAATATGCTCTTGGCCGTATTGGAAAAGCGTGTGGGTTTTAAGCTTATTCAGAAAGACGTTTTTGTGAATATCGCTGGCGGATTACGTGTTACCGACCTAGCCATGGACCTTAGTATCATCGCAGCTGTGCTGTCGAGCAATGTCGATACGCCAATAGATAAGGAATGGTGTATGGCTGGCGAAGTAGGACTTAGTGGCGAAGTGCGCCCCGTGAACCGTATTGAGCAACGCATTGCCGAGGCCGAAAAGCTGGGCTTTACCGACATGGTGATACCCAAGAACAACCTTTCGGGCATCGACCCATCGCGTTATAATATCAAGCTTCACCCCGTTCGCAAGGTCGAAGAGGCGTTGCGCATCTTGTTCGGATAACGCTTCACCAACAAGCTTTGTTTGCTTTCATGCCCTTTTTTGAGGGCGATGAGATGTAGTTGGTAAGCTTTTATTTAAAGATATAATAAGCAAATGAAAGATTCGGTAATCGTGGTGAGCGGCGGAATGGATAGCATCACCTTGCTTTACGAAAAGAAAGACGAGATAGCATTGGGTATCTCATTCGACTATGGCAGCAATCATAACCACAACGAACTACCCTTGGCGGCCATGCATTGTCTGCGTTTGGGCATTGCACACGTGGTAATTCCCCTCGGTTTTATGCATCAGTATTTTAAGAGTAGTTTGTTGGAGAGTGGCGCGAACATTCCCGACGGCAGTTACGACGAGGATAATATGAAGTCGACCGTTGTGCCTTTTCGCAACGGCGTGATGCTTGCGGTGGCGGCAGGCATAGCCGAAAGCAATGGATTAACGAAGGTGCTTATCGCCAATCATGGTGGCGACCACACCATTTATCCCGATTGTCGCCCCGAATTTATTGCTGCTATGGATGCCGCAGTTAAAGCAGGAACATTTGCTAACGTGCATGTGGTGGCTCCATATACCAATATCAGCAAGGCCGACATTGCTCGCAGGGGAAGCTCTTTGGGCATAGACTATGCCGAAACATGGTCGTGTTACAAGGGTGGCGATGTGCATTGTGGCACTTGCGGCACTTGTGTTGAACGCAAGGAGGCCTTGCGCGAGGCAGGAATTGAAGACAACACGAAGTACGAACATTAAGCTTTGACATAGACAATGCTTAGTTCATTGTAAACAGATACACCACGTTTTTCAGTTCACTATCAGATGATAGGGACCTCCTTGTTTGTTGTATGGATGGAGGTGGGTTAAGGAGAGGTAATGATCGGCTTATGCTTGAATTGGTCTTAAATTCCTTATTGCCAGTTAGTTTCCTTGTTAGGGTGTTCTGAATAAATGGCAGTGGTATTGTATTTGCCCATCTTTTAAATTCCCTCAATTCATCTCTTCTACTCTGTGTTGTGTTCTTTCGATTTGTTCCAGCTAAGATGTAACCCTGTTCCAACTAATATGGAATCGTGTTCCAATTGATATGGAACCGTGTTCCAGATGATGTGGAATAGCCGTACCTCTTAGCGATAACTCGCCATTTGATCAAAAAACATATCTTTAGGGCTATGTTCGTGCATCATCAGTAGTAAGAAAATGCATGGCGATAACATTCTTGGTGAGTGGTAAGTGTTGGTTTGCCGAAATGGTTTCGTTTTTTTTATTGGTGGTACGTATATTTGTAAACTAGACATAGCAAATGCCGTTTTACACGCCTGCGAAAGAAACATGTTGTAAGCAAAAGGGTTATTTTCCTGTCAATTTTTGCTTTATATCAAGATAATTCATTACCTTTGCGCTTGTTAATTCAGGCATAAAACTATAATATTCATAACATTAATAAAGATGAAAATCGAACAATTCAACTTTGCTGGTAAAAAGGCAATTGTACGTGTGGACTTTAACGTGCCATTGGATGAGAATGGAAACATCACCGACGACACTCGTATTCGTGGCGCCCTTCCTACTTTGAAGAAGGTTTTGGCCGATGGCGGTGCCGTTATCATGATGAGCCACATGGGCAAACCCAAAGGCAAAGTGAACCCCAAGTTGTCGCTTTCGCAAATTGTTAATAAGGTTTCAGAACGCTTGGGCGTACCCGTTAAGTTCGCCGACGATTGTGGCAACGCTACCGAAGCAGCTGCTAACCTCAAGATGGGTGAAGCTTTGTTGCTCGAAAACCTGCGCTTCTACCCCGAAGAAGAGGGAAAGCCCGTGGGCATAGACAAGGCCGACCCCGCTTTTGATGAGGCTAAGAAGGAAATGAAGGCTAAGCAAAAAGACTTCGCCAAGAAGCTGGCTTCGTATGCCGACGTATATGTTAACGACGCTTTTGGTACGGCTCACCGCCGTCATGCTTCAACAGCTGTAATCGCCGACTACTTCGATGCAGACTCGAAGATGCTGGGTTATCTCATGGAGAAAGAAGTTACGGCTATCGATAACGTGATGAAGAATGCCCAACATCCTTTCACCGCCATTATCGGAGGTTCGAAAGTAAGCTCTAAGTTGGCTGTTATCAAAAACTTGCTCGACAAGGTAGACAACCTTATCATTGGTGGCGGAATGGGCTATACCTTTGTTAAGGCACAGGGCGGAAAGATTGGCGAATCGTTGCACGAAGACGATTTGATACCCGAAGCACTGAATGTTATGGCCGCAGCGAAGGAAAAAGGCGTTAACCTAAGCTTGTCGGTGGCTACCGTTGCAGCCGATAAGTTCGACAATAACGCCAATCGTAAGGTTGTGCCCATCGACCAAATACCCGACGGATGGGAAGGTATGGACGCCTCGGAAGAGTCGTTGGCCATCTGGAAGAAAATCATTCTCGACTCTAAGACCATCCTTTGGAACGGTCCTGTTGGTGTGTTCGAGTTTGAAAACTTTGCTCACGGCACAGGCGAAATTGCCAAGTACGTGGCACAAGCAACGCAAGAGAACGGTGCATACTCGCTTGTAGGCGGTGGCGATTCGGTTGCTGCTGTTAACAAGTTCGGACTTGCCGACAAGGTTTCTTACGTTTCTACGGGTGGTGGAGCTATGCTCGAAGCCATCGAAGGTAAGGTTCTGCCCGGCGTTGCTGCCCTGAAAGGCGAATAAACCTACAGTATAGGCGCGTTTGGAAGCACATGCTCTGTGGCGTTATATCGCCAAAGAATGTTTGCAGATCACGCCTTAAGCGATAGAAATGAATATGTATCGGCGAGCCTAAACCCGTGTTAGGCTTGCCGATTTTTCTTTCTTCTAACCCCCTTATACCTTTTATCGCATGCTTATGCGCCCGTTACGATTTTTCTTTTTTATGCTCTGCCTGTGGTTTTCGCTTGCAGTTGTGGCTCAGCGCAACCGTATATTAAGTTCAGACATCGCCTCGTTGCAGGTGGTGGCAGGCAAGAATTGGCTTTCAATGCCCATTATTGGCTTGGGAGATGGTGTGCCAGTGAACATCGCCTTTGATGACCTGACACACGAATATCGGCGTTATGCCTACAAGGTGGAGCATTGCAACGCAGATTGGAGCACGTCTGCCGACCTCTTCGTAAGCGATTATGTCGACGGATTTAATGTCGACAACGTGATAGAAGATGTGGAACAGTCGATAAATACCAATATGTTGTACACGCATTATCGGTTTCAGATTCCCAACGAGCGATGTAGATTGAAGATGAGTGGCAACTACCGCGTAACCATCTACGATGCAAACGACGACGATAAGGTTGTGGCCGAATGTTGTTTTATGGTGATTGAACCGCGTATGGGTGTTAAACTAAGTGTAGATGCCAATACGGATAAGGGTATTAACAGCCGTTGGCAGCAGGTGGCAATGGAGGTTAAGTATGACGGAGGCATGCCCGTTACCGACGTGCAAAGGCAAATTTACACCGTGGTGATGCAAAATGGCCGATGGGATAACGCCGTGGTGAATGCCAAACCTCAGTTTGTGATGGGCGACGGACTACGTTGGTCGCACAACCCACAGCTTGTTTTCGAGGCAGGTAACGAATTTCGCAAGTTCGAGATGTTGGATGTGCGACACGCCAACATGGGGGTTGAGAAGATAGATTGGGACGGTAAGGAATACCATGCTTATCTTTGGCCCGACGAACCACGTGGTAGCTACGTGTTTGACGAAGATGCCAACGGTGCGTTCTACATTCGCAACAGCGATAATAGGGAAAACAACCGCACGTCTGAATATGTTAACATACACTTCACCTTGCTTTCGCCACGCCTGTCGGGCGATGTTTTCGTGAACGGAGCTTGGACAAACGACCAGCTTGCTGCACCTTATAAGATGCAGTTTGATGAGGCTGGGCAGTGTTATCGCCTGTCGCTCTTGCTCAAACAGGGTTATTATTCGTACCAATACGTGTGGCAACAACCCAACGGGCAGATAGCGAACGTACCCACAGAAGGTTCGTTTTATCAAACCGAGAACCGTTACCAAGCTTTGGTTTATTATCGTAAGCTTGGCGAGAGGGCTGATAGGCTGGTGGGATTTGCAGAGATAAGGCGGTAGTTAAGTAGTAAAGGGATTAAGTAGTAAAGTAGTAAAGAGGAGTAAAGGGGTTAAGTAGTAAAGAAGTTAAGGAATTAAGGAGTTAAGCCAAATGCTTGGTTACAGAGTGGTATGTAGCCTTGTTAATTCGCCAACTCGTAACCTTGTCAACTCATCAACTTGTTCATTCGTAAACATATTCACTCGTCAACTTACATCCGCCATACATTAAAAACAATATAGATAATGAAATTTATAGGAATAATCCCTGCCCGTTACGGCTCTTCGCGCTTTCCGGGCAAACCGCTGGCATTGCTTGGAGGGAAGCCAGTGATACAACGCGTGTACGAACAAGTGGCACAAGCGTTAGACGAAACATACGTGGCCACCGACGACGAGCGTATATATAATAAGGTGTTGGCATTTGGTGGAAAGGCCGTGATGACATCTTCGCGTCACCAAAGCGGTACCGACCGCGTGAACGAAGCCGTGCAAAAGATTGGTGGCGACTATGACGTGGTGGTGAACATACAGGGCGACGAACCCTTTGTACAACGCTCGCAGATAGACGCCATTTGTCAATGCTTCGACACCGAGGGCGTGCAGATAGCCACACTTGGTATCCCCTTTAAGACAATAGACGAGGTGCGCAACCCTAATTCGCCTAAGATTGTGGTGAATAATGCTGGTTTCGCCATGTATTTTTCGCGTTCAGTCATTCCCTTCGTTCGTGGTACAGAACCCGAGCAATGGCTTGGGGCTTACCCTTTTCTGAAACATTTGGGCATATATGCCTATCGTCCCGAGGCGCTTAGGGCGATAACGGCATTGCAGCAGTCGTCGTTAGAGAAGGCCGAGAGTCTTGAACAGCTGCGTTGGTTGCAAAATGGATACCAGGTTAAGGTGGGTCTTACGCAGGTAGAGACCGTGGGAATAGACACGCCCGAAGACTTGCAGCGCGCCGAAGAGTTTTTGAAAGCACATCCCGCAGGGCGTTAAGGTAAGGCAAGAAGTATCGTTATACGCGCTGTCGGATGTTTTTTGCTCGTTCGCGACTATAATAATTACAAAAGGTCAAGGTGTTCGCGATTTTTTTCAGTACCTTTGCAAGAGAGCAAGCAAACGTCTAACGGAAGTGTGGCGACACACCGTGGCATCGCATGACGCGCTTGCCCATTATTACACTATATATAAAGGACATTTCAATAAAATATGAAACAGACTAAGATTGTTGCCACCATAAGCGACCGCAGGTGTGATCAGGATTTCATCCGAAAGCTTTTTTTCGCGGGTATGAACGTGGTGCGAATGAACACCGCGCATGCTTCTGAAGAGGGAATGAAGGAAATCATCAGGAACGTACGTGCCGTTTCGTCGCACATCGCTTTGATGATAGACACCAAAGGACCTGAAATCAGAACCACTGGCGTAGCCGAACCCATACAATATAAGAGTGGAGAGATTGTGAAAATATTCGGGCGACCCGAAATGGAGACAACTCACGACATACTGAACGTGTCGTATCCCGACATAGCCAACGACGTGAAGGTGGGCGACAGCATTCTCTTCGACGACGGTGAACTAGACATGAAGGTGCTTGAAGTGCAAGGCCCGATGCTCGTAACGCAAGTTCAGAATGATGGTAAGCTAGGTGCACGCAAGAGTGTGAACGTTCCTGGCGAGCATATCGCTCTGCCCGCGCTAACCGAAAAAGACCGTAGCAACATACTTTTTGCCATCGAACAAGACATCGACTTTATCGCCCACTCGTTCGTTCGCTCGGCCGAAGATGTTCTCGCCGTGCAAAAGATACTCGACGAGCATAACAGCGACATCAAGATTATATCGAAAATAGAAAACCAAGAGGGCATCGACAACATCGACGAGATAATAGATGCATCGTATGGCGTCATGATTGCGCGTGGCGATTTGGGTATCGAGGTTCCCTTGGAGTGTATTCCGGGCTTGCAAAGACAAATTATCCATAAGTGTGTGCTGAAGAAAAAGCCCGTGATAGTGGCCACGCAGATGCTGCACACCATGATAAACAACCCACGCCCAACGCGTGCCGAGGTGACAGACATTGCCAACGCCGTGTATTATCGTACTGATGCGTTGATGCTTAGTGGTGAAACGGCATCGGGAAAATATCCCGTTGAGGCCGTAAAGACTATGGCGGCCATTGCCGAACAGGCCGAAAAAGACCGTTTGCGCCTAAAAGGCTTGCAGATATCACTTGCACTCGATTGCAGTCAGAAAGAGTTCTTGGCCTTCTCGGCCATCGAGTCTACGCGTCGATTGGGTGTTGCGGGTATCATTACCGATAGTGAAACGGGCGAGACGGCACGCATATTGTCTTCGTTCCGCGGTGCAACCCCCATCTTGGCCATGTGTTATAAGGAGAAGTTGCAACGTTGGCTCAACCTCAGTTACGGTGTTATACCCGTTCACCAGAAAGAACACCTTGCACCACAATTCATGTTTACGGCTGCCATACGTATGTTGAGGCAGAAGGGTTACATCGACTTAGAAGACAAGATAGCTTATCTTAGCGGTAGCTTTGGTGAAGGTGGTGGCACCACATTCGTTGAAATCAATAAGGTGGCTATGGCACTTAACGCCGACAGCAACTATCGTTTCCACCTTCCCGAACATCCTTCGAAGTCGCAAGTGGGCGAACTCGAGGCTGAGGAAACATGGGGTGGAGAAGGTTAGCGTTCATCTTATAGACAGCTTATTCATCGCTTACCCGTTGGCTTATTCGGTGAATTAAAATATTTTTTTTATGGGCAAACTTGTACGTTGGTGCATGTTTGCCCCTTTGTTTTTTATTTGGTGTTCCTCGCTACATAGGGTGTGCACATAGTTTGAATAGTGAACATGGCGGTGAAAGATTGTCAAAGATAAATTCTTGTTAACCTTATGAATTACATAGACTTTAACGCCTCTTTGCAATGAATAAGTTAAAAAAGTTTGTATACTTTGCTTCGCTATTGAGAATGTTATAATTTTGTCCCCAGAAAAGAAATAATATGTGTTGAATCACATCAGTTTAATTTAAACAGAAACAAGATGAAAAAGATTTTGATGACCATGGTTGCAGCGGTGATAGCTGTTAGTGCAAGTGCACAAGTTTATGTAGGTGGAAGTCTTGGTATCGGTGTAAGCAAGGCAAAAGGCGGTGAAAGCAAAACGACCTACGTGATTTTACCCGAAGTTGGTTATAATTTCAACGACGATTGGGCCGTTGGTACAATGCTCGGTTGGGGTAAAGGTAATCCCGTTTCATTGTCGGATGTAACCACCGAACCTGTTAGATACTTCTCCGTTGCTCCCTACGTTCGCTACACGTTCCTACATTCTAAGTATGTTAACCTCTTTGTAGATGGAGGTTTTGATTACACTCACTATAATGGTGGTACCAATATATGGGAAATAGGTGCAAAACCAGGTGTGGCAATTAACCTTAACAACCACTTCAGCTTCTTAGCTAAGATTGGATTTATTGGTTGGATAAATCAGAAGAATAGCGATGCAAACCTCGACGACCAAGCATGGGGCGCATCGTTTGATAACAACCATTTGAGCTTCGGTTTGTATTATAACTTCTAAGAAAGAAATACCCGCATAGGGTTTCTATGAACAAATGGCGCGTTGACTATTGTTGGCGCGCCATTTATGTTTGCCTTAATCGCTGTCTGGTGAATTAGCGGTGAAATCGCATTTGTTGTGGGGAATTTATGTGACATGCCTTTATCAGTTCGATTTCTTTTCGTAAATTTGCAATACAAAGAAATTTATTTGTAATGTCGAAGGTGTGTCCTTATATAATAAGGAGCATTGGGCGACGAGCGTTATTGCAAAAAAGAGAAGTGTAAGGATGAAAGAAATAAGTTGGGGATTTATAGGTTGTGGCGAGGTGACCGAGAAAAAATCAGGCCCAGCCTTTAACGAAGTGGAGAGCTCGCACGTGCATGCGGTGATGAGTCGCACCGAAGATAAGGCACGTTCGTATGCCGAACGCCATCGCATACGCAAATGGTACACCGACCCGAACGAACTTATCGGCGACCCCGACGTAAACGCTGTGTACATCGCCACACCCCCTTCGAGTCATGCCACCTTTGCTATCATGGCCATGAAGGCAGGAAAACCCGTGTATGTAGAGAAGCCTCTAGCGGCCAGTTACGAAGACTGCGTGCGCATTAATAGGGTGAGCGAACAGGCGGGTGTGCCTTGTTTCGTTGCCTACTATCGTCGTTACCTACCTTATTTTCAAAAGGTGAAGGCCATAGTGGATAGTGGCGCCATTGGGAAAATCACCAATGTGCAAATTCGTTTTGCTGTTCCTCCTCGCGATTTAGACTATTCCACGAATAGCAATTTACCTTGGCGGCTTCAACCCGACGTGTCGGGAGGCGGCTATTTCTATGATCTAGCCCCCCATCAGTTAGACTTGATACAAGAACTTTTCGGTGTTATCACCCGCGCACACGGCTATTTGTCGAATCGTGGACGACTTTATGGCGTTGAAGACACAGTAAGTGCTGCTTTCGAGTTTGAAAGTGGAGTGGTGGGAAGTGGTAGTTGGTGCTTCGTTGCGCATCAAAGTGCTAAGGAAGATCGCATCGAGGTGATTGGCGAACGTGGTTTGTTGTCGTTTTCGGTGTACACCAACGACCCCATACAGCTTGTAACGAGCGAAGGCGCAACAAGCTTTAATGTCGACAACCCTGCATACGCACAGCTGCCCATTATAAAGGCAGTTATCGAAGACTTACAAGGCATTGGCCATTGTTCGTGTACCAGCGTGAGCGCAACACCCGTAAACTGGGTGATGGACCGAATACTCAACAAATTCTGACATGCTGAAAACTCTACTTGCATCGTTTTTTCTCTGCTCGTTGTGTATGGTTGCTAGGGCCGAAACGCCCGATTCTGCCACCGTAGCACAACCAGCCAAGCGTTCGCTGGTAAAGCGAATGGTAGACGGTGTGAAGGATTTCGTCAACTCTTTCAGCGATGTAGACACCACTTATATAGAGCCACAGAAGTACATTTATACCGTAATGTTGCAGAATACCTACACTTACGAACTGTACAAATTGAAAACGGCCGAAGGCAATTCTGTGACTTTTGCGCCCGAACCCACCGTTAAATTCGGTCCGTATGTAGGTTGGCAGTGGCTGTTTTTGGGCTACACCGTAGACCTTCGCCACCTTAACGGCAACAATAAGAAAGAGTTCGACCTGAGTTTCTATACTGCCCAGATCGGTATAGACCTGTTTTACCGCAACACAGGTAACAACTACAAGATTAAAAGCTTATCGCTGGCTAAGGAAATCAATCCCGAAGCTGTGCTGGGAAGCCCTTTTGGGGGGTTCGAAGCAAGCATCCGCGGGTTTAACCTTTACTACATCCTTAATCACCGGCGCTTTTCTTATCGAGCGGCGTTCAGTCAGAGCACGGTACAGAGGCGCAGTGCGGGCAGCATGCTCTTTGGAGTGGGCTACACGAGACATAAGGTGAATGTGGATTTGGCACAGCTAGACCAACTGATTACTGACCGATTGGGATCGGAAGCCACAATTATTGGGACCGACGACAGCGTAAACTTCGGCAAGGTGAAGTACACCGACGTGTCTGTTTCTGCGGGATACGGCTACAATTGGGTGTTCGCCCGCAACTGGTTGTTGGCGGGTTCGCTCTCGCTGGCCTTGGGTTACAAACGCACCACGGGTAATGTAAGCACCCGTCGCACATCGTTGGGCGACTTCTTGTCGTATAACATGGCCTTAGATGGAGTGGGGCGCTTTGGCATTGTGTGGAATAACTCGCGCTGGTATGCCGGTGCAAGCACCATCTTACACACCTATAACTATCGCAAAAACAGGTTTTCAACCAACAACATGTTTGGAAACCTCAACATATATGTAGGCTTTAATTTTATAAAACGATGAAAAAAGCAATCCTCGCCTGTTTATTATTCTTGGCCGCATTGCCGCTAATGGCGAAGCCACAGTACACTTCGGCCGACAGTGCCAAGGTAGTTAAACTATTGTTAGAAGGCAAATGCCACAAGGACAAGCAGAACCTGGTGTTGTTTTTTGCCCGCAAATTCTTGGGCGTTCCTTACGTGGCAAGCACCTTGGAAAACAATGCCGACGAGCGTTTGGTGATAAATCTGCGTCAGCTAGACTGCACCACGTTTGTTGAAAACGTGTTGACGCTGACGCTTTGCACGCAAAACGGCAAGACCACCTTTGCCGATTTTTGCGACCAACTGCGCAAAATTCGCTATCGAAACGGTAAGGTTGGCTATCCCACACGCCTTCATTATTTTTCCGAATGGATTTCGGACAATGCCCGAATGGGGTACGTTGAAGAGACGCAAGCTCCCAATCCGCCTTTCTCTGCGGTGCAAACGTTGCAAATAAATTTTATGAGTACGCATGTGGATAAGTACCCGATGTTGGTTCGCACGCCTGCTTTTATAAAGCCCATTGCCCAAATGGAGAGCGAGCTTAACGGCAAAACATGTCGCTATATCCCCAAGGCGGGTATCCTGAACAATGCTGCATGCAAGCAGGCGGTAAAGGATGGCAACATCTTGGCATTGGTAACAAGTCGTGCCGGACTAGACACCAGTCACGTAGGCTTTGCCATTTGGAAGAAAGATGGCTTGCACCTGTTCCATGCTTCGTCGCTGCAAAAGAAAGTAGTTGAAGATAAATCACTACTGCGAAACTATATGCAGAAGCAGAAATCGCAACTAGGCATTCGTGTGGTGAAGGTGAAGTGAGCGATGTGGTGACGAGTTTGCGGGTTCATAAGTTAATGAGGCTAGGAATAGATACTTGTCGAGCGGATAAGCGTTAGTGCCACTTCGCTTAGTGGCTAGACCACGATAAGGCTGCATAACGGCAATAAGGCCTATTATTCCTCTCTCCCCTTGGAGATGGGTTATGGCTTAGGCCAGTTGTTGGTGGATGCTATCTGCTGGACGTTTATTTTGCTTTTATCTTTTTTTAGCTGTTATCTCAAAAAGTCTTTGATTTGTTTGGCTGTTCCGAAATAATGAATTACCTTTGCACTCGCAAAAAAGGACAGGTGTCCTCGTCATGCAAACGACATGCATCCTTAGCTCAGTTGGTAGAGCAACTGACTCTTAATCAGTGGGTCTAGGGTTCGAATCCCTAAGGATGTACAAAAGAAGTAGCAAGGCCAATGGCTTTGCTACTTCTTTTTTGTTTGTACATCATGTGCATAGGTTTTCAGCCTTGTTAACGCGTTAAATTCTCCCCCTCGCTAGCCATTGTTCGAACTCACGAACTCGAAAACTTCCAGCCTCATAAATTAATCAACCAAAAATCTAACAGAACCTTCCGCAAATATTTGTAGTTCTCGTTGGATATGTGTACTTTTGCAAACATAATTTAAAAAGGAAAGAACAACATGTATAGGACAAGCACTTGTGGAGAACTCCGCTTAGCCGACGCAGGCAAAACCGTGACGTTGGCCGGGTGGGTTCAGCGTGTTAGGAAGATGGGCGGAATGTCGTTTGTTGACCTTCGCGATAGATATGGCATTACCCAACTCGTGTTCAACGAGAACGAAGACAAGGAACTTTGCGACAGCGCCAATAGATTGGGGCGCGAGTTTTGCATACAAGTGACGGGCGTTGTTAATGAACGCCAAAGCAAAAACGCCAACATTCCCACAGGCGATATTGAGATTATTGCCTCGCAACTCAATGTGCTGAGCGAAAGTCAAACGCCTCCCTTCACCATTGAAGAGAACACCGACGGTGGCGACGATATCCGAATGAAGTATCGTTACCTTGACTTGCGCCGTCCAAATGTGCGTAAGAACTTGGAGTTGCGCCACAAAATGACCATTCTTATACGTAATTTCCTCGACAGCAAAGACTTTATCGAGGTGGAAACACCCATACTTATAGGTTCAACGCCAGAGGGTGCACGCGATTTTGTTGTGCCTTCGCGCATGAATCCAGGACAGTTTTACGCGCTTCCACAAAGTCCACAGACGCTGAAACAATTGCTGATGGTGAGCGGTTTTGATCGTTACTTCCAGATTGCCAAATGTTTCAGGGACGAGGATCTTCGTGCCGACCGCCAGCCAGAGTTCACACAGATTGATTGTGAGATGAGTTTCGTAGACCAAGACGACGTAATCAACCTGTTTGAAGATATGGCACGCCACCTGTTTAAGGAACTTCGTGGTGTGGAACTGCCTGCCAAGCTACGCCAAATGCCATGGCATGAGGCCATGAAGCTATATGGAAGCGACAAGCCCGACCTGCGTTTCGGTATGGAATTCGTAGAGTTGGCCGACGTTCTCAAAGGAACTGGCGACTTTAGTGTATTTAATGAGGCCGAGTATATTGGCGGAATATGCGTGCCTGGCTGTGCCGACTACTCGCGTAAGCAACTTAATGAGCTTACAGATTTCGTAAAACGTCCGCAAGTAGGTGCTAAGGGACTTGTATTTGTGAAGTTCGAGGCCGACGGGTCGGTAAAGAGCAGCATCGACAAGTTTTACTCGCCCGAGGTGTTTGCCCAACTAAAACAAGCCATGGGTGCAAAAGATGGCGACTTGGTACTCATCATGAGTGGCGACAAAGCCAACAAAACGCGCATACAACTGTGTAACCTTCGCTTGGAAATGGGCGATCGCTTAGGCCTTCGCGACAAAGATAAGTTTGAGTGTCTGTGGATTGTTGACTTCCCGCTTTTCGAATGGAGCGACGAAGAGCAGCGCCTCATGGCCACCCACCATCCCTTTACTATGCCCAATCCCGACGACATTCCTTTGCTGGATGAACATCCCGAGCGTGTTCGCGCCTTGGCCTACGACTTCGTTTGCAATGGCATCGAGGTGGGCGGAGGTAGTCTTCGTATTCACGACGGAGCGTTGCAAGAGAAGATGTTTGGCATCTTAGGCTTCACGCCCGAGCGTGCCATGGCCCAGTTTGGCTTCCTTATCAATGCCTTTAAGTATGGTGCACCGCCCCACGCAGGCTTGGCTTTCGGACTCGATCGCTTTGTTTCTATCTTCGCAGGACTCAACTCCATTCGCGATTGCATTGCTTTCCCCAAGAACAATAGTGGCCGAGACGTGATGCTCGATGCACCATCGGTGATTGACGACAAACAGTTAGAAGAACTTAACCTTCGGATTGATTTAAATCAATAAATCGTATCTCGTTGCTATAAACGGCTTTACTTTTCTTGCATAAAAAGGCTGCATGTTAAATAATTGTACTAATTTTGCCAATGAGAATTTTGTGTTAATTGTTTCAATTAGCGTACAAAACACTTCAATTTTATAACTATGGCAGAAAAAAAAGCAACAAAAAGCGCTGTAGAGACTAAAAAATCAACAGCGAAAAAGCCTGCAGAAAAGAAAACTGCAACAAAGAAAGTTACGCAACCCGCTTGGGTGATAAACGCTGAAAGCGTAGGTTTTAGGGCTGGCGACGTTTATCAAGCCCTCTCGGCAGCAGGTAAGGCCCTAACTGTAGCAGAGATAGCCAAGGCTTCCGGTAAGAGCGAAGAAGAAGTTTTGCTTGGTATCGGATGGCTCTTTAAAGAAGGAAAGATTAAAGGTGAAGACAAACTCGTCACTTTAGCTTAACAAAATAAGGGCCACCAAACAATATGGTGGCCCTTATTTTGTGTTTTTGTATGTCTGCCATAAAATACGAACAAGAGATTTTCAGGGTGTTAACCGAGGCAGGAGAAGAAGGACTCTCCGTGCAGAAGATTGCCCTACACGTTTACAACTCGTGTAACTCGCTTTTCAATCCTGTGAGTTATGATGAGGTGTATGGCTTTGTTTCGCGATTTCTCATTGCTAAATCACGTAAACAACATTCGCTTATCGAGCGTACCGCCTCTCGAGGTGTTTATCATTTAAATTTTACTTTGAAAGAGACACAACAACTGATGCTTCAATTTAAAGATGCAACGGAGATTGAAGAGCCTAAAGCACCCATGCCCGACAATTCGCTTTCGCTGTTTTAGTCTGAAGTGTTTTGTACCATGGTTTTGAGCACTGCTAAGGTGTTTTGTCGTTAGATAATCTTTAATGTGTTTTTCAAGGTTAGCTTGTCTAATATGTTAGGCAAGCGTTGTGATGAGTAAATTCTTTTCTGTTAATTGCTGACTATCAAGATGTTAGTTTGTTTTCTCAGGCTAACAAGTTATGTGTTGTAGGATTGTTTCTGTCTACTTATATGGCTACAAGTGAGTGGTAGCCCCACTACAACTTGTTTGTAGTCACACTACAATTGGCTTGTAGACCTGCTACAATTGGTTTGTAGTCCCACTACAAGCGACTTGTAGTGGCAGTACAAAAGCCTTTGTACTGCTCCGTAATTTATCTATGTTGTGGAATTATATCGCTTATGGGTAGACGAAGCTTGCATATACTCATCCCTTAGAACTGGTATGAAAGCTCTTTTGAGGGAAATGATGTACCTATTTTATAAAGCAATCGAGATGCTATCTTTCGACAGCATCTCGATAAAATGTGCTTTTAATGGTTAGCTATTTATTTGTAGGTGCGGTTAAGACCAATTTTTTGTATCGTACTAAAGCCTCTACGTAATAGTAATCGGCATAGGTGAGTGGAACGTCGACCTCTGTTCCTTTGGGGTAATTGCCAACAGAATGTTTGAGAATAAATCCTCCATTCGTTCCTTTTTCTGCTAGATACTCAGGAGATGTAAGTGTCCGCAACTGCGCTTCTGCTATGTCCAGACACTGTTTAGAGAAGTCTGGTGTGTCCTTGGTGATACTGCTCAGTTCAAGGAAAGCTGAAGCCATAATGGCTGCGGCAGAAGCATCGCGCTTGGCATTGGGTATGTCGGGCGCATTGAAATCCCAATAAGGAACTTTGTCGTTAGGCATATTGGGGTGCGACATAATGAAGCGGGCAATGCCTTTGGCATGGTTCAGGTAGGCGCTATCTCCTGTTTCTCGGAACATCATCGTGTAACCATAAAGTCCCCAAGCCTGTCCTCGTGCCCAAGCAGACTCATGCGCATAGCCTTGATGAGTGTTCTTCTTCTCCACAGCACCCGTTTCGGGGTTATAGCCTATCACGTGATAAGAGCTAAAGTCGGGTCGGAAATGGTTCTTCATTGTGAGCTTGGCATGACTGGAAGCTATCTTAGCGAATTTGGTACTATCGGAATGATGGGCAGCCCACTCTAAAAGTTCCAAGTTCATCATGTTGTCAATGATAACAGGATACTGCCACTTGTCTGTTTTAGTGTCCCATGAACGAATAAGTCCGACTACTGGTTTAAAGCGAGTGGAGAGAGATTGCGCCCCATTAAGCAAGATTGGGACATAACTTGAAGATTGGGTCAAGCGATAGCCATTGCCAAAACTGCACATCAGAATAAAACCTACGTCGTGATTATCCGTTGTGTATTGTTGGTCGGCCACACGCTGGGTGTAACTCTCTGCATAGCTTTTCAGTTTAGGGCTACCTGTAGCCTCATAGGCATACCATAGAGTTCCGGGGAAGAATCCACTACACCACCAGTGTGAATTGGATTTGATAAGGCCCGTTTTTTCAGTATAACTTCTTGGCAGACTATCCTTTTTGGATTCCATAGCTTTGGCAAGAAATTCTGCTTGTTCGGCAGAGCGCTTGACGCCCCTATCGATGACAGCATTCATAGATTCGTATTGCTTGCAGCTGGAAAGGAATACTGCCAAGCCTGCCATAAATAATATTCTCTTCATAGTTATATCTTGTGGATTATTACTCATTATAGTGGATACTACTCGGGTATTAACTTAACTCGGAACTTGTAGTGGCTGTTGGCCGGTAACGTAGATTCGAAACCAACAAGCACAGTACCAGGGTTAGGAGCGTCGTAAGAAGTAGTGGGTGATGTGCTCCAAGTTTTCAGGCGAACCTTAACAGGCGCACTTACTTCCATAACCAAGCGCTTGCCATTACGGTTGAGTACAATTTTATTTTTCCCTTTCAGTTTGGCATCTGAGGGAGTTAACATCGTCCAACGCATTGTGGTGGACTTTTTACCTGTGTGTATCTCGTCGCTAACCAACACATATTTCCCATCTACAATTTCAACTTGGCGTTTGGCCGACTTAACCTGGCCTGGATAGACAGGAGTTAGATCGGCTGATACAGAAGGCTGTTTGGTCAAGGATGATGAGCCGTTTAAGCATACATAACCCTTCACATCCTGCATACAGTTGTTAAATGTAAGCGTGTTGTGGGCCAGATTAGTGTAACGAAAAACCTTCCAACGATCAGAGTTTTGTGTCTTATTCCATATATCAAGCCCCAATGATTCCAATGAATGGTAGTCTTGTCGGCCGAAGTCCATTGCCCATCGTTCTCCGTTGGCAACCATTACAAACGAACCCGCATCTAAATGGGCGTGACTAGAAGATGCAGACCCGCCTTTAAAGGCAAGGTAAATGGCTTTCGTGTCATCCCAAGAAGTGCGCATAAGGGCAACGGGTGTGATGGCAGTAGGGGAAACCCACGTCTTCTGCTGTGGTTCTGGCAAGTGGCGCATGTCTACACCAGCCCCCCATAGCATGGCGAGTGTGAAGAATCGATAATCCATCAACTTCTTCTTATTGCCTCTCTTAAAGAGGCTACGCTCATTCCACAGCAGCGAGAGGTCGTTATTCCGCTTAGCAAGCCAAAACATGGCGGGACTCATTCTGCCTGTGTCCTTGTTGTCGCCATAGTTAAACGACTCGTGGTCGGGAGCTACCATGTGAAGGATGAAACCTGCTGATTCTAAGAATCCCTTCTGTTTGGATAAGTTGAAATCAGTACCAAAGCATTTTTCCAATGCATCAATGAGCATGACATTATAGGTAGTTCCAAATCCCCAATATGAATATCCCTCGGGATAGGCTCCATCAGGGCCATAGTTTTTCATTGGCTTATGTATAGAAGAAATGGAACGTTGAATGACGCTATCAGCTAAAGTTGAAGCATCCTCGTAAATGGCAAGTGCACCATAAGCCATAGCAGAGTTGCAGACTTGATTCCAGTTGTTTTCTTTCTGAAGCCATCCGTTGTACTGTGCATCAAAAGAAGGTTTCAGGCCTTTGTTGATAATGGCCTCCCGAATGGTTTCCTTTGTGTCGTTGCTCATCATGTCGAACAGCCAATCATAGCCAACGGCAACTGCCGTTGTCATCTCCGCCACATCCAAATAATGGCTTGGGTTCCAATCGGAAAAGGCTGAGACGGAAAGTAACTCTTGCTCTGCCCGCTGGGCATAGCGACTATCACCCGTCATACGATAGGCATAGCCCAGCAGCAGAACACGGCGCAATGTCTCTCTAGAGACATCCAACAAACGCCGCCCCGTTACGATACGTTGAGGCGCAGGCAGTGACAAGGCACTGTTGGCGGCTTTCATAAGCAAGCTGTCAACTTGTCGCCAAAAGCCGTTCCCCTTTACTGAAGCCTTGATGGAAGCTTCATCCGCCTTAGTCATCAGCAAGCGGGGATGAGGGGCTGTCATGTGTACACCCTTTAAGTCTTGTGCTTGTATTTCAGACAGTGAACTGAAAAACAAGACAAGCAAAAGAGCTAGCGGGTGAAAATACATATATAACAAGTTTGTCATAAACTTATTGACCAATTAGTGAGTACTTATCATACTATTCTTCTATTGATTCCACATGGGTGCTCCCAAAGGGCCATTTGTGGTAGAAGCAGTAGCTGAGATGGATGAGGCAGGATATCTAAATGTGAATGTCTCGTCGTTGGTAAAGCCATCCTTGCCGTTCTCATCTACATAGAAAGGTAAGTCGGCCCAAGGAGACATTCCTTTGTTCAGTACTTCAAAGAATTTCTCTATATAAGCCATTGGAAGTGTAGGAGCACCATCAAATTTCAATACCTCAGAGATGTTCTTCTCGTAAACCAGGCGTCCATCAGCAATCATCGCCTGAGCAACTGAGTTGAGTGGAACACGCTCGATATTGCCTGGATACTTGACATAGAGTGCCTTTATTTCCTGATCGGTATAGATATTGTTATTACGAATATAGATTCGAATATCCTTTGGGTCATAGCTATCACTTTTTTCCAACTCTTTCAAGTCCCAAAATGCAGATGGGGCACTTGCATCGTAGCCAGCCTTCCAACCCACATTGGCAAAAATGTTGTTTTCTATGTAAGCTGTCATAGCATAGTCGATACGGAAATGATAACCTACATTATAAAACGTATTATTTTTAACTTCAACATATTTGGCCACGGCTTGATCGAAGCGAATGATTTGACCTGTAAGGTTGTATACGGTGCTGTTGGTGATGGAGATGGTGTCTGGTGCATTCCCTCGAGAGTCGAACAAACGGCCGTTGGCAGGGTCGGATGTTAGAGCTAAGTTGCGGAAAGTGGAGTTGTCTATGTATACTTTGCTACCGCTATTATCTGTACGTATGCAGAAGTTACGACAGTTTTCGACAAAACATCCTTCGAAACGTAGTCTCAGGTTTTTCTTGTCCAAGCGGAAGAGACGTTGCATGATGCTATTTGAAGCAGCATCCTTTCCATTAAAATAGATGTTTTCAAAAGTAGCATTACCTTCGAAACGCAACATGTCGGAATTGAGAGCCCCTTGTTCATCAGAAATAGGCTGGATCGTTGGGAGTGATCCCGATCCGTATGTGGCTCTAATGGTAACATTACTTGAGATGACATTCTTACCCTCCAAATAATAGATACCACCACGTTCCAGCTCATAGATGCCGTCTCCGTTTTCCTTTATGGCTTTGGTAAGAGAATTCACTTTCGTTACTCCATCGTCTGGTTCAACCCGAACAACTTTCTGTCCTGTTGGAGGAATGATCGTGTTTTCCTCCTCAAAGACATCTTTGGGTTCACATCCGGAAAATAGCGATGCAGCTATTATTCCTAAAAACAACTTGACGAAAGTCTTGTTGTTTTTTCTATATCTGACTTTTGCTGTCTTATAAGACAATATTGATTTCGTCTTCATCTTAGAATTCCTTTCTCTTATTTAATCTTCTGTCAATGTTTGATCCAACTATTTAAATATATCATACTTCATACCGATATAGAATGAAGAACCATATACTTCAACACTAGAAGGATAGCGCGTGACATTCCTTTCCTTACTGTCTGACCAGTTAAAGATGTTTGATGCACTTGCATAGACATAGAGTTGCTTGTTGATGCGTTGTTTCAGTTGGAGATCCCATTTGGAGAACGCCCTTGTCGATTCTACGTCAGCTCCGTCAGCTCGATGTTGCTCGGCCACGAGGATATTACCCTGATGAGTATATGACAGGCGACCAGAGAAACCCTTATAATCATATCCCAACGAGAAGTTAGCCAAGAATGAAGGTTGCTTGAGCAAACGGTCATAATAGACGGTATCTCTATTTACGGGTAAGAAAGGTTTGTCTCCGCTACCTACTACATAATTGGGGTTCTTTACGCGAGACTTTGTTGTTTCAAAATAGCCCATCTTAGAGTCTATCAGTGTAATGTTGGCACCTAAAACAATGCCTTTAAGGAGGCCTGGAAGTCGACGCAGTTGTGTTTGAACGTCTACCTCTATGCCTTTAATTGTTGCATCATACGGGCTATTGAGTGAATAAGTGATGCCCGAACCAACTAAACTCGAAGCCAATCCAAAGTTAGCAGGATCGGTAACAGTTCCTTCAAGCAAATACGCCGAACGCGTATAGATGAAGTTTTTGATCTTCTTATAGAATCCGCCCACAGTGAAGAAACCTATTTTAGGATTGTAGTACGAAATGATAGCGTCAATATTCTTGGACAAAGCCGGTTTCAAATTTGTTCGGTTGTACACCACTTCGCCAATGGTAGACTTGATGAGCGTGCGTGGAGCCAACAAGTCATAATCAGGACGCGATAGGGTTTCGGTGTAAGCTAACCTAATATCAAGGTTTGCTAACGGCTTTATTTTTAAATGAATTTGTGGCAACCAATATCCAAATGAATTTTTGTCAGAGGTCTTGGTGTAGTCAAACGACAATTCCTGAGTTTCATCGTCGGGCACATTGACACCGCTATATGCGCCATAAGTCATAGAGGTGTGGTCATAGCGAACACCGGGAATAAAAGTGATATACTTGCCGAAGTTGAACTCGCCCATGATATACGCTGCCGTGAGTCGTTCATGTCCATCATAATCCTTCTGAATCTTGGTGGTGAGAATTGGTCGATAGACGTCAGAATTGGTTTGATAGAAATTCTTCATTACACCGCGATCGAGTCCGAAGTTAAAGTCAAGATTGTCATAACGGTTGTTCAGAAAGTCATGATACTTGAAGTTTGCATCCAAAAAGTCTGAAATACCAACATATCGATTGTCAAAGCTTGAGCGCTTAATATCGGGCATATTGGCGTAAATGAGGCTTGCATTTTGATCTAGTCGACGATAGTTTCGATTGGTAAGTCGCTCACGTTCTTTATCACGATACTTGCCTCCAATCTTGATATAGCCGTTAAAGTATTTGCCAAAATCAAATGATTTCTTCCAGTCCAGCCATGCGCTATACTCTCTCTCCCTAGTACGTTCGGTGTTGAATGTACCATCATGGAGATAATATTGTGTAATATCGGATTCGTTCACGTTGCTTGGTGCCGACACCATGTGGGGCGGAAGAGTGCCTAGAGCGTCGATGTCTACCGTAAACGGGTTGTTTAATCTATATTCTAAACGATGCTCATAAGGGGTCTTTTGTCTAGACTCACTGCGGCCTATACCCCAACTTAGTGTTGAGTTCCAAAAATCATGGTCGCCTTGAAGCATATTTGTTAACACGCTACCACGTGCATCGGCATCCGTCTGTATATAACGCAGGCGATCTCCTTCAAGATCATAGCGCTTCTCACGGATGTTTCTGTCACGGCTGAGTGCACTGAATAAATTGTACATCTTTATCTTGGAACCATGTCCGAGGTTAAAGTCAAAATTCAGGTTGATATTGTAGCGGTTTCTTTTTTCAAGGTTAGATTGCAAGCGTGTGCTTGAAATCCATGGCTTGGTATAAGCAAGACCTTTAGTAGGCGTATTTCCGTTAACCTTGTAAGCTGCGATAAAATGATCGTTACTACGGTCGGTTTGTTCTGCACTAGCCGTAAAGATAAGGCCCAAACGGTGGTCAAAGAAACGGTTACTTACCAATATGTTTCCCTTAATATTGCCAATATTATTGATTTGAGAGTGATAACCAGTCTGTCCGGTTACACTTAATTTAAAGTCTTTAGGGGCATCTTTCATGATGAGATTTACGGTACCGCCCAATCCGTCAGCGTCTTTGTCGGCAGTATTAGCCTTTAATACCTCCGCTCCACCAACAATTTCAGGAGAAATCATATTCAAGTCAGAACTGCGGTCGCTAGAACTGGTAGAAGGAGAGTTCATTCCATTGATAGCTACAGAATTGTGTTTGGGATCCAAACCACGAATAATGATCTTCTGTCCTTCACCTCCATCACGCTCAACCATAAGTCCAGGTAGACGTCCAATAGCATCAGCCATGTTTACATCGGGTAATTCGCTAAGCTTCTCGGCAGATACCGAGCTGATAATTCCCGAAGCATTGAGTTGCCTATTGATAGCTGCTGTTTGTCCTTTAGCTTGGGCACTAACAACAACTTCAGCTCCCAAAATGCTCGCAGGCTGCATGTTGACATTCAAGGTGCGGGTCTCATTGTCCTTCACGGTAACTTCCATGGTTTTAGTTTCATAGCCCACGAAAGTAAATTGCACTTCATTCTTTCCCTTTGGAACGGACAATAGCGTATATTTTCCGTTAATGTCTGTAATGGTTTTGGTGTTTGTTCCTTTCAGCCAAACGGTAGCACCAGGTAGAAAGGCTTTCTCTTCGTCTACCACAACACCTGTAATGATACCATTTTGTGCCATCGCATGAAAGCAAATTGCTAACATGGACAACATAATTAATAGTCGCTTTTTGGTTTTCATATTAAGTCTTTTTATGTTTTTAGAGATTATGTTTGATGTTAATACTGCTTGTTATGACGAGTGGATAATACAACTTTGCCATCTTTCATTAAACGGTTAAATTCTTTTTTCGCTTTCGCCAACTGTTTCATAAAGCCTTTGTCGGCATGTAAACGTGCTACGACAGCACTTGCAACCAAACGGGCTGCATCAACATCACTTTGAAAATGGTAGCCACAAATAACCCTGCTTTCTCCCATTTCGTACCCACGCTTTAAGATTTCGTTCTGTCTATCGATATTAATCTCAGCCAAAACTAGTGCGGTGGCCCATCCTATGGCAGTATGTCCAGATGGATAAGAGCCATTAGAAGACAACTCTTGTTGCTGGGTGGGATTACAGGTTTGCTCTTTGTAATATGTAAATGGTCGTACGCGCATATAATGTCTTTTTGCTAATCTGCAGGCTAAGTCTCCTGCATCTTCTCGCATCTTAAGAACCAAGCGGTAGATTTCTGGTGTCTGCTCTTTCGATATCTGAATACCGAATGATTCGGAAAAGGCCAAAGGAACTCCTTCGCCTTCGAGGTTGGCATCTGCTGCGGCTTGATCGCCACGAGGAGTTTCACGTTGCTTCTTTCCCCACAGATAACGCTCTTCATCATATTTGAAGCGCGTACTGCTCTGCTCAGGAGGAGTAGGAAGCAATTCAAGACTGTTGGCTACATCCCCTAATTTTAAGAAATAACTTTCAGGACACGTCGTAACATCTTTACTTTCTTGTGCATTGGCACCAATAACACAGCTGACGAATAAAAGGACGATGATCCTTCTCAATCGTAGACAGTTACCTATTGTGCCTGTTACTGATTCTTGTTTTTCTTTTAATATTGACTCTTTCATTTCTGTTGAAGATAAATCAAACGGTTATGATAATTAATAATTCGTAATAATTGCTTTAGGCTTGTCACAAAGGTAGGCAAAAAGAGACATTCAAAAAGGTTGCATTTTATTATTTCGTATAAAATAAAAAATGCAACCTTTCGCAACATTCTGCCTTGAAGTACTTGGAAAAGAAGTGTCTGCCTGTCTATTCGGTCAGTCTTAGTATATAAGCAACTATACTGGTTGGGTGTTTCTCTATATAAGAACGCAACCAGTCTTCGTTAGGCTTAACCTTATTATTTACCAAGCGACTGATAACAGGATTCAAATTCCCATACATGCCAAGCATACCTGGTAACAAGATTCTTTTTACTTTTGGATTGGCAATTAGTAGTGCCAACACGCGAGCTTGCTGATTGGTGAAGTTGGTAAAATTCAATATCTGCTCAACAACTTCTTTATCCGTAAAGATAAAGTGGTCGTATAACTGTATGATTAATTTATCTATCTTGCTGGTTACCGCCTGTGTATGATCAGAAATGTTTACCTCCAGCTTCACGTCCATTCGTTTATATCCACGTGCTTCATATTCTTGAACAATCTCATTTCTCATCCGATGGTAGCGTTCCATCTCTTCGAAAAGCTGTTGACGTATTTCCAATTGTAGCAGTTCTGCCTCTACGCATTTCATTATCTGCAATATTTCGAGACGAGGAACAATTGCAGCTACAGCTTCTAGCTTCGTTATCTCTTCTAAAAGGGCAGAACTCACCTCGTCAATAGGCAATTCTGATACCCGTTTCGCAAAACGATGAAGCTCGTCAGTAAGTTCCAATAGGGCATCATCAGTGAAAATGTGCTTATAATCTGCCTCCGCTTTTTCCATATCCGCTTTTATTTCCGCCAGATGGCGATGACGAAGAGCGTTGCCCAACATTTCAATGTGATGTTCCATCATACTGTTGACGTGTTGTATCACCAAACAGCCGTCCACCGCAGCTTTATATTTTCTCACATTATCAGTAAAATTCCGATATTGTTCAAACCACAAACTATTCTGTAGAACTCTTTCGCCAATCTCAGAAACCTTGTCTTGAGCCAAAGCTGCCTCAGAATCTTCCAACATCTTCATGCTGTCGTAAGCCTTAACATGCTGTAACTCTCCAATCTGTTTCCTTAGCATTTTAGATAATAAGAGTGCCATGTCACGATTTTTATACATGATGCGTTCGGAGAGTGTACTGATTTGCTGACTTGTCTGTTCGGGCCCTACTTCCAAAGTATGGATATCTTCCATGAGCTGTTTAATCTGCTCTTGTTCGTCTTCGCTCAGCAGTGCTGCAATCTTTTTCATTCCCAAGGTACGCCCTTTCAAATCGCTTATACGTAGTCTAATTTGTCGTTTGCGCTCTTGCTTCCTGCGCAAATGCATCCAAAGGAAAATAGCCAGTAATGCCAATATGATCAAGAATACAATCAGCACCGAACGTATAGAACTCACATCAGTATCGAAAACCACATATTCAGGCATACTTTCTTCTCCAGGCTTCATCTTTAGCACGCCAATTTCGGATACCAAATATAATGTACGACCTATGCGGAAGGACGATTTTGAGTTGAATTGAATGTCTTTGAAGTAATACCCCGTTTCTTTCGTCTTTCCATCCATGATGGCATATTTCTGTACGCCAAACTCTGGGAAAGCGTAAAAAAGCGAATCGTCTATAGATAATAGGTGATTGTATCCGTTTAGGTTGAGCGTATCTTGGCGGTTTGGGGTCACCAATGTGTGGTTGGTGAGTACTGTCAAAGTAGGCTGATACCCCCCTGATACAAATAAATCTCGGATAAAGGTCAGGTTTTTCGACCCAGGAATGGTAAGATACTGTCCTTTGTCGGCATATAATATGCCATCGTCCATCGTTCCTATATAAAGGCCACCCGTTCCTGTGGATGCGAAGAAAGACGTGATATATTTATCTTCCATACCCTTAACCGATTTGGCTGTACCATTTCCGTCAACGATCATCAGCCCATCCTGTACGCCCAGATATACTTTTTCTTCCTGGCCTTTATTTTCAAGATGGAGAGCCGTTACTTTCTTTTCAGATCTGTAAAGTGTCTTAATATTAGAGAAGATCTCGTTTCGCAGATTGGTGCCATCTACATCCACAGTTCTCAATTCTGAGCGATCGTTCACATAGAATAATCTCCTGTTGTTGGTAATGGCCATTTCCGTCACCTGTTCTTCCTTGGGAAGTGAATACACTTTCACCGCCACGCTGTCGCCCACAGGTTGCCTGAACACTTCATTTTGACTGTTCAGATAGTAGGCCTCACTGTCATTAGCACAAGCAGAGACAACTATTCCTTTGTTATTAAAATAGCCTGAATGGAAAGGTATCCTCCAAAATGCATTGTCGGTAATGAAGATAGATGTTTCCGAACGATGGTCAGGCAGCAGTATGTTGTGACATCCTTTAGGGAAATCTCTTCTAAGTGGGATGGTAATAAAGTGCTTCAAGTCTTCGCTGATGACCATAGAGTGGCTGCGTAGGATATAATGCACTTTGCCCACTCGATAATAGAAACGAGGAATAAATGGTAGGTCGATCGTTTTGATGGACTTTCCCGATGCGTCTTCAATATAGATTTTCTTTCCCGAAAGAGAGCATACCTCATCACCATACACTGTTACATACTGTACTTTTTCACCTTTATGCAACCGTGAGATCTTACCACTTTTCAAATCAATCCGTAGTAATCCGTCGATGGAAGCTGCAAAAAGATAGTTCAGACCGTAAGGGCATAGGTTGTAGATGATATGCGGCATGCCCGCTTTTGCTGTCGGACTGTCAAGTGTAGGATATAGCAATGAGAAGCTATTGTCGTTCCGTTGCAAATAAAGTCCTTGACTGGTTGCCACAAAGATGCCACTCGGAGTGATGGCAAAGTCGTAGGCTGAGTACTCTTTATCTTTAAAAAGTATGCCATAGGTTTGCTCATGTTGCATCTTACCTTTGTGCAGCCGCCACTTCTGAAAGCCCGAGTTTCGCCCTCCCAACCAGCAGGTTGTGTCGCCGCTGGCATTAGGATGTGTTGCAATCTTATAGATTCTGTCAGTACCAGTGATATAAGCCGACACCTTATTTCCGTCTACATGCCATATCTTTCCCGACTCTCCACCTATCCAAAAGGTAGAATCTGCGTCAGCAGATACTGAAGCCAACCTTTCACCTATATAATATTCGTTCTCTCCGAGTGTCTTCATCTGGTTAGAATCAGAACATCCGTAGAGCACGATAGAGGTGATTATGATTATGTAGACTTTCTTTAGCATGGGTTTAGTGGGTAGATCCTAGTGCAAAGATATATAAAAATTATTATATAAACTATATTGGGCAGAGGGAATTCAATTAAATAGATATGGTAGCTCGGGATAAAACACAATCGTTATGTGGCGTATCGGGTGGCGCTAGTTGGTGAGAT
>ERZ773070.242-NODE-242-length-41724-cov-8.401210_pt1 | contig 41724 bp, 38 predicted proteins | sample MGYA00580618_ERZ773070 | MGnify/ENA primary metagenome ERZ773070 (study PRJEB29015, sample SAMEA2738023) | human oral metagenome | biome: human oral; feature: human-associated habitat; material: dental | place: China | collected 2019 ...
GCTCATGACCCGCATAGGCCGCGTCCACCTCGCGTTGGAAGATGAGCACGGAGGCTGATACCGCGGACGATGGCGCCGTGCCTCTCGCGCACGCCGGCGAGGTCGCTCGCATGAGCGCAGCCGACGGGGAGGACGAGGGCGAGCGGACGCCGTATCTTCCTGCCGCCTCCCTGCTCTTCCAGGCTCCGGATCCTGCACGGGCCCGCCGCCGGCGCCGTAAGGTGACCGCGGCCGCCACGGCCCCCGCCCAGGCTCCCGCCGCGCAGCAGCCCGCGTTATCGGGCGCTAATGAGTCCGGGGCGTCCTCCGACGCGGGGAGGGACGACGCGGCGTCCGCCCCGAAGGCCGGGCGTCGTCGCTCGAGTACGTCTGCTTCCCGGAGTTCCTCCGGGCGAGCCGACGGACGCGTTGAGCCGGCCGCCGAGGGCTCCGGGGCCGCCGGTGAATCCGAGGGCTCGCAGGAGGCCGGGACCACCGCGCGGGCCGAGGAGCAGGACGGCTCGGGACGCCGTAAGCGCCGCCGTGGAGGCCGAGGCCGCCGCGCGCGCTCCCGCGCGGAGGAGCACCGCGACACCGAGAGCCCGCAGGGCGGAGAGGAGGTCGGTTCCCGGACGGGAGGGGCCGACGGGGGGAACGGGACGGCCGACGCCGAGGAGAGCGGCTCGACTCGTCGTCGTCGCCGTCGTTCGCGCTCGCGCACCCGCTCGGACTCCGGCCGGGACGCGCGCGACGAGGTGACTCCTCTCAAGGGGTCGACGCGCCTGGAGGCCAAGCGTCAGCGCCGCCGCGAGGGCCGCGCGGCCGGGCGCCGTCGCCCCATCGTCACCGAGGCTGAGTTCCTGGCCCGCCGTGAAAGCGTGGACCGCCAGATGATCGTGCGTGAGCACGACGGCCTCAACCAGATCGCTCTGCTCGAGGACGGGCTGCTCGTCGAGCACTACGTCGCCCGCCGCACGCAGACCTCGATGGTCGGCAACGTCTACGTCGGCCGCGTCCAGAATGTGCTGCCCTCCATGGAGGCGGCCTTCGTCGACCTGGGCAAGGGGCGCAACGCCGTGCTCTACGCCGGTGAGGTCAACTGGGACGCCGCCGGCATGGAGGGAAGGCCGCGCCGCATCGAGGACGCGCTCTCCAGCGGGGACACGGTCCTGGTGCAGGTGACTAAGGATCCCATCGGGCACAAGGGCGCGCGTCTGACCAGCCAGATCACCCTGGCGGGTCGCTACCTCGTGCTCGTCCCGGGCGGCACGATGACCGGCATCTCCCGCAAGCTCCCCGACAACGAGCGGGCGCGCCTGAAGAAGATCCTCAAGCGGATCGTCCCCGACGACGCCGGCGTCATCGTGCGCACGGCCGCCGAGGGCGCCAGTGAGGAGCAGCTGGCCGCCGACGTCGAGCGACTGGTGACTCAGTGGCGGGCCATCGACAAGAGGACGTCCTCGATCCTCAAGGGCTCCGGCAAGGCCCCCGCACTGCTCAAGGGGGAGCCCGAACTGGCCGTGCGCGTGGTGCGCGACGTGTTCAACGAGGACTTCCGTCGTCTGGTCGTTCAGGGACCCGACGCATGGAAGACCATCAGCGACTACGTCACGGAACTGAGCCCGGACCTGGCCGACCGCCTCGAGCACTGGGTCAGCCCCGAGGACGTCTTCAGCGCGCACCGCGTGGACGAGCAGCTCGCCAAGGGCTTCGACCGCAAGGTGTGGCTGCCCAGTGGCGGTACGCTCATCATCGACCGGACCGAGGCCATGACCGTCATCGACGTCAACACCGGCCGCTTCACCGGCGGCGCCGGCGGTACGCTCGAGGAGACCGTCACCCGTAACAATCTCGAGGCGGCCGAGGAGATCACCCGCCAGCTGCGGCTGCGCGATATCGGCGGCATGATCGTCATCGACTTCGTCGACATGGTTCTAGAGTCCAACCGCGACCTCGTCCTGCGCCGTCTAGTCGAGTGCCTGGGGCGCGATCGCACCCGGCACCAGGTCACCGAGGTCACCAGCCTCGGTCTGGTGCAGATGACTCGTAAGCGCGTGGGTCAGGGATTGGTCGAGGCCTTCTCCACGCCGTGCGAGTGCTGCGGCGGGCGCGGCTTCATCGTCCACGACAACCCGGTCGAGAATCAGACGACCGACATGTCCGCCTCCGCCCGGCACGGCTCGGGATCGGGTCGTCGCGGCCGCAAGAAGCGGGACGAGTCCTCCGAGTCCCCCTCCGGCGCCTCCGCGCAGGTCCGCGCCGAGGCGCAAGCTCCCGAGCGCGAGGACACCGCCCGGGCCGCCGTGCGCGGGGCACTGGCTCAGATCGCGGCGGCGACGGGCCACGGTCACGAGCACGCGCGCACCGACGAGGCGACGTCCCCTCAGGACGGGGATCCGCCGGAGCAGCCGGCTCAGGACGGGGCCGGGTCCGCCCGAGCCGATGCCGCGCCGGAGGATGCGGACGCGGAGCGCAGGCCCCGTCGTCGGCGGGCCGTTTCGGCGGCCGCGGCCGCTCCGCAGGCCGACTGAGCCGACTCGACCGGCTGAACCGGTTGAGGAGCCGATCGTGCTGCCTCGCGGTGCTTTCGAACGGCTCCGTGCCCAAGAACACAGATCCGTGGGGTGACAGCGGGTTGGCCCGACGCTGCCGATCACTTACAGTTGTTCGGCAGTGCCTCGTGCACCTTTACCAAGGAGATCGTCCCTCTTGTGGTGGAGCCGCTGGTGGAGCCGCGGCTCCTCGGGAGACGGTCCGAAGATTCGACAGAGATGAGCAGTCAAGTGGTCTACGCGATCGTCAGGGCCGGCGGCCGTCAGGAGAAGGTCTCCGTCGGTGACGTCGTGGTCGTCGACAAGCTCGCCGGCGAGATCGGCGATGAGGTCTCCCTCGCTCCAGTCATGCTGGTGGACGGCGACAAGGTGACCGCTGGAGCCGACGATCTCGCCGAATCCTCCGTCACCGCCGAGATCGTCCGTAACGAGAAGGGCCCCAAGATCAACATCCTCAAGTTCAAGAACAAGACGGGCTTCCGCAAGCGTCAGGGGCATCGTGCCCAGCTCACGGCAGTCAAGATCACCGCGATTGAATGACCCGACCCGCGGCATCCTGAACGCACCAGCTTAAGAGAGAGAAACCTCATTATGGCACACAAGAAGGGGCTCGGCTCCTCCCGCAACGGCCGCGACTCCAATGCTCAGCGTCTCGGCGTCAAGCGTTTCGGCGGGCAGGTCGTCAAGGCCGGGGAGATTATCGTCCGCCAGCGCGGAACCCATTTCCATCCCGGAATCAACGTGGGTCGGGGCAACGACGACACTCTTTTCGCCACGGCCGCCGGTAGCGTTCAGTTCGGCAGGTATCGCGATCGCAAGGTCGTCAACGTCGTGCGTTCCGAGGCCTGAGCCTCCAGCACCGCCATCTGGTTCCGCGAGGGCGAGCGGCTTCGGCCGTCCGCCCTCGCGATGCGCATTCCGCTGACCGTCGGTTCTGCCGATCCGCCGGCCGCGCTCGCTATGCATGCGGGACGTCTTCCGCCACTGCGCCCACATCATCCAGGAGGACCCATGCCCAGTTTCATCGACCGAGTGGTTCTCCACGTGAGCGGCGGCCGCGGCGGCGACGGATGCACATCGATCCACCGCGAGAAGTTCAAGCCTCTGGCCGGACCCGACGGCGGCGACGGCGGGCACGGCGGCAGCGTCGTGCTCGTCGTCGACCCGCGGGCCACCACTTTGCTGACCTACCATCGCTCGCCTCACCGCGCCGCCGGCAACGGCACGCCCGGTATGGGGAGTTGGCGCCGCGGCACGGACGGCGCGGACCTCGTGCTGCCGGTTCCCGAGGGCACCATCGTCAAGGACGCCGAGGGCGGTATCGTCGCGGATCTCGTCGGTGAGGGGGCCGGCGTCGTCGTGGCCGAGGGGGGCACCGGCGGACGCGGCAACTTCTCCTTGGCGTCCTCCCGGCGCCGAGCTCCCGGGTTCCACCTGCTGGGCGAGCCGGGGCAGGTGCGCGACGTCGTTGTGGAGCTCAAGACCATCGCCGACGTGGCGCTGGTCGGCTATCCCAGCGCCGGCAAGTCCTCCCTCATCGCGGCCATGAGCGCGGCCCGGCCCAAGATCGCCGACTACCCCTTCACCACTCTGGTGCCGAATGTGGGCGTCGTCGAGGCCGGTGAGATCCGTTACACGATCGCCGACGTCCCCGGCCTTATTCCAGGCGCCAGCCGGGGCAGGGGACTGGGGCTGGAGTTCCTGCGCCATGTTGAACGCTGCGCCGTCATCGTTCACGTCCTGGACTGCGCCACACTCGAGTCCGGCCGTGACCCGCTGAGCGATTTGGACGCCATTGAGGCCGAGCTCGCTGCTTACGCCGCTCGTCTGAGCGAGGAGGAGTCCGACCCGGCCCGTACGGGACGCGCACCGCTCATGGACCGGCCCCGTGTCGTCGTGCTGAACAAGATCGACGTCGCCGAGGCCGCCGAACTCGCCGATTTCGTGAGGGATGACATCGCCTCCCGCGCTCTGCCCGTCTTCGAGGTCTCGGCCGTCGCCCACACCGGTCTGCGGACCCTGTCCTTCGCTCTGGCCGAACTCGTGGAACGAGCGCGGGTGAACGCCCGGGCCTCGCGGGCGGTCGTCGAGGCCTCCCGACCTGTCATCCGTCCGGCCGCCGTCGCCGGCCGGGGCAGGAGGGCAGCGGCGACGGTGCGTCTCATTCATCACCCCGGCGAGGGGGATGTCTACCAGGTTCGCGGGGACGGGCCCGAGCGCTGGGTGCGTCAGACAGACTTCGCCAATGATGAGGCCGTCGGTTACCTGGCTGATCGTTTGGCGGCCGGCGGGGTCGAGGACGAACTGGTCGCCGCCGGTGCGCACGCCGGGGACTCCGTCCTCATCGGGTCAGTCGACGGCGGGGTGATGTTCACATGGGAGCCGACCGTGTCGGCCGGCGCCGAGCTTCTCGGGGCGCGAGGCACCGACCCGCGGGTCGACAGACCTCACCGTCGCACCAGCGCCGAGCGCCGAGCTCAGTACCATGCGCTCATGGACGCCAAGGAGGCTGCACGCCAGGAGCTGCGCGACGAGGCCGCCGAAGGTTTGTGGACCGACGTCGCCGACCGGCTCGGCCGGGATGACGCATGAGCACGGCCGGGCTCCGGCCCACGAGTCTGGCCGACAACGCTCGCGTGGTGCTCAAGGTCGGCTCGTCCTCTCTGACCCGTTCGGACGGGGGACTGGACCTCAACCGCATCGATATCATCGCGGGCCTCGTCGCCGGGCTGCGACGACGCGGTCACGACGTGGTTCTCGTGTCCTCGGGCGCTGTGGCCGCAGGGCTGATCCCCCTGGGCATGACCGGGCGCCCGGGCGAGCTGCGCCTGCTGCAGGCGGCCGCCTCGGTCGGTCAGGGGCACCTGGTCTCGCGCTGGCAGACTGCGATGAGCGCCTACGGGGTGGTGACGGCCCAGGTCCTGCTCACCGCCCAGGATGTGGCGGTGCGCAGCCACTACCGGACCGTGCGGGCCACCTTCGGCGCGCTGCTGTCGATGGGAGCGGTCCCTATCGTCAACGAGAACGACGCCGTGGCGACCGCCGAGTTCAACCTCGGCGACAACGACCGGCTGGCCGCGCTGGCGGCCCACCTGGTGACGGCTGATGTGCTCGTGCTGCTCACCGACGTCGACGGCGTGTGGACGGCCAGACCGGGCACTCCCGGGGCCAAGCCCGTGCGCTACGTCGGTGCGCCGGACGAGCTCGCCGACGTCGACGTCACCGGGCGTGCGAGCACACTCGGCACGGGCGGCATGCGCACCAAGCTTCAGGCGGCGACGATCGCCTGCGCCTCCGGAACGGCCGCCGTCATCGCATCGGCCGACGACGCTCCCCGTCTGCTGGGGGAGCGGGAAGTGCCCGTCGACCTGGGCACCTGGTTCGCCCCGACCGGCCCGCACCGTCCCAGCCGTCGGCTGTGGATGGCGCACGCCTCCGTTCCCGAAGGACGCATCGTGATCGACGCCGGTGCGCAGCGGGCGATCACAGTGGGCAAGAAGTCCCTTCTCCTGCCGGGCGTGACGGGCGTGAACGGGGACTTCGAGTCCGGGGCGGTCGTCGAGCTCGTGGGCCCCGCGGGCGTCATGGCCCGCGGCATCTGCCGTTACGCATCGGGCGAGCTCGAAGAGGACCTGCGGGCGCGCCGGGACGGTTCCGCCGATCCGCTCGACCATGTCGCCCCGGTGGTTCACCGCGACGACCTCGCCGAGTTGCCGCGTACGGCGGGCGAGCGCATCTGATGCGTGCGTTCCGCCGTTGCGAGCAGGGTGCGCCGCCCTCAGGACGCGGACGGGGTCGAGACGAGTTTGGCGCGCATGGTCGTCAACCGTGCCACCGCGCGAGTGAGGCTGGGGCTGCGCTCGCACGCTCTGGCCACGTCCCAGTGCCCGCGGCAGAAATTGATGACTCGATTGACGTAGAGTGGTCCGGTGCTCCCGTCAGCGCGCACCATTTCCTTCTGGATGGTGGTGGACCTGGAATGCTGGCACAGACGGAGAAGCTCATTTTTGGCGTGCTGAAGATCATCGGGTGCTGCGGGGAGCTTCTTCCTGCTGACTCTGAAGAACTCGGCGAACCCGTTTGCGTCTGCCAGAATCCAGGCCTCAGTCATGGAGCAGGCCAGGCGCAGCTCGAATCCGTTGCCGCGATCGGAACCGATGAGTTCCTTCTTCAACTCGACTGGACACCGATTATCGGAGTCTCGGAAGACGATCCATGGCGCCTCGATCGGGGCGCGACTGAGCTTCGGAATCATCTTGTCGAGATTGGATGCCCCGCGTTTGACCACGCAAGGACGGCTGAGTGCGAGCCCAACGTAATTGAGTAAGGATTCGACCATGCCCGTATCGGATTGCCCCTCCACCGCGACCGAGACATAAGGGCTCGGGCTCATCGACGGCTCCGGGCGGCGGTCATCAGCCCGGTGAGGTCGTCCGGGGCGATGAGTCCGTCGACGACGTCGGAGGTGGCGAGCCCGAGCTCGAGGTCCGCGACTTCGGGCAGGCTCGAGAGGAGATCGGCCGTCGACCCGTCGTCCGTGACCCGCAGGACGAGGACCTCGTCAGGGCTGATGCCCTCGTCGTTGAGGATCTCGGGGGCGTGGGTGGACAGCACGATCTGAAGATCGGAGGACCTGCGCACCTGGGCCAGGACTGAGGGCAGGATCTTCACGATCGCATTGTTGAGGGAGAGCTCGGGCTCTTCCAGAAGGAGGACGCCCGGGCTCGCCGGCGCCTTGATGATCGACCACAGCAGACCGATGAGACGCAGTGTTCCGTCGGAGAAGTCCGACTCGTTCTGCTTGGATGGCGTCGCGCGCCAGTTCCTGTATCCGGCGATCAGGTGCGGCTTGCCGGCGGGGTCCGTCTCGATGGCCAGCGACTGGAAGCCCGGAACGGCGGCCTGGAGCGCCTCCTGCATGCGTCTGAGCCAGGCGTTGCGTGTGATCATGGGCGTGCTGTTCATCTGGGTGATGAAATCGCTGCCGTAAGGATCGTGATGAGTGGGGGTGGTTCGTGCAGGATCACGGATGATCTGGGGGACGAGATGGAAGTACTGAACCTTCGACAGGTGCGCGGCGATGGGACGGAACTCATGGTTTGCCGCGATCTGCTCCAGGTGAGTCTGCGTGAGCCTCTCAGGATCCGCATCGTCCTGGGAGTCCGGCCGCGACAGAATGGTCCGGCCGTTGCGTTCCACGAGCTCCGTGTCCACGATCGGACGGTTTCGTCCGCCCTTCTCGCCCCGTACAGCGAGCTGGTACCTCCACGTGGTCTCTGCCTCCTGCAGGGTGACATCGATGATGAGGCGTCCCCCGGCGTAGTTCCGTGCGAACAGGCTCCGAACTTTCTTGAGCCCGCCGCGGCGTTCGATGGCCGATGAGAGCCCACCGCCCGATGCGGCGATATCCGACAGGAAGCGGAAGATATCGAGCAGGTTCGACTTGCCGGCCGCATTCGGGCCGACGATGAACAGACGCTCCCCGACGTCGAACTCCACGCTTTTGAAGTTGCGCCAGTTGCTCGCCTCCAGGTGCGTGATCCTCATCGACGGTACCTGCTCCCCTGCCCGACCATTGACCGGGAGAATTATATAACGTCGAGACGATCACGGGCGACGACGAAGAGGCCGGAGAAGAGACCGGACGACGGCCTCGTCGGAGGGGAGAGGCGAGGGCGCCCGCGCCGCGGGTGGTGGTGGTGTCGCCCCACGGCGAGCGGTGCGGATGCTCAAGCCATGGGCGGTACGGCCGGGCGCCCTCGCGCCAGGCAGCATATCGTGTCTTTCCCCGAAACGGTACCTGTGGACGCCGGCGGATCGGAGGGCGGATCATCCAGTGGCCCTCGCCTGGCCCTCACAGCCCGGTCGGCCGGGGTCACCTGAACCGGGGCGGTCCCGTATGGTGCGGTCATGGACGTCTCCATCAGCCCCTCGCCCCAGCAGGACGCGGTCGAGTCGGTCACCCGCACGGCGCGCTCCGCCCGTCTGGCGCAGCGCGCCGCCTCAGGCGTGCGCCGCGAGCTCAAGGACGCCGGGCTGCACGCCATGGCCGACGGGCTGCTGGCCGGCACGCAGACGATTCTGGCCGCCAACTCCGTCGACGTGGAGCGCGCTCGTCGGGCGGGCATGAGGGAGGGGCTGGTCGACCGATTGACCCTCACCGTCGGGCGCGTCGCCGCCGTCGCCGCCTCCCTGCGCGAGGTCGCCGGCCTGCCCGATCCGGTCGGCCAGATCGTCGACGGCCGGACTCTCCCCAACGGGTTGAAGGTGCGCCGTGTGCGCGTGCCCGTGGGCGTGATCGGCATGATCTACGAGGCCCGCCCCAACGTCACCGTCGACGTGGCCGCTTTGGCCCTGAAGTCCGGCAATGCGGTCGTGCTGCGCGGCGGAAGCGCCGCGCAGCGGACCAACGCCACTCTTGTCGGCATCCTGCGGGACGCCCTGGAGAGCGTCGGTCTGCCCGCGGATCTGGTGACGAGTGTGGACGCCGCCGGAAGGGCGGGCGCCACGGCGCTCATGCGGGCTCGGGGCTTGATCGATGTGCTCGTCCCGCGCGGTGGCGCCGGACTCATCGAGACGGTCGTGGAGGAATCGGCGGTGCCCGTCATCGAGACCGGGTCGGGCAACTGCCACGTCTACGCCGACGCCTCGGCCGACCTCGAGGCGGCCGTGCCGCTCGTCGTCAACGCCAAGACTCAGCGCGTGGGCGTGTGCAACGCCGCCGAGACCCTGCTGGTGCACCGCGACATCGCCGAACGCCTTCTGCCCGCCGTCGCGGCGGCGCTGTGGGATGAGGGCGTCGTCCTCCACGTGGACGCCGCCGCCGAGACCGTGCTGCGTGATTCAGCGGGGCGGGCCGGTCGCGGGGAGCTGCTGGTCGCGGCCACCGACGAGGACTGGGCCACCGAGTACGGCAGCCTTGACCTGGCCGTGCGGGTCGTGGCGGATCTGGAGGAAGCCGTCGATCACATCTCCCGGTGGTCGACCGGGCACACCGAGGCGATTCTCACCCGGGACATCACAGCTATGAATCGTTTCACGGAGGCGGTCGACTCCGCCGTCGTCATGGTCAACGCCTCGACGCGCTTCACCGACGGCGGTCAGCTGGGTCTGGGGGCGGAACTGGGTATCTCCACCCAGAAGCTTCACGCCCGCGGGCCCATGGGGCCGGCCGCTCTGACAACGACCAAGTGGATCGTCGAGGGCGCCGGTCACGTGCGCCCCTGAGACGACCCCGCCGTATCCCCGAATCTCCGACATCCCGCGCGTCGCCTCATGCGGGAGGGCGTCACACCAGGCGGACGTCGATCCCCGCCTCGCGCATGGCGGCGACATCGGAGGAGCGGGCGTCCTCGTCGGTGATGAGCAGATCGATATCGGCCCTCTCGCAGATCAGGGCGAAGGCGGGTCCGGCGAGCTTGGTGCGGTCCGCGACGACGACGGTACGGCGCGCGGCCCTGACGAATGCGGCGCCCACGGCCGCTTCGCCCTCGTGGGACGCGTAGGCGCCGGTGCGGTCGAGTCCCTCGACGCCCAGGAAGACGGTCCCCACCGAGATCCGGGGGAGGATCAGGTCGGCCAGCGGGCCGGTCAGCTCGTAGGAGCGGGCTCGGGTCACACCTCCGGTGACGACCACACGAACCGTTTGGCGCACGGTCAGCTCGCTGGCGATGTTGACGGCGTTAGTCACGACCGTCACGGGATCCTCCGGGGCGGTCGGGTTCGGCAGGAGCGCGACCTCCCGGGCGACTTCCGTCGTCGTCGTCCCGCCGTTGAGAGCGATGACGTCGCCGGGGCGCACCATCTGGGCGGCCGCGCGGGCGATACGGGCCTTCTGGCGCCCCATGCGGGTCGTGCGGTAGCGCAGTGGGAGCTGAGAGGAGATCGGGTTGGCGCAGGCGCCTCCGCGGGTGCGGGTGATGAGCTGCTGCTGGGCCAGAAGATCGAGATCCCGCCGCGCCGTGGCGGCCGAGACGTCGAGTCGCTTGATAATGTCGTCGATGTGGACGCTGCCCTCCTCGACGACGATGCCCAGGATGGTGGACAGACGCTTGTGGCGGCTCATCGGGTCTCCTTCGCGGGCTCCCCGGGGACCGCACAGCGGGAGCATTGCCGGGGTCGTCGCGGTACCCGCAGCATAAGTCACGCCGGCGCACGGGTACGGGACGGCGGGCTCGACGGGGCGGGCGGGATGATCGATCACGACCGCGTTCACGGCGGGCGTGGCACGAACCGCTGCGCCCCCTGTCCGTGGCAGTATGGGTATGTCTGCGTGCACAGGGCTCGCAGTGACAGAAGGAGCGGTAGTGCCGAACAGCGACAGGGGGGTGGTGCCGATGAGCGGCGCCCCACGCCGGCTGCGCATCGGTCTCATGGGCGGCACCTTCGACCCGATTCATCACGGTCATCTCGTCGCTGCCTCCGAAGTCCAGCACGTCTTCGGGCTCGACGAGGTCATCTTCGTACCGACGCTGACTCAGCCCTTCAAGAGGAACCGTCGTGTCGCGCCGGCGGAGCACCGCTACCTCATGACGGTCATCGCCACCGCGTCGAATCCGCGCTTCACCGTCTCCCGCGCGGACATCGACCGTGGCGGCACGACCTACACGATCGATACCCTTCACGACGTCATCGCGGAGTACCCCGGCGCCGAGCTCTACTTCATCACCGGCGCCGACGCTCTGACGCAAATCCTGACGTGGAAGGACAACGCGGAGATCTTCGACCTGGCCCGCCTGGTCGGCGTCACACGTCCCGGGCATGTCCTGACGGACACCGGGCTGCCGGAGGACAGAGTGTCGCTGGTCGAGGTGCCCGCTATGGCCATCTCGTCCACGGACTGCCGCAGTCGGGTCGCCCAGGGCGGCCCCGTCTGGTACCTCGTGCCCGACGGCGTCGTCCAGTACATCCGGAAGTACGGGCTCTACCGTACGGTGGAGCACCCAACATCGACGACGTCGATGACCGCTCGTGTCGCACGAGAGCAGTCCCTGAGGAAGGAGAACGACGGTGACTGAGACCACCGACGTCAACCAGAGCCAGCCTGACGTCGTAGAGGACGACGCCGGCCCTCGCCGCAGCCGACGGGAGATGCGGCAGGCCGAGCGCGCGGCCGAGCGCGAGGCCATCCTGACCGGACAGCAACCCCTTCTGACCCGGCGGGAGCTCAAGCGCCTGCGCGAGGAGGCGGCGGCGCTGCGTGCCGCCGTCGCGGCGGGGGAGATCACCCCTGAGCAGGCCAGGGCGCTGCAAGACCCGCTGGCCGAGCAGCCCGAGATCAGGACGCCCAGCCTGGAGGCTGCCGGGAGTCACGCGGCGTCGACCCCCTCCGGATCGGCGGATACGAGGACCGGCGGGTCCACCGGCGTGCGGTCCGATGAGGGCGGGCCGGACCTGCCCGCGTCCGATCAGCGCGCCGCAGGCGAATCCATGGGTCCGACGCCCTCATTCGCCCGGACGCAGGCGGCGCAGACCGCGGGGCGCCCGAGCGGCTCCCGGGAGGCCGCGGCTCCCGGGGCCGGTGCGCGGACGGCGCCCGCGCACGATGACGAGACCGCGACGGCGCGCTCGCAGGCCCCCGTGCCGTCTCCTCTTCTCGCGGGGGCTCACTCCGCCGGCGAACCGCCCCTTTCCGACATCGCTGAGAAGAGGGACGCCGAGTCCGGGGGATATGCCTCGGCACCGGGCCCGGCTTCGCGGGTCGCCGACGTTCCCGAAGACCGCTCGCCCCGGACACCGCTCGCCGGGCGCCCGCCCACGGCCGGCGATGTCGAGCAGGGGCCTGCGCCCGCATCCGGGATCGACAGACCCGGCCCCGAGCATCCGGCGTCGGCCTCTCCCGGTGGGACGGGCGGGCCCATGCGGTCCGCGGCCGCCGGTACGGCCTCTCCTGCTGCCCCGACCGGTCTGGAGGCCTCCGAGGAGCCGGTGCCGCAGGTCGCCAATACGTCGCTGTCCGATGATGACATCGAGGACATTTCCGCACAGCCGACCGGTGTGATGAACGCCGTCAACCTGCCGGCGGCGGCGCCGCCCTACACTGCGGCACCGGCCACGGACGAGCCGGCCGTCATGCCTGAACGGCGCTCCCTGCTCAACCGTGAGACGCCGAGCGCCTCCGAGGCCGGTCACGATGAGGCGACGGGTAGCACGGGGGTCGGCCACGACGCGCCGGAGACGATCGGTCTCGACCGTGAGGCCCCGGGGGCGCCGGGCAGCGGCTTCCAACCCGTCGGCGGTACTGAGGCGGAACCGGAGGAGGCTGCTGCGCCGAGCCCGCCCGCCCCCTCGAGTCCGCCTAATGGTGACGAGCTCGGCACGGGTGCGGCGGCGCAACCTCAGGGCCTGCCCGACTGGGCGACCGAGCCGGCCACCGGCGGGCCGTCGCGCCGACCCATTGTCAGGATCCCCAACGCGGCGCAGGGCGTGCGCACGGTCGATACCGATACGGGCGAGCTCAGCGACGTGCGTCCCGTCGACGAGGAATTCGACGAGATCGACAATCCGCAGTGGCGCGTCCTGCGTCCCGAGGACGAGCAGCAGCCCCCCTCCGGCGGTACCGGCACGCCCGATGCGCCCGACTCGCCGCCATTGAGGGAAGCCGGTTCGGCCTTCGATGAGTCCGGACAGGCCTTCACCCCCTACGGGCCGATGCCGGAGGCGACGCCCGGGGCGGCTCCGCAGCCGGGCGCCCCGGCCCCCCAGCCCGCAGGGGCGCCGGCGCCCGATCAGGACCTGGGATGGGGTTCGCGCACGACTCCCGCAACGACGACAGCGATGGCCTCGATGGGTCCGGTCTCCGAGCGGCCGCGGACGTCGACGATGAGCAGGATCCTGATCATCGTCGCGATCGTCGCGATCGTCGTGCTCGTGATCGGCGCTCTGGTGTGGTTCTTCCTCAACCACGGGGGCTCTAGCTCTGCCAGCGCCTCCACCGTCGGGGCGATTCCGACGTGGACCTCACTGCTGGGCTGAGGGCCCGGCAGCTCGACCACTCCGACCGTTCCGAGGAGACTCGTGCCCGCCACTGACCGCGCCGTCGACCTGACCCGTATCGCCGCCCGCGCCGCCGCTGAGAAGAAGGCGGAGAGGATCATCGCGATCGATGTCTCCGAGCGTCTCGCCCTGACCGATGTCTTCCTCATCATTTCCGGGGGCAACGACCGCCGGGTGCGGGCCATCGTCGACGCCGTCGAGGAGGCCATGCTCGCTGTGGGTGCCAGACGCGTTCAGCGGGAGGGCTTCCAAGAGGCCCGCTGGGTCCTCGTCGATTATGCCGACGTCGTCGTCCACGTTCAGCAGACCGAGGACTACGAGCACTACTCGTTGGAACGGCTGTGGAAGGATTGTCCGCTCATCGAGCTGCCCCAGGACGTCCGGACGCCGACCGATGTCGCGAGCTGATCGTCCTCGCCCATGACGCAGCTCATTTTGTGGCGGCACGGTCAGACCGATGACAACGTCGCAGGCCGAGTCCAGGGGCGGGTCGACACCCCCCTCAACGGGGTGGGGCGCACTCAAGCCGCTTCGGCCGCGCCGGGGCTCGCCGCCCTGAGGCCGACCGCGATCGTGTCCTCGCCTCTCGGACGCGCCCGGGAGACGGCGGAGGCGCTGGCTGCGGTGAGCGGCTTGACCGTGAGCGTCGACGGCGGCCTGGTGGAGCGCTCCTTCGGCCGATGGGAGGGTCTCAGCCGCGCTCAGATCGAGGCGGGTTGGCCCGAGCAGTTCGCCGTGTGGCGCGATGGCGGGGACCCCGAGGGCGTTGGGGTCGAGACGCGCGCTGCGACCGCCTCCCGCGTCGGCGCGATTCTGGAGCGGATCGCCGCGACGGCGGGCGAGGACGCGGTCGTTGTCGTCTCGCACGGAGCGGCCATCACCTTGGGCGCCACTCGCCTCCTCGGGCTTGATCCTTCGGCGTGGTTCGGTTTGCGCGGTCTGGACAACTGCCACCACGCCGAGTTGGGGCGCACGGCGCGCTCGCCGGGCTGGGTGCTCGTCCGCTGGAACGGGGGCGGGGGGCGGGCCGCTTCCGCAACGAGCGGGATGATCAGCGGATTCCTGTCGTAGCACCGTGCCCGAGCGAGGTCCGTCGTCACAGGGTGAGGCACCGCACGCGAGGTGGATTTGCCCATGAGGCCTGGACTTCATACAGTTATGCCCGTCGCCCGCGGGGCGGCACCCGCGTTCGGGGCTATGGCGCAGTTGGTAGCGCGCTTCCATGGCATGGAAGAGGTCGGGGGTTCGAATCCCCCTAGCTCCACGATCCGCATAAGGGTTCACTCATGGGGCTATGGCGCAGTTGGTAGCGCGCCCCCACGTTGTGGGGGAGACGGGGGTTCGATTCCTTCTAGCTCCACTGGTCGGCGGCCGTCACCTACGGGTGGCGGTCGTTTTCGTTGGAATGGCGCCAGAATGTTTGGTGGTAGCACGTCGATTCATGCCCGGGGGTTGGCAGGAGGTCATGGCCGCGCTGCGCAATTTGGCTATCAGCCTCATCCGGCTCCTCCACGGCTCCGGCGTCTCCATCACCACCAGCTCCCTGACAAGAGACCCGAAGCGAGTTATCAGGTCACTGATCCATTGGGTGGGCGGTAGCGCTGTAGCCGCTTGCGAGGACGGGGTGTCTTAGTCGAGCAGCGGCCCGACAGCTCGACCCAGCCAGCCGCTGCTGCCGGTCTGGATGGCGCCCTGTACCGGTCACCGTGGTTGAACCGGTGGGGTCGGCGCCGAGCGTTGCGAGTCGATGAGTGGGCCGTTGACCGTCAGTTGTACGTCGGAGCCGCCGGTGGCAGTCACTACTGACGTGACGTGCATGCCTTGTCGCACTGAGCGATCTGCGTCCGGGTCATCATGGTGGGGGTCGCCGCGGGGCCGGCACTGCTTCAGTGTCTGCGGGCGTAGGGCTAGCGGTGCGGATGACGCCGGGTCGTCCCCGCTTCCGGCCCGAGTCTCATACCCCCACCACGGTCGCTAGTACGAGAATCGTTGCACCGACTCTCCTACGCGCCCGATGGGTCATAGCACGTCGATCCGTCGTTCCTGTTGCCGTGCCCCTGGGAACGGGTCACGGTCCTGGACACGAGGCGGATGGGGCCAGGGGGATGCGATCGAACTCGTCGCTCTTGCCGATCTTGAGACAGGCGTTCTGGACGACGTCGTCGACGTTGGACGGCTTTCCGATGCGATCGCGCTGTTTGACGGCCGTTGAGGCGACGACTCCGGACAGGTCCCGGCCCCTGATCGTTCGGGCTTCGTCCGGCTCCTCGAGGGACGCGGCCGGTGGTCCGGAGGCCTTGAAGTCGAAGCGTCCCGCCTCGGTGCGGTTGACCTGGCTCTCGTTCGCGCCCTGCGGGCCTCTCGTGCGGGGCCGACGGGGCGCCGCAACGGGATATTCATCTGATGGCCGCGATGTTCGACTTTACCGAGCTCACGGGTGTTCATGCTGTCCAGGCCCGTACCGCCATGGTCGGCATCTGGCAGGCGCTCGCCTCGTGAACATGGGCCGGCCTAGGCGGGCTGATCGCGGGCCTGCTGCTAACCCCGTCTCTCACCTTATCACCTCCTGCCCGACCCGCCCGGGGCACCCCGGAGGCGCCAGACCAGGTTCTCGCAGACTCGTCAGCAGACGCCACCGGCTCAGGATCCATCCTGGATTCCAGTGCTGGAGTTGATCAGTCGACTCCTGACGCGTTCTCCACCAGTGTTGTCGACACTGCGCGCAACGGGTAGGACATCACTCGCTACATCGTCGCGGTCAGGAAGACAGACGAGGTCTGCGCCTCCACCAGTTGTGGCATATAAAGTCCCTCTCAACCGTTTCCCGGCACGCCCGGACCCACCTCGAGGGGGAACTAACCCCACACGTGGAGAGTGCTCATCGAGATGATGACGTCTCGTTAATTATTCATATTAACGCTGCTAACGATGAGTCGGGTTTCTGCTCGATGCACGTGTCTAAGTTCGACGGCCGGTGGTGGCTCAGCGGCTGAATTCTGACCTCGGCTCCCATGCGCTCGTCGGTCGCGTCGGGCTGGCGTCCAACCCATCCGCCTGCCTCCAATCGTCTGAGAACTCCCGTCATGGTGGCCAGGTGAGTGCGGATGCGTCGGCCCAGCTGGGCGGGGTGGCGGTCCCTCGTACGCTCTCCGGGCGCCGTTGCGGTCGCCTACGGCGAGGGGCGGGTCTGAACGAGTGCGTCCGCGAGGCCGCGCCGGCGCCGATCACGAAGCTGCTGGACTGCCACGGCCCGCAGTACATCGACCTCGCCCTGACGTTCGGCTTGAACTCCGGCGCCGAACGCCGCGAGGGCGGGCGGGAGGCCGCTCGGAGCGTCGACTCGGCCCCAACGGGCGCCGAATCCTATAGTCTCTGGCCGTATCGACCAGGACACTCTCAGGGGACAGCGATGAGCCATGTGGCATGCGGGATCGACATCGGCGGATCGGGTGTCAAAGGGGCTCTCGTCGCCCTCGATACCGGTCAGTTCGTGGGTGAGCGGGTGCGCATCCAGACTCCGCGGCCCTCCACCCCCGAGGCGGTGGCGCAGGTGTGCCGTCAGATCATCGACCGGCTCGGCGTTGGTTCCGACGTGCCCGTCGGCATCACTTTCCCCGCGCCCATCGTCCACGGGACCGTGAGGTTCATGGCGAATCTCGACAAATCCTGGGAGGGGATTAATGTCGATGAGCTCATGACCCGCCTCCTGGGGCGCCGCTCCTACGCCCTCAACGACGCCGACGCCGCCGGCCTGGCCGAGATCGCCTACGGGGCGGCGCAGGGCATGGCCGGCACCGTCATCGTCACCACGCTGGGCACCGGTATCGGGTCGGCCGTCATCGTCGACGGCACGCTCGTGCCCAACACCGAGCTCGGCCACCTCGAGATCGACGGCCACGACGCCGAAACCCGCGCCTCCTCGGGGCAGAGAACGCTTCACGACATGTCGTGGAAGAAATGGGCCAAGCGCCTGCAGCGCTACTACTCGCACGTCGAGATGCTCTTCAGCCCGGACTTGTTCGTCGTCGGCGGGGGAGTGTCGAAGAAGCATGAGAAGTTCCTGCCGCTGCTGCGGTTGCGTACTCCGATCGTACCGGCCGCCCTGCTCAATACCGCCGGCATCGTCGGCGCCGCCTGGCGGGCCTCCCGGGTCGGGTGAGCGATCCACCCGATGAGGCCCCGCGGACGGGGCCGGGCGGCCGTCAGCAGAACGCCGCGGCCGTCGCCAGGCGCAGGGCGTCCTGGAAGCGCGTCTGCCGGTCGACCGCGCTCATGTCGCCGGAGTGGTCGAGCAGGTGGTCGGAGACGGTGAGCACCGCCAGGGCCCGCCGCCCGTACTCGGCCGCCGTCCCGTACAGGGCCGCGGCCTCCATCTCCACGCACAGCGTTCCGTAGGCGGCCAGACGTTCGGTCTGCCCCTCGGGCGTGAGGTAGAAGTGGTCGCGGGAGATGATCGTGCCGATGTGGGTGCGCTCGACGATGCCCGCAGCGACGGCCTCCCGGTAGGCGGCTTCCGCCATGTGGAAGTCCGCGACGGCGCAGAAGCCGATGCCCGGGATGCGCAGTTGGTTCATGGACGAGTCGGTGTGCGCGCCGGTGGCGATGACGACGTCGCCCACGCTGACACGCTCGCTGATGCCGCCGGCCGTGCCCACGCGGATGATGCGTTCGACGCCGAACTGGTCGAACAGTTCGGTGGCGTAGATCGTCAGGGAGGGCTGGCCCATGCCCGAGCCCATGACGCTCAGCCGCTTGCCGTCCACGGTTCCGGTGAAGCCCAGCATGCCGCGCACGTCGGTGACCAGGCGGGGCCGGGTCAGAAGGGTCTCGGCGATGCGCCGAGCACGCCCGGGGTCCCCGGGCATGAGGACGGCGGGGGCGAAGTCGCCGGGCTCGGCGGCGATGTGCGGGGTGGCCATGAGGTCCTTCGAATTGCTGATCGGTTGTGGAACGGTCGCGGAGCAACGAGCCCGGTGAGCGCGGCGGGGCGAGATCCGTCACTGCAACGCGCTGACCGGTCCAGTGTCGCACACCATCGGCCACCACCGGCGTCCCAGATCGTGGTATACCATTCGTCCGCTCCGGGGGCGGGGCTACGGTGCATGGGTTCCCGTCCTCGCGCCTGTCTCGCAGGCCGATGACGCTGCTCGCACGGCGTCGCTCACGGCGCTCGTCCATTAGATACTCAGACGACAGAGGCTTCACCATGTCCTCCATCCCCACGACCTCATCGCCGGCGCGCGAGCAGTGGAGCGGCCAGCTCGGATTCCTCATGGCTGCCATCGGCTCGGCCATCGGTCTGGGCAATATCTGGCGCTTCCCCGGTGTCGCCTACACCAATGGCGGCGGCGCCTTCATCGTTCCCTACATCGTCGCCCTCCTGGCCGCCGGCATCCCCTTCCTCCTGCTCGACTACGCCTTGGGGCACCGCTACCGGGGGTCGGCTCCGGCGGTCTTCCGCCGCCTGTCCCGGCGCTTTGAGTGGCTCGGATGGCTCCAGGTCTTCATCTGCTTCGTCATCATGACCTATTACGCGGTCATTGTGGCCTGGTCCCTGCGCTACACCGTTTTCTCCTTCACCACCGCCTGGGGGAATGATGCCAGCGCGTTCTTCTCCTCCTACATCGGGGTCGGCGAGCTGTCCGGCTCGAACCCCGCCTACTCCGCGATGCCGGTGAGCGGGGTCGTCATTCCGCTGCTCATCGTGTGGTTCTTCGGCCTGTACACCATCGCGCGCGGCGTCTCCAAGGGGGTCGAGACGGCCAACAAGGTCTTCCTGCCGCTCCTGGTGCTCATGTTCCTCATCCTGGTGGTGCGCGCGCTTCTGCTGCCGGGCGCCACCGACGGCCTCAACGCCCTGTTCACGCCCCAGTGGGGTGCCCTGCTCGACCATCGCGTGTGGATGGCGGCCTTCGGACAGATCTTCTTCTCCTTGTCCATCGGATTCGGCATCATGCTCACCTACGCCTCCTACCTGCGTTCCCGCTCCAACCTCGTGGGAACGGGGCTCGTGGCCGCCTTCGCCAACTCCTCCTTCGAGGTGCTGGCCGGCGTCGGAGTTTTCGCGACCCTGGGCTTCATGGCCTGGGCCCGGGGCGTCGCGGTCTCGGATCTGTCCGGCATCTCCGGTCCATCCTTGTCCTTCGTCACCTTCCCCACCGTGATCTCCGAGATGCCCGGGGGCGCGCTCTTCGGCGTTCTGTTCTTCGGCTCCTTCTCGATGGCCGGCTTGACCTCCTTCATCTCCATCATCCAGGTTGTGGCGGCGGGCTTCTCCGAGAAGTTCGGCTGGTCCACGCCCAGGGCGACCCTCGTGTGCGGGCTGCCCTCCGCGGCGCTGTCCTTCGTCCTGTTCGGCACCTCCTCGGGCCTGTACGACCTCAACGTCGTCGACGCCTACATCAACTACATCGGTGTTGTCGGCGCTGCGATCGTCGCCTGCGTAGGCGTGGGGATCGTGCTGAACAGGCTCAAGGTCCTTCAGCGTCATCTCAACCTCGTCTCCGAGACCCGAGTGGTGGGCATCTGGTGGCGCGTCATGATCGCGCTGGTCGTCCCCGCCCTGCTGGGGGTCATGTTCGTTCAAACGGTGTGGTCCTACGCGACCGCGGGCTACACCTACTCCAGGAACTTCGAAGCGGTTTTCGGCTGGGGGATGCTCCTGCTCGTGGCGGTGGCGACAGCCGTCTTCACGCTCCTGCCCTGGAGGACGCCAGTGGATTCCCACGAGCCCGTGGACCTCGATGTGCTCGAGGGGGTGATGAGATGAGCGCACCCGCCATCATCCTCATGCTGGCCGCCATGATCATCATCTGGGGCGGGCTGGCGGTATCGGTGACCGCCCTCCTAGTGCGCGGGCGGCGGGAGGACAGCGAGGCGAGGGCTGAGGCCTTCGCTCGGGCCCACGCCAACCTGCGTGGGGATCCCGACCGGCCCTGAACCTGTCCCCGCCAGGCTCGCGGGGTCGTCCCTCCGACCGCCGCGGACGCTCTCGACACGCACGGGTGGCGGCGGCTCCACCACCGATCCGTGCGACACAATGCAGCCATGGTTGACACCGCAGACACCGTAGAAGTCCCTGACGCCCTGTCCACGGCCTCGTCCAACATGGTCCCCCGCCTGGTCGCCTTCGACCTCGATGACACCCTGGCGCCCTCCAAGTCGCCTATGCCCGCGCCCATGGCCGCCGCCCTGCGCGCTCTGCTCGACGTCGTGCCCGTATGCATCATCTCCGGCGGAAAGCTCGGCCAGTTCCGCGATCAGGTCCTGGCCCGTCTCGACGCCACCGACGAGGAGCTGGATCGCCTCCACCTCATGCCCACGTGCGGGACGCGCTACTATGTCCACGCCGCGCGTGTTCCGGCGGTGAATGGGACCGGGGGCGTCCGGACCGAGCACTCCGAGGGGGCGGACGGAAAGGGCGGGATCTGGACACTCGTTTACGCCAACGATTTGACCCCCGCCCAGGTGGAGGAGGGCTTCGCGGTCGTCGAGGCCGAGGCTCGGCGCCTGGGCCTGTGGGAGGAGCGGACGTGGGGGCCGGTCCTGGAGGATCGCGGCTCTCAGATCACTTTCTCGGCGCTGGGCCAGGAGGCGCCGCTGGACGCCAAGAAGGCCTGGGACCCCACAGGGGAGAGGAAGGGGCGGTTGCGCGACGCCGTCGCCGCCCGCCTGCCCGAACTCGAGGTCCGCTCCGGCGGCTCCACGAGCGTCGACATCACCCTCAAGGGCGTTGACAAGGCCTACGGCATGACCCATCTGGCCGCTCAGACCGGCATCGCCCTGGAGGACATGCTCTTCGTGGGCGATCGACTCGACGCCGAGGGCAACGACTACCCCGTCAAGGCGCTGGGCGTGCCCTGCCATGCCGTGACCGGGTGGGAGGACACCTCCGCCTACACGACCGCCCTGGCTGCACGGATCGCTGGGTTCCACGGGAACTGAACCGTGCCCGGGGATCAGGCCAGGCCGATGACGGCGGCGCGCGCATGGCGGTCGGCGGTCGACGCCGTCAGGGCACCGGCCGCTCGGGCGCGCGCCGCCTGCTCGCGGTGGTGGACGGGGCGCACCGTGCGCTTCCGCAAGGTCGTGCGCGCGTCCGTGCTGCTCGCCGTCACCTGCCCGGCCTGCCTGTGCGTCGGCGCGGCGACGGCCACGGCTTCCAGCCCTGTCGGCCCCCATGAGGCCCAGTGGTCGACGACCCTCGACTCGACCGTCACCCTTGACCTGGGCCCCCTGGGACAGGTCGCCCTCGACTCGCCGGCCGGGATCCTGGGGGTGAAGGTGGTTCTAGGGCGGATCCCGGGAGGGGCGGAGCCCGACGCGGCCCGCCAATCCACGCTCGGGCAGGCGCTGAGTTCCGACGGCGCCGCCTATATCGCTCTGGTCACCCATCCCGACCTCACCATCGAGCGGGGAGTGCGGGCTCTCGTCGACGACGCCTTCAGACGTGCCGGATTGATGGAGTCGGTCGTGCTGTGCCTGGTGGCCGCTGGGCGTCTGGCCGCAGGCGGCCGGCTGCGCGACGCCGTACGCGTGACCCTGGCGCACAAGACCTCCTCCGCCCTGCTGACCGTCACGGGCGTTGTAACCGTCGTGGCGCTGCTCGTGCCGGCCCTGCGCTCCGAGCCGGTGACCGGTGGCCGCCTGGAGGTGCTGGCGGGCACCCCGCTGGAGCGGGCCCGCGTCTCCGGGCGCATCGCCGACGTCGTCCAGGCCTACGGCGGGAGGGTCACCGCGTTCCTGGAGGACAACACCGCCTTCTACGATGCCGCCGGCACCAACCTGCGCAACGCCTGGGACGCCTCTCAGGCCACTGAGGGGAGGGCGGGTGCCACGGCCGCGGACGGCGCCGTTGAGACCGAGCAGCTTCACCAACGGACCGGCGGGGCGTCCGCGGCGGCCACGGCGTCCCCCGACGCCTCGCCCCCGACTGATTCCGCGTCATCGGGCGGTGATCCGTCCGGCGGCCCGATTTCCCCGCCGCCCTCGACGACGGCTGCGGACGCCGTGCGCGACCGGGGCGCCATCACCGCGGCCCTGACCACCGATCTGCACTGCAACCTCGACGTCATCGCTTTCGCCGGGCTGCTCGATGCACTGGCGGGCGCTACCGTCCACATGGACGACGGCGACCTGACCATGACAGGTTCTGAGCCCGAGCAGGTGTGCGTCGATGCCCTTCAGGACGCGGTTCCCGACGGCATCGCCCGAGTGGCGACCATCGGCAACCACGATTCGACCTTCACCGCTGAGCGCTTGCGCGCCCTCGGCTGGACGGTGACCGACGGCGACATCGAGCAGGTCGGCGGGCTGCGCGTCCTGGGCGACGTCGACCCGGACCGCAGCCCTCCCGGCGGGACCTTCCAGCGCGGCGAGGAGGACGCCACCGATGTCGGAGCGCGTCTGGCCACCGTTTCCTGCCGGAGGGCGCGCAGGGGCGGGGGGAACGATGGAGCCGATATCGTCCTCATCCACCAGCCGGCGACCTTCGGCCCCCTCGTTGAGGACGGCTGCGCTCCGCTGCTCGTGGCCGGGCACGTCCATCAGGAGCAGGGGATGAGCGTGACTCGGGGCACGAACCTCGACGTCGCTCACCTCGTCTCCGGAGCGGGTAAGGGCGGAACCTCGTTGGGGCGAGTCACGCAGGACGCCTACCTGCACGTCCTGTCCTTCGACGCCGACGGTTCCCTGCTCGCATGGCGCGCAGTGGTGCTCCACCCCGACGCGTCGGTCACCGTGGGCGCTTGGAGGCCGGTGCCCGCCCTGGGTCCCGATGCGGTGGAGGGGACGACCATCGGAGGGGACGATGAGGCACAATGAGACAGCTGCGTTCCCGCCGCACCCGATAACCCGCTGAGACGACCCGGACCACGAGGAGGTACCGATGGCGCGCGTGCCCACCGAGGCGGAGATCGACGCCATGAGCGTCGATGAACTCGACGCCTACCTCGCCGACGCTTCCAGTGGGAGGGGGGCGGTTGACGACGGGACCGGGACCCGCGGGGCCGTGCAGGACGCGGCGCCCGACGAGGCCGGTCGGGCCGCCTGGTCGATCGCCACCGGTGCGGGACGAGGCTACGCCTGGCTGCTCATTATCGGCTCCCTCATCGGGATCGCGGCCTGCTGGGAGCTTATGACCAGTGAGCTGAGACTCATCAGGCAGCCGCTGGCGAATCTGTCGTGCGACATCAACCCGCTCGTCTCGTGCGGCGACTCCCTGAACGTATGGCAGGGCAACCTGCTCGGCGTGCCCAATTCGTTCATCGGTGCGATGGCCTTCGCGGTGCTCCTGTTCGTCGGTGCGCTGCTCGCCTGCGGCCAGCGCCTGCCCCGCTGGGTGTGGTGGGGCCTGACGGCGGGGACTGTCATCGGAATCGGTTTCGTCGTGTGGTTCCTGACCGTCTCGATCCTCGCCTTCGGCAAGCTGTGCCCTTTCTGCATGGTCATCTGGGCGGTGACGATCCCGATCGCCGCACTCACCTGGGGCGAGGCCGCGCAGGGCGGTCATCTGGGCCTGACCGCCCCGGCGGCCCGGCGCCTGCACGGAGCGCGCTGGTATCTGGCCGGCGTCATGTATGTGGCCGTCGTCGTCACGATCCTGATCGCCTTCCGGGACGGCTGGGCGGCGATGCTGCGATGAGTCCCGCCGACGGGGTTCAGACCCCGGCGGAGGTCTCCGCTGTGACTCAGGACTACCTCAAGGCAGTGTGGGCCGCCTCCGAGTGGGGCGGGTCGGGGGCCTCGATCACCGGCCTGGCGCGACGGATGAGGGTCGCGCCGTCCACGGCCTCGGAGAACGTGGGTCGACTGGTCGAGGCGGGTCTGCTCGAGCACGAGCCCTACAGGGCCGTCACCCTCTCCCGGCTGGGGTACCGCCTGGCCATGGGGATGGTGCGCCGCCACCGACTCCTGGAAACCTACCTGGTCGAGCGCCTCGGCCTGAGTTGGGACGAGGTGCACGCCGAGGCCGAGGTCCTCGAGCACGCCGTCTCCGAGCGGCTCCTGCGGGCGCTCGACGAGGCCCTCGATCGCCCGGTCCGCGACCCGCACGGCGACCCGATCCCCACCCCCGAGGGCCGTGTCATTCAGCCCGCGCTGTACAGCGTCGACATGATGCCGGTGGGCCAAACCGGCGTCGTGGGTCGCATCAAGGATTGCCCGCGGACCCTGCGCCGTCTCGCCCGGGCGGGCATAGGCCTGGGCACGTCGGTGACAGTGACCGACCGCGGCACCATGTCCGCCGTCGTCCTGGGGGAGAAGCGCCGCAAGGCCACCGTGGTGCGCGCCGCTCGCCCGGCCGGGCAGTCCGCCGATGAGCCCGGCGACGTCGTCCTGCCGATGGGGCACATGTGGGTGCTGGCCTAGGCTAGTGCCATGGCTGCCCCCCGAACCCCCGAGACCTCCGTCTTCACCAGGATCATCAACGGCGACATCCCCGGGCGTTTCGTCTGGGCCGATGACGTGTGCGTCGCCTTCGCCACCATCGAGCCGCAGACCCCCGGCCACGTTCTGGTCGTGCCGCGTATCGTGTTCGACTCCTACGTCGATGCCAATGACGCGACCGTCGCTCATCTGTCGGTGATCGCCAAGCGCATCGCCGCCGCCCAGGTCCGCGTCTTCGACGCCCTGCGTCCGGGCATCGTCGTCCTCGGGCTGGACGTGCCCCACCTGCACATTCACGTGCTCCCGTTGCACGAGGCCGCCGACATCGCCCCGTCTGCCGCGCGGGCGGCCGACGACGCGCAGCTCGACGAGGCGATGACCCGTCTGCGCGAGGGGCTGCGCGAGGACGGGTGGGGCCAGTTCGTGCCCGTGCGGATGGACTCGCCCGCCCTCGCCTGAGCCCCCTCTCGCCGTTCTCTTCTTCTCCGCCTTCGTTCCCGCTCCGATGCCGGCGGCAGCGGCTGGCGGTTGGGTGCAGTTCGCCGTGATCCGTGCCTCACGCCCGCGCCTCGGACGGCGCGGGGCGACGACGCGGATCGGGGATAGGCTGGGCGGCGTCAGCAGGTGCGTTCCCACTCGTTCTGCGCGAAGTCTCGCGGATACGGGCGCACCGCCGGCGCCCGATGCATGTGCATTCACGACCACGGAAGAGAAAGCGCTCCTTCGATGACGGAGAACCAAACCCCCCAGGGCGACGACGCGATGCCGATGCGCTACACGGCGGCCCTGGCCGAGACCATCGAGACCTCCTGGCAGGACCGCTGGGAGGCCGAGGGCACCTTCCATTCCGACAATCCCGTGGGCGCGCTCGCCGGGCCCCGGGCGGCCGAGGACAAGTTCTTCCTGCTCGACATGTTCCCCTACCCTTCGGGCAAGGGATTGCACGTGGGGCACCCGCTGGGCTACATCGCCACCGATGTCGTAGCCCGCTTCACCCGCATGACCGGCAGGAATGTGCTCTACACGATGGGCTACGACGCCTTCGGCCTGCCCGCGGAGCAGTACGCGGTCGCCACTGGGCAGCACCCGCGCGTCTCCACGGAGGCGAATATCGCCACCATGCGCCGCCAGCTGCGGCGTCTCGGTCTGTCCCACGACCCGCGCCGCTCCATTCAGACCATCGACACCGACTACGTGCGGTGGACGCAGTGGATCTTCCTCAAGATTTTCGGCTCCTGGTTCGATCCGGCCGCACCGCGCCGCGACGGGCGCGGCCGTGGTGCCGCCCGACCCGTGAGCGAGCTGGTGGACAAGCTGAAGAGCGGCGAGGTCCCCACACCCGACGGGAGGTCCTGGGCGGAGCTGAGCGCCGGAGAGCGAGCCGATGTCATCGACTCCCACCGGCTGGCCTACGTCTCCTCCGCACCGGTCAACTGGTGCCCGGGTCTGGGCACGGTGCTCGCCAATGAGGAGGTCACGGCCGAGGGCCGCTCCGAGAGGGGCAATTTCCCGGTTTTCAAACGCAACCTGCGTCAGTGGATGATGCGCATCACCGCTTATGCGGACCGCCTGGTCGCGGACTTGGACACGGTCGACTGGCCGGAGAAGGTCAAGCTCATGCAGCGCAACTGGATCGGCCGCTCCGAAGGCGCCGAAGTGGACTTCGCCGTCGAGGGCGCCGGGGCCGGCGGCGCCGTGACGACCCTGACCGTCTACACCACGCGCCCCGACACGCTCTTCGGCGCCACTTTCATGGTCGTGGCTCCCGAGCACCCTCTGCTGGGGGGGCTTCCGGGGGCCGGGGTCGACAACGACGCCGCGGCATTGGCCGTCCCGGCCGCCTGGCCCGAGGGCACTCGCGAAGCCTGGAAGGGCGGCCATGCCACGCCCGGGCGGGCTGTTGCCGACTACAGGGCCGTCGCCGCTGGTGCGACGCAGGCCGAGCGCACCGACGAGAGCCGCGCCAAGACCGGTGTCTTCACGGGTCTGTTCGGCGTCAACCCGGTCAACGGGCAGCGCGTGCCGATCTTCGTGGCCGACTACGTCCTCATGGGCTACGGCACCGGGGCCATCATGGCCGTGCCCGCTCATGACGATCGCGACTGGGCCTTCGCTCGCGCCTACGACCTCGATATTGTCCAGACCATCGGCCCGGCCGATGACCCGCGCGGGGTCGACCTGGCCGCGGGCGCGTTCACCGGCGACGGCGTCGCCGTCGACTGCGCGAATGAGGAGATCAGCCTGAACGGGATGAGCAAGGAGGAGGCCAAGACCGCCATGACCGCCTGGCTGGAGTCCAAGGGCGCCGGCCGTGGTGCGGTGACCTATCGCCTGCGCGACTGGCTGTTCTCCCGTCAGCGCTACTGGGGCGAGCCCTTCCCCGTCGTGTGGGACGAGGACGGTCATGCCCATGCCCTGCCGGAGACCTCCCTGCCCGTCGAGCTGCCCGAGGTCTCCGACTACTCGCCGCGCTCCTACGACCCCGACGACGCGGCCTCCTCCCCTCAGCCGCCACTGGGCAAGGCGAAGGACTGGGTCGAGGTCGAACTCGATCTGGGGGAGGGGAGACGGACCTACTACCGGGAGACCAACACGATGCCTCAGTGGGCGGGCTCGTGCTGGTACGAGCTGCGTTACATCGACCCGACCGACGAGGATGCGCTCGTCGACCCGGCCAACGAGGCCTATTGGATGGGTCCGCGCCCTGAGGCCGGCAACGTCTCCGGGGGCACGGACCTGTACGTGGGCGGCGTTGAGCACGCCGTGCTGCACCTGCTGTACTCCCGTTTCTGGCACAAGGTGCTGTTCGACCTGGGGATCGTCTCCTCCAGCGAGCCGTACCACAGACTGTTCAACCAGGGGTATGTCCAGGCCTACGCCTACACCGACTCCCGCGGCCAGTACGTGCCGGCGGACGAAGTCGAGGAGACTTCGGCCGGGGACGGCTCCGCCGTGTTCACCTGGCGGGGGCGACCCGTCGCCCGCGAGTACGGCAAGATGGGCAAGTCCTTGAAGAACATCGTCACGCCCGACGACATGTACGCCGCTTACGGCGCGGACACCTTCCGCGTCTATGAGATGAGCATGGGGCCGTTGGATCAGGACCGGCCCTGGGATACCCGGGCCGTCGCCGGGTCCCAGCGCTTCCTGCAGCGTCTGTGGCGCAACGTCGTCGACGAGACCACCGGTGAGACGATCGTCTCGGAGGAGAGCGCCGACGAGGAGACCCGTCGCCTCGTGGCGCGCACCGTCGTGGGCGTGCGCGAGGACTATGAGGGTATGCGGTTGAACACCGCGATCGCCAAGCTCATCGTGCTCAACAATCACCTGACGGGTCTGAAGAAGGTTCCCCGCGAGGCCGTCGAGGCGCTCACCCTCATGACCTCCCCGGTCGCCCCGCACATCAGCGAGGAGATCTGGAGGCGTCTGGGGCACGAGCACTCCCTGGCTTACGAGGACTTCCCGGAGGTCGCCGACGAATCGCTGCTGGTGGCGGAGAGCGTCACCTGCGTCGTTCAGGTCAAAGGAAAAGTGCGCGACCGCCTCGAGGTCGACCCCGGCATCGATGCCGCCGAGCTGGAGAGGCTGGCCCTGGCCGCTCCCGGTGTCGTGCGCGCCCTGGACGGGCGCGACGTGCGCAAAGTGATTGTCAAGGCCCCCCGCCTGGTCAGCGTCGTTCCCCAGTAGCCGCCCGGTGGCTGCGGCGGTCGGTTTTCTCGCCGCCGCGGTCCTCGCTCATTCTCCGCTCTCTGGCCGGGCGGGGTCGGTTCGGCTCCGCGTCATAACGCGGGGATCTCCCATCAGCGCTCGCTGCTGACGGGGGAGAGCGTCGAGCTGGTGGGCGGCGTCGAGGACGTTCTGCTCGCTCATGCCGTGGGCACGGGCCTCGGCCAGCAAGGTGCGCAGGCGCGCGTACCAGTCGGCGGCACGCTTAGCCCTGATGATCGGCAGGCGCACGAGAACCCAGCATGCCAGAGCCGCTCTGATCTGAACGACGACGACTAGGCTCGGCAGGCCGGGTCTGCGGGCGCCGACCTCGCTGAGATGGAACCAGATGAGGAGCGCGATCGCGGCGATCGTGACGGTCGCGCAGATGCGGTGCCAGAGGCGAGTGGCCCGGAGGACGACCGGGTGGTGGATACGGTCGGCGAGCACCGAGACCCCGAAGGGGACCGTATCCCTGGATATGGTCAAAATCGCCCAGAGCAGGACACCGATGACGATGGTCGTCACGACCATCAACGCGGTGCAGGCGAGCGTCGGAGGCCTCCTCACGGACGAGGGACGTCGACGCGACGGGCGGCTACCCCGGCGATGCACTCACCACTGCGTTACTTACATTGTTCACGATAACACAGATAGCGCGGGGCGTCGCCGAACCCTCCCCCGTCGATCGGCGGCGCTCTGTCCTGGGCGTGGAGTGCCATTAAGGACAATCCGATCGTCCTGTTAGTCGGTTTCGCCGTCTGGATGATCCTGTGCGGGATCGGGGTGAACGGCCACTACGAACTCAACGGAGTGCAGCACAGCTACGGTTTCGCCTGGGGAGCTCCCATCACAATCGTCGCATCGCTGTTCTCCATGATCGCTCTGGCGCATGTCTGTCTGGCGGTCGCCTCGGGACGGCGCGTCACTTTCACGGACTTCGTGACCTTCCCGAACTTCGGCCAGGCCCTCCTGACCTCCTTCCTGACCTACCTGGCCGTGGTCATCGGATCCCTCCTGTGCATCATCCCGGGCGACGCCGCCGCATTCCTGCTCTTCTTCGCCCGGTTCATCGTCGTGGACCGGGGGACGAGCGCTGGTGACGCGATGGCCTTCTCCTACCGGATCCTGTCGGCCAACGTAGCCGACCTCTTTCCATTCGCGCTTGTGGGGTTCGTCCTCATGCTTCTGGGAATCGTCACCGTCATCGGATGGATCCTCACCTTCCCGTTGACGGCTCTCATGTCCGTTTACGCCTACGTGCGCATCCAGGGGCGTGACGTCGTCCGCTACTGACCGCCCCGGTCCGGGGCCGGCGGTCTCCCGCGTGTCCGGCCGACGACCGGAGCAGCGCCGGGACGCGCGGTTCGCACGCTCCGGGGCGCGGGGCGACGTAGGCTGAGCCAGCCCAGCGGCTCGTCGCCGAACTCGATCCGAGGAGACCCATGCACCTCCAGTGGTGGTCCGTCCTGCCCTTCGCCACGATGCTGGCCTGCATCGCCGTCCTTCCGCTCGTGCCCGCCACAACCCTCTGGTGGGAGCGCCGCACTAGCCAGTTCGCCGTCGCTCTGGTCCTCGGTCTGCCCGTGGCCGTGTGGATGTGGATCGCCGGAGGCTGGCGGGTCGTGTTCGCCTCCATCGTCGAGTACGGGCAGTTCATCGCTCTGCTCCTGGCCCTCTTCATCGTCTCCGGCGGCATCTTCCTCAAGGGCGACATCGAGGCCACGCCGCGCAGCAATACCGTTTTCCTGGCCATCGGCGCCGTTCTGGCCAGTTTCGTGGGTACGACCGGCGCGGCCATGCTGCTCATCCGGCCGCTGCTCAACACGAACGCCGAACGTCGCTACCGGGTCCACACGGTCCTGTTCGCGATCTTCATCGTGGCCAACTGCGGCGGATTGCTGACACCTTTGGGCGACCCTCCTCTCTTCCTCGGGTTCTTGCGCGGCGTACCCTTCATCTGGACCCTCCGCCTGCTGCCCGAGTGGCTGTTCGTCAATGCGATGCTGTTGGCTGCCTACTTCGCGCTCGACACCTACTATCATGCGCAGGAGCCCGCCGTCTCCGTGCGTCTGGATCGCGCTGAGATCGAGCCCCTCGGCCTGCGCGGGGCCACCAACTTCGTTTGGTTCCTCGTCATCATCCTGGCCGTGGCCTTCGCCCCGTCCATCGATGTCGAGGCCATCGAGGCCGGGAGCGCCACCGTCATGAACTGGGTGCCGCTGCGCGAGATCATCATGCTCGCGGCGGCCGGCGCCTCGTACGCTCTGGGCGACAAGCGGGCGCGTTTCAGGGACAACCAGTTCGAGTGGGGGCCGATCGTCGAGGTCGCCACCCTGTTCATCGGCATCTTCTTGACCATGATCCCGGCCCTGCACTACCTCGACGAGGTGGCCGGCTCGCTGCCGCTGAATCAGGTCACATTCTTCATCTTCACCGGGGGCCTGTCCTCCGTGCTGGACAATGCCCCGACCTACGCGACCTTCTTCGAGATGGCCGGGCAGGTGGCCCATCCCGGGGGAGGAACGGTCGCCGGGGTGCCCGAGGTCTACCTCGTGTCGATCTCGCTGGGCGCGGTGCTGTGCGGGGCGATCACTTACATCGGCAACGGTCCGAACTTCATGGTCAAATCGGTGGCGGAGGGGCGTCACGTGCAGATGCCCTCCTTCGGCGGGTACATCGTCCGGACCTTCACCTATCTCGTTCCCGTCCTGGCCGCGATGGTATGCTTGTTCATCGCCGGGCCCGGCTGGGCCAAAACGGTCGGCGCCCTCGTGACGGTGGCGCTGCTGAGCAATGACGCGCGCCTGATCCGCGCCGGCCGGCGTCTGGCTCTCGTCGACGACTGAAGTCGGGGTCGTTCGGGCTCGCGCGGGCCCCGGCACCCCGCGGCCGGCCTTCGGCGAGGTCCATCGGGCGCCCGCTCCGGGCGGGCGGGCGGAGGACGATCGACCGCCCTCAGCGCGTGCCCGGAGCGGTGACGAAGTCGATGAGCTCCTCCATGCGCCCCAGCAGGTTCGGCTCGAGATCCTTGTAGGTGCGCACCCTTCCCAGAATCCGCTGCCAGCCGCGGGCGATGTCCGCTTGGGTCTCGTGCGGCCAGCCGAGCGCCTCGAGAGTGCCGTGCTTGATGTCGGTGCCGCGCGGCACGCGGGGCCAGGTCCGCAGCCCCATGCGCTCGGGCTTGACGGCCTGCCACACGTCGACGTACGGGTGGCCGAGCACCAGGACGTTCTCGCCTCCGGGCGCCTTGCGCACGCGCTCGGCGATCCGCGATTCCTTGGAGCCGATCACGAGGTGGTCCACGAGCACGCCCGCGCGCCGTTGGGGACCCGGGCTGAAGGACGTCATGACCTCGGGGAGGTTGTCGATGCCGTCGAGCATGAGGACGACGATTCCCTCATGGCGCAGGTCGTCGCCCCACACCTTCTCCACCAGTTCGGCGTCGTGCCTGCCCTCCACCCAGATGCGCGAGGCGCGCGCGACCTTCGCCCCGCCGTCCTCGACGACGTAGGAGCCCGACGCCGTGAGCCTGCGCCCGGCGGCGCTGACCGGGCCGCGGGGCGCGCTCGGGAGCGCAGGGGGCGGGTCGACGATGACGGGGCGGCCCTCGAGCCAGAAGCCGCCTCCCAGCGGGAAGCCGCGGCGAGTCCTCCGGCGGTCCTCCAGGACGACAATGTGGCGTCCCCCGGACTTCTCGGCCGCGACGACCGCCCCCACGAAGCCGGTCTCCCGGTCCTCCAGAACCATGCCGCGCTCCAGGACCACATGCGTGGACTCGGGGCGGAGCGCATTCGGACCCACGCGGTGGGGGTCGACGTTGAGCACATCGCCCCCGTAACGGTTCGAACCCGATGGCCGGGCGGGCGGGGAGGCGGTCTGCGGGGCTGCCGAGGGCCGCCCGCCCGAGCTCCCGCGAGCGGCCCGGGCCCGCAGAGCCTTGCGTCGTTCAACGGTCGAGCCGGGCAGGGGGCGGGAGCGGTCGGGCGTCGTGTTCACCCTGGGCACGCTAGGGGAACTTCACGTCACCTGGGCGACTGACCCGCCGGACCTCGGCGTAGGATGGCACTCACACGCCGCGAGTGCTAACCGGTATCGCGGGTCCGCCGATGGGAAGAGGGGGCAGGGAGCATGACCATGGCCGATGATCGCCGCTTGAAGGTCCTCTCCGCCATCGTCACGGATTACGTGCGCACCCGTGAACCCGTCGGCTCGCGCGCTCTGGTCGAGCGCTACCGTCTCGGCGTCTCCCCGGCCACGATTCGCAATGACATGGCCGCCCTGGAGGATGAGGGCTACATCCATCAGCCCCACACCAGCGCCGGGCGGGTGCCCACCGAGAAGGGCTATCGCCTCTTCGTCGACGAGGTCGCCCGGATCAAGCCCCTGTCCGCTCCCGAGCGGCGCGCCATAACGGCGCTGCTGGCGGGCGCGGTCGACCTGGAGCAGGTCGTGGCCCGCACCGTGCGGGTTCTGGCTCAGCTCACCGGTCAGCTCGCCGTCGTGGAGTACCCCAGTCTGCGGCGCACCGCTCTGCGCCACCTCGAGCTCGTCGCTCTGGGGCCCACGCGCGTCCTGCTCGTCATTATCACCGACACCGGCCGCGTCGAGCAGCGCACGGTGTCCATGCCGATGGGATGCGCGGTGGACCCGCTCGTCCTGGAATCCCTGCGCACTCGCATGAACGCGGCCCTGGCGGGCCGCGTCGCCGCCGATGTGGTCCCCGTCCTGACCCGCCTGGCTGAGCGTGTTCCCGAGGAGGAGCGGGCGCTGCTGAGCAGCGTGGCCGACGAGCTCATCGAGGCGCTGCGCCCCGACGGCGAAGAGCGCATCGTCGTGGCCGGTACTGCCAACCTGGCCCGTTCCACCCCGGACTTCTCCTCGCTCGGCCCGCTCCTGGACGCCGTCGAGGAGCAGGTGGTGCTGCTGCGCCTGTTCGCCGAGGCCCCCGCTCCCGGGCGGACGCCGTGCTCGACGACCGATGCGGAGATGCGCGTATCCATCGGCAGTGAGAACCACGATGACGCCCTGGCCGAGGCCAGCGTCGTTACCGCCGCCTACGGGGCGGGCGCGGGCACCGCCGTCGCGCACCTGGGCATCATCGGCCCCACCCGTATGGACTACCCGGCGACCATGGCGGCGGTGCGCGCCGTGGCGCGTTATCTATCCCGGTTCCTGACCGGCACCGCCGACACCGCCCCATGAGGCCCACCCCATGAGACGTACCCGAGGGCGCCGCCCGCGCCGGCCTTCGGCCGCGGCGTCAGCATCAGCCGGAGATCGCCCGGCACTCGAACCATCACCGACCAGGGAGCATCAGCAAGCGTGAGCGACTACTACGAGGTTCTCGGCGTGAGCCGCCAGGCCACCACCGACGAGATCAAGCGCGCCTACAAGAAGAAGGCCCGGCGGCTGCACCCCGATGTCGCCGGCCCGGGCCATGAGGACGAGTTCAAGGCCATCAACGTCGCCTACGAGGTTCTCGCCGACTCCGACAAGCGTCAGATGTACGACTTGGGCGGGGAGGAGGCCGTGCACGCGGACGGGGGATTCAACGCCGGGGGCTTCGGCGCCGCCGACTTCGGGGGCTTCGGCGACTTCCTCCAGCAGGCCTTCTTCGGGGGCGGAGCCGCCTCGCGCGGTCCTGCCTCCCGGGCGCGGCGGGGCCAGGATTCCCTGGTGGCCCTCGAAGTGGACTTGACGGACGTGGCCTTCGGGGCGACCAAGAGCCTTCCGGTCGACACCTACGTCACCTGCGGGACCTGCGGCGGGTCGTGCTGCGCCGAGGGGACCAGTCCGGTCACCTGCTCGCAGTGCGACGGGCGGGGCTCCGTCCAGCGCGTGCAGCGCTCTTTCCTGGGCAACGTGGTGACCTCCTCGCCGTGCTCGCGCTGCCAGGGGTTCGGCACCGTTATCGCCTCCCCGTGCCGCGACTGCGACGGGGAGGGCCGCAGGCACGTGCGCACCGCCATCGATGTCAATATCCCGGCGGGCGTATCCACGGGCACCCGCATCCGTATGTCCGGGCGCGGTGAGGCCGGCCCGGCCGGCGGTCCCAGCGGGGACCTGTACGTTGAGATCCATGAGAAGCACGACGACTCCCTCTCACGCACCGGTGACGACCTGTACACCGAGCTGCGCGTGCCCATGACGGCGGCCGCCTTGGGCGCCAGCTTCCCGTTGTCCACCCTTGACGGAGAGCGGATCGTGTCGGTCAAGCCGGGCACTCAGGGCGGCGATGAGGTGGTCCTCTCGGGCCTGGGCGTGGGCCGGCTGCGCCGTTCGGGCCGCGGCGACCTGCACGTGCAGATCGTGGTGGAGACGCCCAGCGGACTCGACGACCGCCAGCGTCAGCTGCTCACCGAGCTCGCCGCTTTGCGAGGCGAGGACGGCCACTCGCCTGCCAAGGACGAATCCCTGTTCGGCAAGCTCAAGGGAAAGTCCAGACGCCGCTGAGGACGGGCGCCTCTCGTTGCTAGGCCGTGCTAGGCCCCTGATGGCCCTGAGGGGGCTGCCTGTGCGGCACCGTCCTCGGGCCAGTAGTGAGAGTCCGGGGTCGGGCGCGGTCCGAAGATCGCCTGTCCGACCCGCACACAGGTCGAGCCCTCCTCGATGGCGAGCTCGAAGTCCCCGCTCATCCCCATGGACAGCTGCCCGTCGCCGACCGTGCCGGCCTGAAGGCCGGCATCACGCAGAGACCGCATGAGGCGAAAGCACTCTCGGACGCGTGTCTCGTCATCAGTGTGGGCGGCCAGCGTCATGAGCCCGCGCACCCGCAGCGAGGAGCAGGTGGGCAGGGCCTCCAGGAACGCGGGCACCTCGGCGGGCTCGAGCCCGAACTTGGAGGCCTCGCCTGAGGAGTTGACCTGCACGTAGACGTCCAGACCCCGCCCCGCCGCCTGCAGTCGCCGGTCGAGGGCCTCGGCCACGCGCAGGGAGTCCAGGGCCTGGAACTCGTCGGCGAAGGCGGCCACGTCCTTCGCCTTGTTGGTCTGCAGGTGCCCGATGACGGCCCAGTGGATGCCCAGGTCCGCCAGGGCCGCGGCCTTGCGCTTGGCCTCCTGGACCTTGTTCTCACCCATCTGGGTGATGCCGGCGGCGTGGGCGGTGCGCAGCCGCTCCTCGGGGACGGTCTTGGACACGGGCAGCAGGCGGATCCCGGCGGCGTCGCGCCCGGCGCGCTCGGCGGCGGAGGCGAGCCGGGCGCGCACGGCCGCCAGGTTGTGGCGGAAGTCCTCCACGGTGACGGCGGTGGTGAACCCGGGTGCGGGCTCGGACGGCGCGGGGGAGGGGGTCCGGTCGGGAAGCGGCTGCGGCTCGGTCATGCCCTCGACGCTAGCACCGGCGCGCCGGCGACCGTACCGGTTTCTACCGGTTCCGCCTCGGCCATAGGCTGACCGGGTGAGCGCCCCCGTCTTCATCCTGACTCCCGACACGCTTGAGCCCGCCGGCGGCGCGGACGCGGCCCGCCCCGGCGAGACGCTGACCCTGACAGGCCCCGAGGCCCGCCACGCCGTGACGGTGCGACGGCTGCGGGCCGGGGAGCGGGTGGACCTGGTCGACGGCGCCGGGACGCGGCTGGTGTGCGAGGCGGCGGCCGCGGTTGGCGAGGCCGGGCACAGGGACCGCCTGGCGGTGCGGGTGATCGAGCGCATTGCCGAGACGCCGCCGCCACTGCGCCTGACCCTGGTGCAGGCCCTGGCCAAGGGGGGCCGCGACGAGCAGGCCGTCCAGACCGCCACCGAGGTCGGGGTCGAGACGGTAGTGCCCTGGCAGGCGGAGCGGTGCGTGCCGGTGTGGAGGGGCCCGAAGGCCGCCAAGGGGCGGGCCCGGTGGCAGGCGACCGCCCGCGAGGCCGCCAAGCAGGCCCGGCGCGCCCGGGTGCCGCGGGTCGAGTCGGACCGCTCCACGCGCGAGCTCGCCGCCTGGGTGCGCGGGGTGACGGACGCCGGGGGAGCGGTGCTCGTCCTCCACGAGGAGGCGGGGACCCCCATTGGCGCGGCGGCCCTGCCGGAGCCCGGCGACGGGCGGGCGCCGGTCCTGGCCGTCGTCGTCGGCCCCGAGGGCGGCATCGGCGAGGAGGAGGTGGCGGCCCTGGAGGGGGCCGGGGCGAGGGCGGTGCGGCTGGGGCCGCACGTCATGCGCACGGCCAGCGCCGGACCGGTCGCGCTGGCCCTCCTCGCCGAGCGGGCGGGGCTGTGGGGCTGAGGGCGACGGCTCGGCCCGAGGGGATTTCTAGCATGGCGCTCGTGAACACCGATCTCATGAGCAACGACCTGAACTTCTACGCCCTGGTGTCCGGGCCGGTCCCCAGCCCCTTCCGGAACCGGCGCGGCAGGCGCTCCCTCCTGGACGTGCTCCTTCGGCGGCGGCGCGACAGCGGCCTCCCCCTGGACATGGTGCCCCTGAGCGTCGTCGACCTCGGGGTGCTGCGCGTGCCCTCCGGACGCCTCGAGGCCTGCGACCCCTTCGTCACCCTTGGCCGCGACATCGTCTTCGCCGTCGAGCCGGGCGACTACCCGGTCAAGGCCACCGTCGCCGACATCTCCAAGGAGCACGACGGCTCCCATGAGCGCAATGCGTACCTGTCCCTCGTGCTGGCCGACGGCGAGCCGGCCGCCGTCGAACCGGCGCGGCGGGCCATGGGCCGGGAGGGGGCCGTGTGCGTGGACGCGGGCACGGTCGCCTTCGTCGATCGCGTGGCCGCCGTCGCCATGTCGGCCCTGGCCGACGGCGCCAACCTCTACGACGAGTTCGAGCCCGAGCCCTGGTGCGGCCCCCTGGACTCGCCCGATCACTACCGGGAGGGGATGGCCAATATCGTCATGCCCCTGGACGGGGCGGGGGAGAACATCATCATGGCGTCGTCCGGCTGGGGCGACGGCGTCTACCCGGTCATGCTCACCCGCGACGCCGACGGCGCCCCGCTGGGCCTGCACATCGACCTGGGGGTGGTGGGCGGGTTCGCCAGCGAGGACGAGGAGGACGACGAGGACGAGTGAGGTCCGCCGGTCTTCAGTCGTCGAAGTCGAAGTCCTCGGCGTCAGCCTCGACGACCAGGGCGGTGATGGCCCGCGGGTCGGTGAGGTAGGGGGTCAGGGCGTGGGCGAGGCGCTCCATGGCGGGGCGCGGCCCGTAGGCGCAGAACATGCCGCCCTCGGGGTCGGTGTCCGGCTCGTCGAGCTCGCCCTTCTCGACGAGCCTGCGCACGACGCCCTCCCAGAAGTACCCGTTGGGCTCGTGGCCGAGGGACGCGACGACGTCGGCCGTGGCGGGGGCGGCGGCGTCGAAGAAGCAGGAGGTGGAGCCCGTGTCCTCGGAGCCGAGCAGGCGGATGAAGTCGGGGGTCGTCGGAGTGGTCATGGCGGCCTTCCGGTCGGTGATCGGATGCGGGGCTCCTCCTGGAGGGGGTTCAGGGCCGGGTGGATGCCGGTGCGCCTACGTTAGCGCCGTCGTCCGACTCCTTCGCGCCCCGGGGGTGGTCCCGGACCGGCCGGACCCGCCGGCTCGTACCGGTCCGGATCGCCGGTCACCGCATTCCCAAGCTCTTCACAGGTCGAATGTGGCGGTCCCCAAGGTCCGTCGGGTTACATATGAATCACCGCCGGACGGACGGGGGTCGCGAGGGTTGGGGAACCCGATGACCGCCCTCGTCCGAGATGACCCAGGGTCCAGGGAGCCCCGGGCCGATCGCTCCGGCGAAGGAGGGAGACTCCCCAGTTGGGACCTGGGAGCGAGCCCCTCGACGACAAGGGCCCGCGGGCCGGGAGAGACAACCCGGTACCGTGGGCCATGTCATGTCCGCGGTCCCCGCCGTCGGGGCGGCGGTCGTCCCCGCGGGCCCGGGTCGGGGCCGGCCGGGTCAGGGCGTGAAGTCCTGGAACTTCCGGGGGCGCGTGATTCCGCGCGCCAGTATCTCGTTGTCCCTCAGAATCGGTTCGATGCGGGCGCCGAGCCAGTCCTTCTCCTGGCCGTTGCCCGCGAGCAGGATGTGGATGAGGACGAGAGTCTGGTAGACGGACCGGTTCTCGAAGGTCCGGTACTGGCGCTTGATCCTGCTCGCCGTCTTCGGGGTGAGGGACGGGGCCGCGAGGACGGAGTGGTTCCAGATCCTCGCCGCATGGGCGCACCGGTTGCGCAGGTAGACCAGGGCCCTCGTCTGCGAGGCGATCTGCGCGCGTCCCGTCCCGATCCTGCCGGCCACCGTATCGCGGACCGCGGTGCGCCCGGACGCCTCCAGGCACCGGGACAGCGTGCCGAATGAGCAGGCCTGCACCGCGACCCAGGCCGGCATCCGCTCATAGGCGTCGGGAAGGAATCCGCCGCGCCCGTCGCTCCTGCTGCTGTCGCGATAGCGGTCGACGAAGGGCTCCCTGCTCCGGTTCAGGTCCCGGAGCAGGGCCTCCTGCGCGCTCGGACCGGTCGCCGACGGCGGGGGCGGGGTGAAGGCGTCGTCGGCCGTGAGAAGGCGGCAGGGGCCGACGATCTGCCCGAAGGCGTGCGCGAACTGGGTGCGGAGAACCAGCTCCAGGCGGCGCAGCGCGGCGATCGCGACGTCTGCGAGCATCGTCTCACCCGTGTACACCCCGCGGACGGTCTCGAAGGACGCCCCGTCGACGAAGGTCTTGTCCCCGCGCTCCGGATCCCGCTGCCAGTAGTGGAGGTACTCGGATAAGCGGTAGTAGCCGACCTGTTTGAGCAGGCGCTTGGCCGCCTCCGGGTCCCGGATGCGCAGGCCGCGCTCCGCGAGGAGCGCCACCTGCTCGTCGAAGCTGCACCACCGCTTGCCCATGGAGTCTCCCCGGAACGGAAAGGCCCCGACCATTTGAGCGCGCTCGGAACAGGAGCGGAGGCCGGTCGGGGGTCGATTGATGTCAGAGTAGCCCGGACCCGGCCCCCGCACCAGCCCCGGGGCGGGCGCAAGGACGATGACCCCGCTTGTACTCGCCACGATATAAGTTATAGACTTAAGTGTGGCTGATGTGTGCGCGATCCTCATGAACATCGTCCGCTCCCGCGACCTGGCCGACCGCACCGACGCCCAGCGCCGCTTCGAGACCGTCCTCGCCGAGGCGGCCGAGGGCCTGGGGCTGATCACGGCCCCCTGCGCCACAGTCGGCGACGAGTTCCAGGCCCTCGCCCCCGCCCTCCCGGAGGCCCTCACCCTCATCCTGCGCATACAGCTCCTCCTGCCCGAGGACCTCGACCTGCGCTTCGGCGTCGGGCGCGGCCGGACCGACCTCGTCGGCGGCTCCGGACCCCGCGCCCTCCAGGATGGCAGCGCCTGGTGGCTCGCCCGCGAGGCGATCGACCGCGCCCACGCCCTCCAGGACGGCAGCAGCGCGTATGTGCGCACCCGGTACCGGGCCGACGACGGCGACGAGGCCCTCGTCAACGCCTTCCTGCGCACCGAGGTGCACATCGATGTGGCGGCGGCATTCTCCACCCATCCCCTGCTGCCGACGGAACTGGCTCTGGACGGACTGCACGAGGACGTGATCGGAAAGCAGCTCATCGCCCAGACGGTCAACCGCGCCTGGCCGGAAACGAAGCAGCAAGCTGACCGACTTCCCGCGCAGTAGGTTTTGGGGCGTGATGACAATATATTAAGGAGAATATATTGTATTTATCTCTCTTCCGATATAGAATAAGGAGTATAGATTCAAAACACACGGACATGCTCCGTTCCAAAAGAAAGGCGGTCATATTCATGCAGGCAATCGAAATCAAGAAAGGCATCTACTGGGTCGGCGCCATCGACTGGTCGATGCGCAGTTTTCACGGCTACGAGACGGGACGCGGTTCAAGCTACAATGCCTACCTCATCCTCGACGAGAAAATCACGTTGATCGACACGGTGAAAGAACCATTCCGCGATGAGCTGATTTCACGCATCTCCTCCGTCATCGACCCCGCCAAGATCGACATCATCGTTTCAAACCATGTCGAGCCCGATCACTCTGGCTCTATCCCAGAGATGATGAAGCTTTGCCCCAAGGCGGAAATCTATACGAGCGATCCCAACGGCTTCAAGGGGTTGACCGCCCACTACGGCGATCTTCCCTACCACGGCGTCAAGGCGGGTGACACACTGAGCCTCGGCAAGCGCACGCTCACGTTCGTGCCGACGCCCATGCTCCACTGGCCCGACAGCATGGTCACCTACTGCCCCGAAGAGAAGATTCTCTTCTCGAACGACGCTTTCGGTCAGCATCTTGCCGCCTCCAAGCTCTTCGACGATGAAGTGGACTTCGCCGTACTCATGGAAGAGGCGAAAAAGTACTATGCGAACATCCTCATGCTCTACGGACGCCAGGCGCAGACAGCCTTGAAAGCGCTCGCAGGGATCGACATCGAGATGATCGCCACGGGGCACGGCCGACTCTGGCGCTCCCATATCCCCGACATTCTCGCCGCCTACCAGAAATGGAGCACGGGCGAGCTGGAAGACAAAGCTGTCGTCGTCTTCGACTCCATGTGGCATTCGACGGAAAAGATGGCGCGCGCCATCGCCGAGGCCTTCGCTGAAAAGGGACTGCCCACGCAGTTCTATGACATCAAGAAGACGCATATGTCCGACATCGTCGTCGACGTCCTCACGAGCCGCTACCTCGCCGTCGGCTCACCGACCATCAACAACCAGATGATGCCAACCATCGCGGGTTTCCTCTGCTATCTCAAGGGACTCGCGCCGAAGGGACGCGAAGCTTTCGCCTTCGGCTCTTACGGCTGGGGCGGCCAGAGCATCAAGCTCGTCGAAGACGAGCTCAAGGCCGCCGGATGCAACATCTGCCTCGACATGATCCGCATCGCGAATGTGCCGAGCAAGGAGCAGCTCGAAGAGATTCGCGAGAAGGTCAAGGGGATTGAAATGAAGTAACGATACAAAAACGCTGCTGAAAATGCTCAGCAGCGTTTTTCTTTATCCCACATAAAAGCGGCAGAAGTCCGAACTCCTGCCGCTTCAACATAAATCGTATGAAATTCCACCTCTACCGCCCGAGCATCGCGAGCATCGTGCCTGCGGCGACGGCGGTGCCGATAACGCCGGCGACGTTCGGTCCCATGGCGTGCATGAGGAGGAAGTTGCCGGGCTTCGCCTTTGCAC